>OIGD01001991.1_pt1 | contig 17288 bp, 12 predicted proteins | sample 1582211 | NCBI WGS metagenome assembly OIGD01 (sample SAMN04414078, study PRJEB24778) | human gut metagenome | material: faecal | host: Homo sapiens
ATTATGAGGCAGTGAAGCGTGCAGGTGCAGGTGGACATAAAGAGATCAACCGGACAAATCTTTCACAAAAAGATATAGCGTCAGGCCTTGAAAAGGAGGTCGTAAAAAAGCAGCTTGAAATGTTGAAATTCCGGAAAGAATTTCCGGCATTTGGATTTGATGCGGAAATGACAATCCGTACAAAGCCTGCAGCACAGATATCTGCCCAGGCAGAAAATGCTTTGCATTTTGCAGAACTACCGGCGGACCAGATGTATAACCGCATTTATATCACCTGGAAAAAGGATGGTTATCTTGCCCGTCTGTCCGCAGACCTTAAAGCCCATACCTACCGGATTCAGGCTCTTGATCCGTCCGGTAACCTGGTCTGGCAGATGTAATGTGTAAATCCCCTCCGACAGATGGTTATACATATGGGGATTTATCTGTATTTCCTATCTGGCAGTCAGCCATTTTTTACTATGACTTGCTATGATTTCTGTTTGCTGCATATGCCTGATTCGTAAATACTCCTGTGCCAACTCGCTCTTTGAGCTCGAACAGGCACCCGTATTTACTGGCAATATGCAGCTCACAACGAAATCTTCGCAAATGTCATAGTTAGAAAACGTCTGATGACCATATAAGAAATACAGGTAAAACGTTACGCATATAACCATCTGTCGGAGGGGATTCTCTAATTTCATAATATAAATAATGGATTCGAGTGATCCGGGAAGGCTGGCACTTCCTACATATGATATTAGCGTATTTTCGTTATGAGGTTTGGTTTGCACTAACTATCAGCATCAAGCCCATGTCTGAGTCCGTAAGGACGAGTTTGGGCGACTGCTGATGAATAAGCGTGCGAACCTAATAGAAAATAAAGCGAGTCATATGTAGGAAGTACCAGACTGCCGGATTGCTCGAATCCATTGTTTATACAGGCTTATTTCTCCGGAAAAAGCTTGCGGAAGATCAGACGGATAAACGGACCGCAGTAAAAAAGCTGCCAGAAGAAAGCTACCGGGAAGTTTAAGAAGGTGGTCTGGAGCCACACGGCTGCAAACTGACGACCGGCATGCTTGAATAAAATAGTGGCAACAAGGCTCATGCAAGGACACATAATGCAGATGATCATGGTAGAAATAGCAAGCGTGATGATGATCGGGCGGTCATCCGGCTTCACGAAGCGGAATGCAAGAGCATGTGCAGCCTTATCTACAAACAGGAATTCAAGTAAAAAGGCAACCGGCCACATGATGATAAGCTCATGAAAGGCGGCTAAGAAAACGGAGTTTGACATTCCACCCGTGTTTAGGGAAATGTTGTAGCAGATCATGGCATAGACCATAAGAAAAGACATCATTAATGTGAAAACAATGTTTTGAAATAAAGTTTTTGGCATAAAATAAATCTCCTTTTTGATAAATAATCTGAATAAATGCAGAACTAAAACTGCAAATATCTTAAAAATAAGCACAAAAAAGACACATGTGTTGTTCGTTATCAAGTGATATGCTCATCCGTCGGCAAACGAGGTGAAATATCAGGAGCACACTTGTGTCGTTTCCAATTTTATACCAAAGCTTTTTCTTCAATTTTTACAACGTCGGTCATTATACTAAGCTTTTAGTAAAAATGCAAGTGAAAATTTCATATTCAAACTTATAAAATTTCATACGCAGGTATAAAGAATATCATAGGCGAAAATGGATAATTGTATGAGCAATAAGTATACGCAATAATACATGGATTTGTTTGACTTATAAATGGGTAGATGTTAGTATCATAGTTATGATCATTTTGTGGGAGGCAGATGGATATGAACAGTGCACAGAAGATATGTATGATTGTCGGAGCGGGCTTTGCAGGAATAGGGCTTTTTATGACATTGATCTTTTTATTTGCATTTGGTAAGCCCGGGGCATTTATATTAATTCCATTAATGTTTGTGGTACTTGGATTATGTTTTATCGTGACGATCCTTGTTATGCTCCATAACAAGAAAATGATCCGTGTACATGGTGAAAAGTATACAGCGAAGATCTATGGTTATGTAAAAAATACATCTTATATGGTAAATGGAAGATTCCCTTTAAATGTAAAGGTGCATTATTTTGATAATTATGGTATCGAGCGGGAAGTGATCCTGCCGACTTCGATCAGCGGAGGAGCGGATTCCATGTTCCCGATCGGAATGACGATCGATATCTATGAATACAATGGTAAGTACAGTTATGATCCTGCTTCTGTCCGTGGAGAACGTCTCAGAAGAGAAGAAGAGCTGATGGACAACAAGCCGATCGATCCGGAACAGCTTCATCTGATCGCAGTCCGATGTTCGAACTGCGGTGCTTCTTATAAGGCAGCAACCGGATATGCCAGCCGCTGCCCTTATTGTGGTGGTTATCAGAACGTGTGATGAAGCACTGATGTTTGCCGGAATGTGTGATGAATCTGTTGCCGGAATGGGATGATGCCGGCTGACTGTTTAGCCGCGTCCGAGGATCGCATCCATATCCTGCTCAGGAGCCGTGATCGGCTGCAGGTTGTAGGTGTCAACCAGAAAACGGACAACGGTCTCTGTCATGAATGCCGGAAGGGTTGGGCCGAGATAGATGTTTTTGACACCGAGAGCAAGCAGGGTTAAAAGGATGCAGACAGCCTTCTGTTCATACCATGAAAGAACGAGAGTCAGAGGAAGCTCGTTGATATCACAGCCGAAGGCTTCTGCCAGTGCAAGGGCAACCTTGATCGCACTGTAAGAATCGTTACACTGTCCCATATCTAAGATCCTAGGGATTCCATCGATCTCGCCAAGGTCGAGATCATTGAACCGGTATTTGCCACAGGCAAGTGTCAGAACGAGAGAATCCATAGGAGTCTGTTTTACAAATTCCGTATAATAATTTCTGCCCGGATGGGCACCGTCACAGCCGCCAACTAAGAAGATGTGTTTGATATCACCGTTCTTGATGGCGGCTGTAAGTTTATCTGCGTGGGAGAGGACTGCGCCATGTGCAAATCCTGTTGTCAGGATATGTCCGCCATTGATACCGCTCATGCTGTGATCGTGTTCATAGCCGCCCAGCTTTAGGGCGTGCTTGATGATTGGAGTAAAATCCTTCTTGCCATCCTTTGTTCCTTCGATATGCACCATTCCTTCATAGCCGACAACGGAGGTAGTGTAGATGCGATCCTCATAGCTTGGGCGTGGGGGCATCAGGCAGTTGGTTGTAAAGAGGACGGGTGCAGGGATATTTTCAAATTCCGTCTGTTGGCTCTGCCAAGCAGTTCCGAAGTTACCGGCAAGATGCTTATAGGCAGCTAATTTTGGATAGCCGTGAGCCGGAAGCATTTCGCAATGTGTATATACATTGACACCGGTTCCTTCGGTCTGTTTTAAGAGCAGATCCAGATCGCGGAGATCATGACCGGATACAACGATGAAAGGCCCCTTTCGGATATCGGTGTGAACCTTAGTCGGCGTTGGTGTGCCGAAGGATTCGGTATTTGCCTTATCGAGCAGTTCCATGCACTGATAGTTCACTTTTCCAAATTCCATAATAAGCTCGATCCATTCTTCTACCGAGTGTTCACGGTTCACTTCACACAAGCCCTTATAGAACCAGGTTGTTACATTATCATTTTGATAGCCGAGATTCATTGCATGATGCGCATACGCCGCCATTCCCTTTAAGCCGAACAATAACGTGGAGCGGAGTGACACGATATCGTCCGTACCATCCCACAGGCTGATTACCGGTATATCATGTGGATCTTTCAATCCACAGGTCGGAGGATTGATATTTGCTGTTGATGAATTCATATTTGTATCTGAGAAATTCATATTTGCAGTTTGTGAATTCGTATCTGTATCTGAGAAATTCATATTTGTAGTTGGTGCATTCATATCTGTATCTGAGAAATTCATATTTGCAGTTTGTGAATTCATATTTGTAGTCGGGAAGTTCTTATATGCGATATCTGATATGCTACATATGTCTGTAGGCATACAGCGCATGATATCCTTCTGGTTTTTCTGCACTTCTTTGATGTAATCTTTGATTGATTTATCATCAAAATTCACATTTGTAAGTGTTGTAAATAAACCATCGATCAGCAGATGGTCAGCGGATTTTCGGTTGTTCAGGTATCGGGACAGAAGTTTGGGATCTGTCTCTTTTTTCTGTTGCATGGATTTCTTTGTAAGCTCGGCTGCTTCGGCAAGTCGTATCAGTTCACAGATCAATTCGTCCTGCAGATTGGATGTCGAGGGCTGCTTACCGCAGACTCCGGTATTCACACAGGCTTTATTGCCAGCTGTCTGCTGGCACTGAAAACAAAACATATTTGACATGGGATAACCTCCTGATGAAATTTTATTGATGATTGTGGAATGACTACAAATTGCTGTTCATGTATGTGCAATATATATTAATTCCGCAATTATCTTTTTAAACATATTTAGTATCGTCGGGTGTTTTCAGAATTATACAGGCAAAACCTTTCATTCAGTGTAAGTGTTATTTGAGGAAGATATCTGATAGTATAAATATTGTCAGATATGGTGGGTATGAAATTAAGAAATAAATTATGATACCCCCAGGAGCCAGGCAGCAGCGGGTATGAGAGCGAGAAAAAGAATGCGATACCTGCAGAAGCAAATGGGCGAGGGTATGAGAGTGCGAAGGAAACCATGATACCCCCAGAAGTCAGACAACAGCGGGTATGAGAGCGAGAAAAAGAATGCGATACCCGCAGAAGCAAACAGGCGAGGGTATGAGAGTGCGAAGGAAACCATGATACCCTAAAAAGTCAGACAACAGCAATTAAGAAAGTACAAGGAGGCGGCAGCATGGATGCATTATTAGAGATAGAAGATCTGAAAAAATATTATGGCAAGGAACCGAACCCGACAAAGGCACTGAACGGAATCACATTTCAGGTGATGCCGAGCGAGTTTTTAGGAATTATGGGGAGTAGCGGTTCCGGCAAGTCAACATTATTAAACTGTATCGCAACAGTGATCCAGCCGGATAGCGGCAAGATCCGGATGAAAGGTACAGAGATCCAGAGGTTGAAGGGCAAGAAGCTGGCAGGATACCGTGGTAAGGAGATCGGATATCTGTTCCAGAATTTTGAACTGTTGGATAATCTGACCGGACGTGAGAACATCATGGTTCCGTTGTCGATTCATAACATATCGGAGGCAGAGGGCGGAAAACGTCTGGAGCAGTTAGCGGAATATCTGGAGATCACCGAGGTACTGGATAAGTTCCCATCGCAGATGTCAGGCGGACAGAAGCAGAGACTGGCAGCAGCCAGAGCGCTGATCCTGAATCCGGGTATCATTCTGGCAGATGAACCAACCGGAGCACTTGATTCCAGAAATGCCAAAGCTTTGATGGAGAAATTAGCCGGTCTGAACCGGGATGAGAAGGCAACTGTTTTGATGGTAACGCATGATTCCAATGCAGCAAGCTATTGCAAGCGTATCCTGTTCATTCAGGATGGCGTGATCTTCCATGAATTAAGACGGGATCTGCTCGCAGAGACACAGCAACAGTTCTATGAAAGAATCCTGCAGGTCATGGCACAGTTGGGAGGGGGCAGCGCAAATGTTCTTTAAACTGATCCGAAAAAACAGTAAACGAAACAGAAAAGAAAACGGCTTGTTTTTCTCCTCGTTAGTAATATCCATCGTGGCATTCTATATTATCCTGTCACTTTCTTCACAGGATGTTATGGTATTTCTTAAGAAAATGGAGAGTGATGCGGTAGATCGTCTATTCCAGATCATACCTGCATTTTTTGTAATGACACTGGTGATCTTATTCTTCCTGATCTACTATGCAAGCAAATTCCAACTGGAACGGAGAAAACACGAATTTGGCGTTTACCTGATGATGGGAATGCGGAGAAGCAAACTTTTCGGGATGCTTCTTGCAGAAGATATAGGAAGCAGTCTGGCAGCACTTATAACAGGACTTCCGATCGCTGTTTTATTATCCGAACTGATCAGTCTGATCACAGCCAAATGTGTAGGACTTGGTATCGTCGGACATCAGGTAACATTTTCCATTCAGGCAATCATAATAACTGCTGTTGGATTTCTGGTGATCAAGCTGGTTGCATTCCTGATCTTAAGCGGGAAGATCGCAGGACAGGAGATTGGTGCATTATTAGTTGATACACCGGAGGGAACAAAGAAGCAGTTCCCGGCTGGCGTCTATGCGGTAAGCTTCGTTCTCGGTATTATCTGCCTGACTGTGGCATACAGTATGGCGATTGGAGGAAGATCATGGACGACACTTCGTAAGATGTCTGAGACAATATTGATCGGTTTTGTTGGTATGCTGCTCTTATTCTATGGCATGCGTTTTTTTATCGACCGTCTGGCAAAACACAGCCATGGGGGAGCTGCCCTTCGGGTATTTAACTTCCGTCAGGTGCAGGAAAATGTCATAAGAAAATCCAGTACCTTATCGATCAGTTCTATTCTGATCCTTGCAGCTCTCTGCTGTTTTGGAGCAGGAATTGTGATCGCATTTTCCTATGGAAATGAAAAGGGAAATATCCATATCATGGATTATACATTTGAAAATTACGAAGAAGATCAGGAACAGGGTGTGGAAAATGTAAAAAAGCTTCTGACAGACAACGGACTGGAACAGGATTTCTCCGATCTGTTTGAGGTGCAGGTTGGTCATCTTATTCCGGGTGCAAATGATGATTACGATGTATTTGATTTGTCATCAGTCATGAACCGGGTAGAACAACTGCCGGACTCAGAGGATAAAGATATTCTGCTTAACAATCTGGAATATGAGTCATATCCATATCTGATTTCTTTGAGCGGATATAATCATGTACTTGAACTTGCAGGGAAAGAACCTCTTGCATTGTCAGACGATGAGGCGGCAGTATTTAAAAGTCTGGAATTTACATCGGATAGTATGAATCAGAATATAAATGATATTCTGGCAGACCGCCCGGAGGTGGCATATCTGGATCATAAGATGTATCTGACCGGTAAGATACAGAACACACCGTTTATCACAGACCGGGCAATTACATTATCCTTTGCCCTGATCGTGCCGGATGAAATATTTGACAAATATACATGGGACAGCACGATCTATCTGAATGGTGTGCTGGATCAGTCAAAGGTCAAGGGAGATAACCTGCTTCAGTCGGTCATGCAGATGAATGATAAACTTGCGCAGATCGATTTTGCAGCAAAAAATATTGAATATGAAAGTTATCTGAAAAATATGGGACGCCGGATGTTCTATATCGTAGCAGCAAGTTATATCACGATCTATCTGGCGATTATTTTCCTGATCATTGCAAATACTGTGATCGGGGTACAGTTCCTGATGGGACAGCAGAAATCCGGCCGCAGATATAAGACACTGATCCGGCTTGGAGCAACCTATGAACTGCTCTGCCGTTCCGCAAGAAAGCAGATCAACTGGTACTTTGGTATGCCGGTTGTCGTTGCAGGCATCAGCAGTATCTTCGGTGTGCGCGCCGTCCTTACACTGGTTTCCGGTATGATCTCAAATAGTATCCGAGATGCCATGCTGCTTGCTGCGGCTATGATTTTACTGCTCTGTGTGGTAGAATGCATCTATATGGCATTTGTAAAACGGTCAAGCAACCGGTATCTTATGACATTGATGCTACCGGAGCGAGAGGAATAGATTAAAGCAGACGAAAATCTGCGGTGATAGCATGAAACCTTGACCGATAGATGAGGAGTAGATATGAAGCATATAGCGGTGGTAGAAGATGAAGATATGATGCGGGAAGAACTGGAAGCCATATTGCAGAAGGCGGGGTATCGGACCAGCGGCATCACGGATTTTGAGAATGCGGCAGCGGCTATTCTTGCGGCATCCCCGGATCTGGTGCTGCTCGATCTGAATCTGCCGGGCATGGGTGGATTCCAGATCTGCCGGGAACTGAAGCAGAAAAGCTCCATACCGGTTCTGGTTCTGACATCGAGAGATCAGCTTCAGGATGAACTGCATGCCCTGAATCTTGGTGCAGATGAATTCCTGACGAAGCCTTGCAGAAAAGAACGCCTGCTTGCCAGAGTATCCAATGTGTTGAAACGGTACGAGGGAAGAAATAACCTTTTAGAAGGAAACGGATTCCTCCTTGACCGTCAGACCTATACTTTATACATTCATAACCGATCTGTTATCCTGCCGCAGAATCAGGGAAAGATCCTTGGGATATTCTTAGAGCACGGATCGGATATCGTGACGAAAGAGGAACTCTGTATCGCCTTATGGGGGACGGCAGAATTCATCGATGAAAATGCTTTACAGGTGAATCTTACGAGACTGAAAAAGACAATGGCGAATCTTGATATGCCACAGCAGATCATTCCTGTGCGTGGCGTCGGATATCGTTTTGTCGGACAGACAGCGGAGAGGTAGAGATGGAACATATATTCATAAAGGAGATCGGACAGATCATAAAACAGAATAGATTCTGGCTGGGGATCATCGGACTGCTTGATCTGCTCAGTATCCTGCTGTTATGGCTGATGGATGCACAGGCATTTTATGTGATCGCAATATCGGTGATTCTGTTCAGCCTGCTGGTATTTGTAACGGCTGTTCTTTATCTGGCAAAGAAAGAGAGAAAACGGAAGAAAGCATTTGACGAATTCCTTGCAATGCCGGATTCCTATCATGAGGAACAATTGCTTCATGATGCGGAGAATCTGCAGGCGGAGATCAGAAGCTTCAGTCAGGTATTACATGAGCAGATGGATCAATGCGCACAGACGAAGTTACAGCTAAATGATTATGAGGAATATGTGGAAGCATGGGCGCATGAGGTAAAGACGCCGCTTGCCCTGTTGACATTTATGCTGGACAATCACAGAGACGAGCTGTCAGAAGATGTGGTATGCAAGCTTGACCGGATCAACTGTCAGATGCAGAGATATATCGACCAGATGTTATACTATGCCCGTTTAAAGGGGGCGAGAAAAGATTACAGGTTTGAGTCGGTCGATACGGAAACCTGTGTAAAAGAAGTGCTGGAGGATTTCACACCACTGTTAGAAGAACAGAAGATACAGGTTTGGCTTGATATAAAAGAGAACACATTATTTACCGATAAACGTGGCTTTGCATTTATGCTTGGACAGTTTATCAGTAATTCGATCAAATACAGCAAAGGAGAGGATAAAAAGCTCTGGATCTCCTGTATCAGAGAGCAGGAGAAGATCATTTTGTCTGTCCGGGATAATGGCGTGGGTATCAAAGCCTGCGATCTTCCGTATGTATTTGAGAAAGGCTTTACCGGAGATTCCGGTGACAGGCGGAAGAAAGCAACCGGTATGGGACTTTACCTTGCAAAAGAAATGGCGCATGATCTGAATGTAGAACTGGATATTTTCTCGGATGCAGATACAGGGGGCTGTGAGATCCGGGTGTATTTTCCGGTGGTAGAAGAATAAAAGAAAAGCAAAGAAATCAAATGGGAATCCTGTAAGTTGGTGATAAATCTCCGTTCTGTTTTGTGCAGGGTATAATGAACCAATCGGAATATCAATGATGCCATTTGTTTCCTGTCTTATGATCTGGGGCAGCTTATATCCATAGTAATCCCGTAAGCTTAACAGATGTAAGACCATTAGTTCGACAGGTCCACGTCGAAAGTTGCTTTTTCGATCCATTACAGTACCTCAAATTCAAGGTTTTAATATAACATATTTTATCTGTACTGCAAATATATAGAAAAACTAAAATGCTATTGACATATACAATTTATTCTATTAATATATAGATGAAACAAAACTGTACAGGATATGAGGGGGGAGATGACGATTAACCTTCTCACTTTATAATTTATACAATCATGAGGAGAAGTTTATGAGATTAATAAGTAAAATTGGAAACAAAAAGAATGCTATTGCAATTGCAGCAATGCTTATGTTATCTGGAATAGGAATATCAGATTCAGTATCACATGCAGATAATAAGGACATAACAAAGAAAGATATTATTTCTAATAATGGAAAAATAGAGGAATATTCTATTGATACATTATCAAATGAAGAGAAGATGGTAATAGATGAAGCGGTTCAACAGGCTGAAGTAGCGGAAGTTCCGCAGGCGAAATACTGAATTGTGTGGAAGATGACAAAATTGTATCTCTTGGTGTTGAAGAAATTTTAGATCAGTATTACAGTGAAGAAAATGTAGATCAGAAAAAAATCTCAGATTTTAAAAATACATTGAACATAGATATTAATAAACAGTTAGAGGCATATGAGAATGCATGGAATGAGCGCAATAATTCAGATGAAGTGGATTATATAGTGGGTGAAGAGCTGTTTATTTTTGATAAAGATACCACCAAAGAGGAAATTGATTCAGTGCTTAATACTGTTTCGGAAGATTATGAAATTATTGTGGACAATAATTTTGAAATAGATGAAACATTGAGCGAACAAAAGAAAAAACGTTTAAAGGCACTGAAAAATTATGAGGGAAATTTAGTCGTAAAAGCAAAACTTGATTTGGATCAGACGGTAAGTAGTGCAGCTAAAGAGTTGAATAATTATGCGTGTGTTATTGGAGCAGAGAAGAATTATAAGTGTTATGTAGAAGGTCTTACGAGTGAATTAAATGATACATATATTGGTAAACAATATTACCTTGATACATGTAATTTTCAGGATGCGTGGGATTCTGCTAAGGTTGGTTTAGATAATCAAGAGATATGGATTGCCGTTGTTGATTCAGGGTGTAATATGAGTCATTCGGATTTACAAGGAGGACTCGTAAAAAAATATGCGGTAGATATAACCAAAAAAGATACAAATGGTAAATATGTTAGACTTGATAGTTTGCCAGAAAAACAACAGTATGATACAACTCATGGTACACAAGTTGCAGGGTTGATTATTGCAAAAGGGAATAATAAAAAAGGAATTGTAGGAGCTGCAAGGGGTTGGTATAATACAAGTTGTCAGGTGATGCCAATAAAAGTTTCTAGTGGATTGGAATCTAATGGTGATATATATAATGATGATGTTAGTCCTGTAATTAGCTACTCAGACCTTATAAAAGGTATTGATTACGCTATTAAATCAGGCGCAGAGGTTATTAATGTAAGTATCAGTGATAGTGGTAATGCAGATGCGTATGCAGAAGTTGTAAAAAAGGCAGAAAACGCAGGTGTTGTTGTTGTAGCTTGTGCTGGAAATGCTAATGTGTCATCAAAACAGTATCCAGCAGCAAACAAATATGTTGTTGCTGTAGGAGGAACACAAGGAAAGACTATAAATAAAAAATATAAAAAATCTAATTATGGTTCATGGGTAAATATTGTAGCACCAGCTACTGGAATAGTGTCAACAGAATCTGGTAATTCATATACTAAGGGAGGGGTTGAAGGAACTTCATATTCAACAGCACTTGTATCAGCAACAGTGGGTATGATGAGACATGTAAATGCTAATTTAACACCTAAAGAAATAAGAAGTTGTTTATATAGTAGTGCAACATCCATTACCAGTGATTATTTTCAATGTGGATTTTTGAATGCAGGATTTGCAGTTCAAAAAGCTAAATATATGGGATTTCGAAGTGGAGCACCGATGCTATATGAAATAAATGCGGTTGATGGTAAGAAAATACAGATACAATGGACACTTAGAAATGTATTTCAACCAGAACGAGTTCAGTTATATAGATCAGAAAGTTTAAATGGTACATATACAAAAATAGTAACTTTTAAAGGTGATAATATATATAGTAATTTTCATGAATACGTTGATTCAACAGCAACTGTTGGAAAAGAATATTATTATAAGATTAGATGTGTAATGAAATATGGGGATGGCTATAAATATACACCATATTCAAGGACAATAAAGGTGAAAATAAAATAATATAAAGAAGGTAGTCAAATGAAAAATGTATTAAAAACTTTAACTGGTATCCTGTTGGTTTTTGCCATGGTGGTAACAACAGGTATCAATAGCAATGCAGCGGGTATCAAAACGAATGATGGAGTACAGGCTGCGGAACAGACAACAGAAGCAGTATTGTGCGGAAATAATGTGCGTGGAGGTGTTACAACACATGCATGGAAATTATGGATGGGTACAAACACAAAGGTAAGTTTTGATAACCTGCATGCTGTATATGGTGTATCAAATAAGTTCCGGAAAGCAGACTGGAAAGTATCCGATAAGAAAATTGCCAAGGTTGTAAAAACGAAGAATGGTATGCAGATTAAAACAGGCAAGAAGGCAGGTTCTGTAGTTTTACAGGCAAAGTACAGAACAGCATCAGAAACGGTTGTTTATAAGCTGAAGATCAAGGTTGTGAAATCAACTTCTGCATACAAGGGAAAAGCTGTGAAAACAGAACTTGTTGAATTTGATCCGGAGTATATGGTAGTTACTTATGTATTGTACAATGGAACAAATAAAGAACGTACATTCAGCAATGAGAGAGAACTCAGAAAATATGAAAATGGCAAATGGAAGAAAGTAGATGCAAAGTCTATAACGATATCAAAGGGATATGTTCTTCCGGCACATAGCTGCAAGTATTGGACATTCAATCTGGCAGACCGGTATGATCTTTCAAAGTTAGAAAAAGGTCAGTATCGTCTGTATGTTGGATACAGCAACAAGTATGTATCATTCAAGATAAAATAAACAATACAGGGAAACGGTTTACTACCGCTTCCGATACTCTCCGGGTGTGACACCATATTTCTTCTTGAAGGTTCGATTAAAATAAGACAGGTTAAAGAAACCGCAGCTTTCTGCGATGGACAGGATGCTGTCATCGGTTGTGACAAGAAGTCTGGCTGCGATATTTAATCGGAAATCACACAGATAGGTGGTAAAGGATACACCCATTGTATTCTTAAAAAATCGCATAAAATGGGATTCAGAGAATCCACAGTAAGAAGCAATGTCCGTAATGGATATTGCTTCTTTGTAGTTTCGGTCGATATAAGATAAGATCGCTTTGGTGCGATCCAGATTCTTTGCATGATTCTTCCGGTCTGAGGTCTCTGCTATTTGCTCTGCATGTGCATACAGGGTATAGAAGAATTCAAAATAACAGCTTTTCAGAGCGAGCCGGTATCCCTTTGGTGTCGATGCACAGAGGGTATCTACCCGGTTCAGGCAGGAGGACAGGGAATTATATAACGGATCGTCACGGTCATAGATACTCTTTATGTTTAATTCATCGGAGAGCAGGGGAAGGAAGAATTCACTGTCTAAGGTATCATGATTTCTGGATCGGAACAGATCGACAGAGAAAATGATATTTTCATATTCCATCGAATAGGAGGCATACTGAGAGATGCCGTGGATCCTTCCCGGCAGGATCAGAATGATATCCCCTTCTTCTACATAGTGCGTCGTGAAATCCAGAGTTACATTTCCCTTTCCTTTTTTAATGTAAATGATCTCCATATATGGATGCCAGTGGAGCGGAACTGCATTGAAGTCGAGCGGGATCGAACACAGATAGGTGTTGTAAGGGAAAAGCGGATCGGCGTGCGCCTTCGTTTCCATATAATTTTCATATTCAAGACTATTCATATATATACCTGCCTTATTATAATATCATTCAGCTACTATATCTTATCAAAACAGTGGCATTTGAGACCGCCAGTCCTTAGATGGCGCACAAGCGGCATCTTAGTACCGTTGCAGGTCGAAACGAGCGGAAGCGTCCACCTGTTTGATAAGGATATAGTAGCTGGATGCTTTTTGGATGATAGAATAGTACCATAAAATGCTCTTATTATGCAAGAAATAGCATGAAAAAGATATTAGAATACAAATCAGAACAGACATTCCGAATATACGACCTTTACCTTACCTTTACCTTTATTAAATGCAGGCGAATGGATAGCTGTTCAATAGAAAATTTAATAAAGAGGTATCAGACATGAAGAAAGCGTTAGAGCGTGGCGCAGGAATCCTCCTGCCGATCAGCAGCCTTCCATCCCCTTATGGAATCGGATCTCTGGGAAAAGAGGCATATGAATTTGTTGACAGGTTGAAGGAGGCAGGCCAGCGTTACTGGCAGGTGCTTCCGATCGGACCAACCAGCTTTGGTGACAGTCCGTATCAGTCATTTTCAGCATTTGCAGGCAATCCTTATTTTATCGATTTCGACATTCTGATTCATGAAGGTTTACTGACACAGGAGGAGGTAGATGCATATAGCTGGTACGATCAGCCGGATGACATCGATTACGCCCGCCTGTACAGACAAAGGTTTGAGGTATTGAGAAAAGCATATGGCAGATCAAAGCATGAGACATCAAAGCAGTATGCGGAATTTCTTACGGAAAATGAAAACTGGCTTCCGGATTACGCCCTTTATATGGCGGTCAAGGCAGACCATGAGAACAAAGAATGGTTAAGCTGGGAAGAACCGGTTTTAAAGAGAGAAGAAACAGCACTTCGTAAGTGCAGGGAACAGTTACACGACGAGATCGGATTCTATATGTTCCTTCAGTTCAAATTCGATGAGCAGTGGAAGACACTCAAATCTTACGCCAACCGTCATGGTATCAGTCTGATCGGCGACATTCCAATCTATGTAGCACTGGACAGTGCAGATGTATGGGCAAATACAGAACAATTTCAGTTAGATCATGATCTACAACCTGTGTGTGTAGCCGGTTGTCCACCGGATGCATTCTCCGATTACGGTCAGAAATGGGGCAATCCTTTGTATGACTGGGATCGTATGGAACAGGATGGGTTCTCGTGGTGGAAGAACCGGATTCGTAAATCGGCCAGTCTCTATGATGTGATCCGTATCGATCATTTCATCGGGGTTGTGCGGTATTACAACATTCCGGCAGACGGAGAGCCAAAGAACGGATTCTATCTGGAAGGTCCGGGAAAGAAGCTTGTAGATGCGATCGACAGTGCCAGAGGAAATGCAAAGGTGATCGCAGAAGATCTGGGAGTCGTTGTACCGGAGGTACAGAAGCTGGTGAAGGAATCCGGATATCCGGGAATGAAGATCTTACAGTTTGGATTTGACGGAAATGCGGAGAATGAACATGCACCGCATAATCACGAAAAGAATTACGTTGTCTATATCGGAACACACGATAATGACACAGTAAAAGGATATATCGAGAATGCATCAAAGGAAAATCTTACATTTATGATGAAATATCTGGGAGCGGCAAATGAGCAGGAGATCCCAGAGAAGATGATGCAGGTATTATATATGAGCCCTGCCGATACAGTTATCGTTCAGATGCAGGATCTGCTTGGAAAGGATAACGAAGCACGGATGAATCTTCCGTCTACGATTGGTACAAACTGGCGCTGGCGGATGAAGAAAGATGAATTTACAGACGAGATCAGAGACAGATTAAGGGAATTAACAAGAGTATATGGAAGAAATGCTGTGAAGCAGTATTTTTGTAAGGAGGATATAATGTTAACAGAGATTTGTAAGAAAAAATATAATAAAACGATCAAAGAATGCAGCAATGAGGAGATCTATTTTGCGCTGCTTGATATGACAAAGAAATTAGCAGAAGACAAGGTTACAGAGGATGGCAAGAAAAAGGTTTACTATATATCGGCAGAGTTCCTGATCGGTAAGCTGTTATCCAACAACCTGATCAATCTTGGAATCTTTGATGAAGTAAAACAGGTGCTGGCAGAAAACGGCAAGAGCATATATGACATCGAAGAAGTTGAGCCGGAACCATCCCTTGGAAATGGCGGACTTGGACGACTGGCAGCCTGCTTCCTTGATTCGATGGCAACACTCGGACTTCCGGGAGATGGTATCGGGTTAAATTACCATATGGGTCTGTTCAAGCAGGTATTTGAGAATAACTACCAGAAGGAGACTGCAAATCCATGGATCGAGGCAGACAGTTGGCTGACAAAGACCGATGTAAGCAACACGATCCGGTTTGGAAACTGTACCGTACAGTCCAGAATGTATGACATCGATGTGACAGGTTATGAGAACCGCACAAATAAGCTGCATTTATTTGATATCGAGAGTGTGGATGAGAGCATCATGGAGCCGGATGGCATTAGCTTTGATAAGACAGATATCAAGAAGAACCTGACACTCTGTCTCTACCCGGATGACAGTGACGAAGCCGGCAACTTACTTCGTATCTATCAGCAGTATTTCATGGTTGCAAATGGTGCAAAGCTGATCCTTGCAGAGGCAAAGGAGAAAGGTTCAAATCTTCATGATCTTGCAGATTATGCAGCCATTCAGATCAATGATACACATCCGTCTATGGTGATCCCTGAGTTGATCCGTCTGTTGATGGAAGAGGGTATCTCCTTTGATGAAGCAACAGAGATTGTAACCGATGTATGTGCTTACACCAATCATACGATCCTTGCAGAAGCATTGGAGAAATGGCCGGTTGCTTATCTGGAGAAGGTCGTTCCACAGCTTATGCCTGTGATCCGTATGCTGGATAAAAAGGTCAGAAACCGTTATAAGGATGAGCGTGTTTATATCATAGATGGAGATTCCCGTGTGCATATGGCACATATCGATATGCATTACAGCCACAGTGTAAATGGTGTTGCTTATCTTCATACCGAGATCCTGAAGAATTCAGAGCTGCATCCATTTTATGAGATTTATCCTGAGAAATTCAACAATAAGACAAACGGTATCACATTCAGAAGATGGTTGTTACACTGCAATGAAAAGCTGGCAGCCTACATCACAGAGCTGATCGGACCGGATTACAAGAAGGATGCCGATAAGTTACAGGAGCTGGCTTCTTACTATAAGGATAAGAACGTATTAGAAGAGATCCTTGCGATCAAGCAGAGCAATAAGGCAGTCTTAAAGGATTATCTGAAAGAGACACAGGGAATCGAGATCAACGAGAATTCGATCTTTGATATCCAGGTCAAGAGACTGCATGAATACAAGCGTCAGCAGATGAATGCCCTCTGGGTGATCTACAAATATTTTGAGATTAAGAAAGGACATCTGCCTGAGACTCCGATCACAGTTATATTTGGAGCAAAGGCTGCACCTGCTTATACGATCGCAAAGGACATCATTCATCTGATCCTCTGTCTGCAGGAGCTGATCGACAATGATCCTGCGGTAAGTCCGTACTTGAAAGTTGTCATGATCGAGAATTATAATGTATCAAAAGCAGCAAAGATCATTCCGGCATGCGATATCTCAGAGCAGATCTCACTGGCATCCAAGGAAGCATCCGGAACCGGAAATATGAAGTTCATGCTGAACGGTGCACCGACA
>OIGD01001993.1_pt1 | contig 17257 bp, 13 predicted proteins | sample 1582211 | NCBI WGS metagenome assembly OIGD01 (sample SAMN04414078, study PRJEB24778) | human gut metagenome | material: faecal | host: Homo sapiens
TCTTTTATTATATTTTACTATTTATTATTTTATATTACAATCTACTATCTTTTAACTTCTTCCATTACAAAAGCCTCTATAATATCGCCTTCTTTAATATCATTATAATTTTCAACTTGAACACCACATTCATAACCTTTAGCAACTTCTTTTACATCATCTTTAAAACGTTTTAATGAAACAAGTTTACCTTCATGAATAACAACACTTTCGCGAATTACTCTAACTCCTGCATGTCTTTCAATTTTTCCATCTATAACATAACATCCTGCAATTGTACCAACATTAGAAACTTTAAATGTTTGTCTAACTTCAGCATTACCAATAATTTTCTCTTCATAAACAGGATCAAGCATACCTTTCATAGCAGCTTCAACATCTTCAATTGCTTTATAAATAATAGAATATAATTTAATTTCAACGCCTTCTCTATCAGCAATTTCTTTTGCTGTTCCAACTGGTCTTACATTAAATCCTATAATTATTGCTTTTGCAGCTTTTGCAAGTTGAACATCTGATTCATTAATTGCACCTGCAACTGAATGTATAACTTTTACCTTAACTTCATCATTTGAAAGTTTTTCTAATGATTGTTTTACAGCTTCAGCAGAACCTTGAACATCAGCTTTAACAATTAAGTTCAATTGTTTTAAATCTTCGTTAGCCATTTTTTCAAATAAATTACTTAATGTTACAACATTTGAATTTATCATTTTTTCTCTTTCTTGAGCACGTCTTTTTTCTATTAAATGTTTAGCCATTTTTTCATTTTTAACTTCATAGAAAGTATCTCCTGCCTCTGGAACTTCTGTTAATCCCATTATTTCAACAGGTGTAGATGGACCAGCTTCTTTAACATTTTGACCTTTATCATTTTTCATAGCTCTAATTCTTCCTATTGAAGTTCCAACAACTACTGTATCTCCTACATCTAAAGTTCCTCTTTGTACTAAAACAGAAGCAATAGGTCCTTTTGCTTTATCTAGACGAGCTTCAATTACAACACCTTTAGATTGTTTATTTGGATTAGCTTTTAATTCTTGCATATCTGCAACTAATAAAACCATTTCTAGTAAGTTTTCAATATTGATATTATTTTTAGCAGAAATAGGAACGAATATTGTATCTCCTCCCCATTCTTCTGAAACTAATTCATATTGCATTAATTCTTGTTTTACTTTTTCAACATTTGCTTCTGGCAAATCTATTTTATTTACCGCTACTATAATTGGAATATTTGCAGCTTTAGCATGATTAATAGCTTCAACAGTTTGTGGCATTACGCCATCATTTGCTGCAACAACAAGTATTGCTATATCTGTTATTTGAGCACCTCTTGCTCTCATGCTTGTAAAAGCTTCATGTCCTGGTGTATCTAAAAATGTAATTTCTCTACCATTTACATTAACTTTATATGCACCTATATGTTGTGTGATTCCACCTGCTTCACCTTCAATAACATTAGTTCTTCTAATAGTGTCTAATAATGAAGTTTTACCATGGTCAACGTGTCCCATAACAACTACAACTGGTGGTCTTGGCATTAAATCATCTTCACTATCTTCTGATTCATCAAATAAAATATCTTCTTCATTAACAACTTCTTTTTTATTTGCTGTAATTCCAAATTCTTCTGCAACTAAAAATGCTGTATCAAAATCTAATTCATTATTAATTGTAGCCATTATTCCTAAACCAAATAATTTTTTAATTACTTCTCCACTAGTTTTCTTTAATTCTGCGGCTAAATCTTTAACAGTAATTTTCTCAGGAATTGTAATTTCTTTTAATTCAAATATTTTTTGTTTATTTCTTTCTTCATCATTTCTAATATTTTTCTTTTTATTTCTTTTTCCTCTTTCAGTCGTTAAATCATAATAATCTAGCATTCCACCATCTTGTTCATCAAACATATGTGATAATTTGTTAACTTGTTTTAAGTCTTTTAATTTTCCACCATCAAATTCTTCAAATCTTCCATTTTTCTTTGATTTAGTATTCTTTTTGTTTCCTTTATTTTCCTCAAATTTATTTTGTTTAGCTTTATCTATAGATTTGCTATTATAATCTCTTTGAGATTCTTTTTCCACAATTTCTGTTGACATTATATTTTTAATGTTTTTGTCTATTCCTTTTTCATCAAGTGGCTTTCTTTCATTTTTATTAAATTCATTTCTATTATTGTTAAAATTATTTCTTTGAAATTTATTATTAGAATTTCTAGAGAAACCATTTTCCCCATTATTTCTTCTATCTTGATTATTATAACCATTATTGTAATTGTTATTTCTATTATTTTGGAATTTATTATTACTATTAAATTTATTATTTCTGCTGTCTCTATCTTCTCTATTTTCTTGATTGTATCTATTTCCACTATTATTTCCATTATTGTTTCTATAATTATTATTTCTGTTTTGATTATAATTATCATTTCTTCTGTATCCGTTATTATTGTTTACAAATTCTTTTTTTACTGCTTGTTCCATATTCTTACTTTCAGGTAATTCTGTTTTCTCCTTTTTTTCAATATTTTTTTCTACAATATTATTTTCTTGTTTTATAATATTTTTTTCTTCAGCATTTACGCTATTTTCTGTTTTTTGTGATTGCTCTTGAATTTTAATTTCTTCCACTTTTTTATTATCTTCAACATTTTTTGTCTCTGATATATTTTGTGTTGTTTTTTCTACTTTTTTAGTTTCTTCTTTTTCCTTTTTGTTGTCTTTTATTCCAAATAATTCACTAAAAGTCATTGGTTTAGTAGTTTTATTTCTATATACTATATTGTAATCTTGATTTTTCTTTCTCTCAACAAAGCCTACATCATTTCTATTAACTTTTGGTTTTTCCTCCACTTTTTTCTTTTCTTCAGAAACAATTACTTCTCTTCTTATTATAACAGGAGTCTCATTTTTCTTTTCATCTTTAACTTTTTTAGTCTTTTCTGAACCATTTGATTTTTCTGTTTTATCTTTATTAGATTTAATACTACTTTTAATTTTATTAGCTTGTTCCTCACTTACAGAACTTAAATGACTAGAAACCTCTATTCCCAAGCTATTCGCCTTTTCAATTATTTGTTTACTGGTTAAGCCTACTTCTTTTGCAATTTCATGTATTTTTATCTTACCCAATAATATCACCCCCATTTATATTTTTTATAATTTCTTTTGAAAAATTGATATCTTTAATCCCAACAACAGCTTTAGGAGTTTTTCCTATTGATTTTCCAATTTCATCCATTGTACCAAACTCACAAATATGTACAAACTGCTTATCTATCAATTTATAAAAATTATTTTTAGTCCTTTCTGATGCATCCTCAGATATAATAACTAATTTTAATTTCTTTTTTAAATATGCTTCTTTAACCGCATCTGCACCGTGAAATTACTTTTCCTGCTCTTGTTGCTAATCCTAATAGTCCTAATATTTTTGATTTATTTACCACTAATTACACCTCTTAAATTTTCATATACACTTTCATCTATATTCATTTTAAAACTTTTTTCTATCTTTTTATTTTTTATAGCTTTTTCTAAGCATTCTATATTATCACAAATATATGCTCCTCTTCCATTAGCTTTTCCTGTTTTATCTATACTTATATTATTTTGATTGTCTTTAACTACACGAATAAGTTCTTTTTTATCTTTTTTTTCATTACAACCTATGCATGTTCTTTGTGGTATATTTTTCAAAATATTCACTTCCTATCTTTTATTTATATATTTTTAAGCATTTTCATTATTTTCTATTTCTTCTGAATCTTCTGTTTCTACTAATTCTTCAGAATTTTGAGATTCTGCAAGTATCTTTCTAAATTGAGATTCACTTTTTATATCTATTTTCCAATTTGTCAATTTTGCAGCTAATCTTGCATTTTGACCAGATTTACCTATAGCTAGTGATAATTGATCATCAGGTACTATTACTTGAGCAAATCTTTCATCTTCTTTTATATCTACTGCTAACACTTGTGCTGGTAATAATGCTGCTGAAATAAATATTGCTGGATCTTCACTCCATTCTATAACATCTATTTTTTCTCCACCTAATTCATTTATTATATTTTGAATACGAATTCCTTTTTGACCTACACAAGAACCAACTGGATCAATATTTTCATTTGGTGAATATACTGCAACTTTACTTCTGCTTCCTGCATCTCTAGATACACTTTTTATTTCAATAACTCCTTCATAAATTTCTGGTATTTCAAGTTCAAATAATTTTCTAACAAAATCTGCATGTGCTCTTGAAATAATTACTTGTGGTGCACCTTTTGCTCCTTTTTCTACATCTAATACATATGCTCTTATTTTATCATTTACTCTATATTTTTCTGTTGGAACTTGTTCTTTTAATGGCATTACACCTTCTAATCTTCCTAAATCTACTACAACAATTCCTCCATCTGCTTTTTGAATTAACCCTGAAACGATTTCACCTTTTCTATCACTAAATTCATTATACAAGAACTCTCTTGAAGCTTCTCTTATTTTTTGTATAATAACTTGTTTAGCTGTCCCTGCTGCTATTCTTCCAAAATTTTTAGGCATAATTTCTATTTGAGCTGTATCACCAATCTCTAATGTTTTATTTATTCTTTTGCTATCTTCTAAAGATATTTGTGTATTTGCATCTTCAACTTCTTCTACTACCTCTTTTTCAGCAAATACATGAAAATCACCAGTTTCTTTATCCACAACAATTTTTACATTATCTGCTGTTGAATCACAATCCCTTTTATATGCTGTAACTAGTGCTGTTTCTATTGCTTCTAATAAACTTCCTGGTTTCATACCATTTTCCTTTTCTAATTCTTCCATTGCTAATAACATTTCTTTACTGTCTATTGCTTTACTTACCTTTACTTTTGCTCCTTTTTTCATTTTTTTAATTCCTCCTTTATATATTTACTAAATAATTATTTTTAATTTAAATCCCAATTATAATATTTTTTTATTAAAGATATGTTTTTTCTTTCTAATTCAATAATTTGATTATCAGCTTCTAAATAAATTGTTTCATCATCAAACTTCTTTAATATTCCAATGTATTCTTTACTATTATTAATTGGTTTAAACAATTTTACATCAATAATTTCACCTATATTTTCTTGTAAGTGTTTCGTTTTCCTTATTTGTTTTTCAATACCTGTTGATGAAACTTCTAAAAAATATTGTTCTTTAAAATAATCTGCTGTATCTAGCATTTCCTCTATTTCATTATTCACTTTTTCACAATCTTCTAAACTAATTGTTCCATTTTCTTTTTCTATGAAGATTCTTAAAAAGTAATCTTTTCCTTCTTTTGCATATTGAACATCATACAATTGATAACCAAGGTCTTCAATTGTTGGTTTAACAAGAGTTTCAACTCTTTCTTCAATATTTGCCAATTTATTTTCCTCCCCTTTAATTAGAATGTTTCGTAATGTACGATTAAAGAGTGGGATTTGTTCCCACTCTTTCTGTATCTTAATATTGCATTATTATTATATATCTTTTTAGTAAGATTTTCAAGTACTTTTAGCTATTTTTTTACTTTTCTATATATCCCTCAATAGCTTTAGTATACATATTATCATTAATAGACTTATACCTTTCACCATCATAATCATCAGTAAATCCATTATAAGCCTTATAAATATCACCATTTTCAGTATCATAAACTCTTTCATATCCTAGAGTTGCATCACTCTGTTTTTGGCTCATTATATCATAACTAGCACTTCTTTTCTCCCATGAAGACATTATACCATCTGAAATTTGATTACAAATATTTCTAACACTTTGGAAATTTGCCATAACAGCATCTTGTTGATTATAAAACTGATTAATAAAAGTATCTGAAAATGTTAAAGAAGATACCATAGTATTTAAAGTTTCTTCCCAATTTATAAACTCATCTTTAGGAGCTGTAATAAATACTGTATTATAAACATTTAAATAATATATATCAATTTGCTTACCTGAAACTACATTTTCATAAACATAATATGGACCTGGATCATACACATATGCTGTAAACAACCCTTCTGCCTCTTTTCCATTATTATCTTTGAAAGTTGCCCTTAATATATCTCCTCCTAATGCAGAAGTACCTATTTTATCAACAACAGTAAAATTACTTAATGTTGGAAAAGTAAATGAAGCTGTATTATTTAATGGGCCTAATTCACTAAAAATTTTATAAAACCCTTCTGTTGTTTTTTCTGATATTACTGGATTTTTTGCAAACATATTATTTGGATAATATCTTTGTTGAAAATTTTTAGCATCTTGTGATTTATTATATCCTTCTGTTTTCATATTAAAAAACATTTGACAAGTAGGATTTTGTGGATCATACGCTTTAATTGTATAATGAATATAATCACCTATTACATCCACTTTCCAACCCTCAGGTATTTTCATTGAAAACAATCCATTATTAAACTCTGTAAACTTTATTTCTTTTGTTTCACTTTTCTTTATCTTTACCTCTTGCTTATTTTTTTTAGTATTGTCTTTGTCATTTTTACTATTTCTTACAGTTATACCACTACTATCATCGCTAATATTATTCATTACAATAACCCCTCCTACAATAATAGCTGTTAAAAACACTAATATACTAATAACAATTATTATTGTTTTTTTCTTTTTTGATTTTTCCATAAAACTATCCCCCTTTGTACATTCTTTCCACAATTTTATTATAACATACAATTAAATTTTGTCTATAATTTTATTTTTAATAATTCAATTAATTTATTCCCACTAATCAACAACAATTGCTTTTTTCAAATTTTATGTTATACTATCATATAATATTTAACTAAAAAATTTGCATATTTATATTTTTATAAAACATAAAGGAGGTCCACACACCAATGAACTCAAATTTACTAAAACTAGAATTCGACAAAATATTACAAATACTCTCAACATACTGTAAAACTTATCTAGGCAAAAGCATAATGCTAAATCTTTTACCTTCTAAAGAACTAAAAGAAGTACAAACTCTACAAAAACAAACTTCTGAAGCATATACACTTTTAACAAAATATGGCAATATTCCTATAGATGAAATTGAAAACATAACTCCATATATAAAAAGCTTAGAAAGCTTTATTCCTCTTACTCCAAAAGGATTGTTAGATATTGCCAAAATTTTTAAAATATCTAATGATTTAAAGGAATACTTTGATTGTTCAAATGAAAATGATTCAGAAACATCAGAATTTAAATATGATATATTACGATCTGAATTTGAAAAATTATATTCAAATATAGCTATATATCAAAACATTACTAAAGCAATCTTAGATGAAAATACTATTTCAGATGATGCTTCAAAAACTTTGAATTCTTTGCGAAGAAATAGACGTAGACTAGAGAGTAGTATAAAAGAAAAGTTAAACTCTTTCATACATTCTTCTAGTTATTCAAAATATATTATGGAACCAATTATTACTATTCGTAATGATAGATATGTTATTCCTGTAAAAATTGAATATAAAGAAAATGTAACCGGTTTAATACATGATATATCTGCAAGTGGCTCTACTGTATATATTGAACCAACTTCAATATTTGATTTAAATAATCAAATTAATAACATAAAACTTGAAGAAAATATAGAAATAGAAAAAATATTAGATAATTTATCAAAACAACTTTATCCAATTGTAAATAATATTAAACAAACAATTAATTCAATTGGAAATATTGATTTTATATTTGCAAAAGCTAAATATTCTCAAGTAATGGATTGTATTGAACCTATTATAAATACAGACAAATTTATAGATTTAAAACAAGCTCGTCATCCATTAATTGATACTAAAACTGTTGTACCTATAGATATTAATTTAGGGGAAAATTTTACATCTTTGATAATAACTGGACCTAATACAGGTGGTAAAACTGTTACTTTGAAAACTGTTGGTTTATTATGTGTAATGGCATGTTCTGGTCTTCACATACCAGCTAAGGAAAATAGTAGTATTTATGTATTTGATAATGTTTTTGCTGATATTGGTGATGAACAAAGTATTCAAGAATCTTTAAGCACTTTTTCTTCACATATTGTAAATATAGTTTCAATTTTAAAGGAATCCACACAAAACAGTTTGGTTTTAATAGATGAATTAGGTTCTGGTACAGATCCCGTAGAAGGTGCTAATTTAGCAATAAGCATTTTGGAAAGTTTTCATTCCAAAGGCTCTTTAACGCTTACAACCACACATTATTCAGAAATTAAAAATTATGCCTTAATAACTACAGGTTTTGAAAATGCTAGTTCTGAATTTGATATTGAAAACCTTCGTCCTACTTATAAAATTTTAATCGGTGTTCCCGGAAAAAGTAATGCTTTTGCAATAAGTAGAAAACTAGAGTTACCTGAATCTATATTAGAAAGGGCTGAAAGTCTACTTACTGAAGATAATATAAGTATCGAGGAATTAATAAAAAATATTTATGATGATAAATTATTAATTGAAAAAGAGAAAGAAAAAATCCTAAAGAACTCTAATCAAATTGAAATGTTAAGAAAACAACTTGAAACTAATGTTTCTGATGTTGAAGATAAGAAAAATGAAATTATTAGTAAAGCTAAGAATGAAGCTAAAAGTATTTTAATTTCAGCTAAAGAAGATGCTAATGATATTATAAAAAAATTAAATGAATTATGTGAAAATGCTAATAAAGATTCTTTGAAAGAGGCTAATTGGTTAAGAAATTCTCTAAATAAGAATTTAAAGGATACTTTAACTAATAACTCTGAAAATTTAAATACATCGAAAATATCTAATAATATTGATAATATGCAAACTCGAAAATTATCAAAAGGGTTAGAAGTTTTAGTTAAACCTTTTAATATGATTGGCACTATTTTAACTCTACCAAATAAATCTAATGAAGTCATTGTTCAATTTGGAAATACTAAAACTAATATTAAAGTTGAAAATTTAGAAATTCTAAATCTTAAAACTAATAACTCAACAGCTTTTAATTCTACTAGTAGTACATCTGGCAGCTCTTATAACAAAAACAATTCCAAATCAAAATCTACTAGTACTTTAAAATCAACATCAATTTCATCTGAAATTAATGTTATTGGTTTAACTGTGGAAGATGCTATTTTTAAAATAGATAAATATTTAGATGATTGTTATATTGCTAATTTGCCTAGTGCTAGAATTGTTCATGGAAAAGGCACTGGCAGACTTCGTGATGGAATTCATGCATTTTTGCGAAAACATCCACACATTAAGAATTTTAGATTAGGAAGTTTCGGTGAAGGTGAAATGGGGGTTACTATAGTAGAATTTAAGTAATAATTACTTAAAGGGCTGGTAATTACCAGCCCCTTTGAGATTATACTATAATATTTACTTTTTTCCCTATAATCTTTTCAAAAATAGATGATATTTTTTCATCACTTTTTGGAAAATATATCTCTATTTTGTTATTGGAATTAAATTCTTTAATTTTTTCTTCATACGCTACAATCATATTAGCTACTTTTTTTGCTTCACCTATTGTTATTTGTTCTGGCAGTTCCTGGTATATCTCAAACATTTTTGCTTTCAGTATTTCTTTTTCTTTTTCAGCAATTTCAAGAATTATAAAACTATCATCTTTTGGTTTAAAACCTATTGCTATCTTTATAGTAGTCAATTGTTGAATTTGGTTATTTGTTTTTTCTATATCTTTTCGTGAATCAATTATCAACTTGTCTAATCTAGAAATTTCCAATTTTTTAATTCTAACAGTGTCTATTAGTGAAATAGCCATTTTCGAAAGTTCTTTTAGTTCTTTTTCCATTTTTTCTACTTTGGTAAAAATTTTCTCCAAATCTCTTTGGTTTTGTTTGCTTTCATCATTAATTTTCACTTTAGAATTTTCTAAATCTCTTAATTTTTCAAGTTTCTTATCCCTTTCTTCAGTAAGTATAGTCAAATCATCCATTTTTATAGAATTAGTTGTTACTTCTGAATTTGCTTTATTTTGGATATTGCTAACATTAAATTTTGAAACATCTTTACTTTCTTCTTTATGAACATTAACAGTACTACACATATTTTCAACAGCTTTTACATCTAGTACACATATTTCATTATTAGCTGAATTTGTAACCGATAAATTAATATTTGATACTTGCTTTTTTCTAGCACGCTTATCTGCTGCCCGTTTTTTCTTTTCTTCTCTTTTTTTCAAAAGCTTAATTTTTTTCTTTGCTTCCTCTGGAGCATTTTTATACAACAACATTAATCGATTTAAAAATGCTTCTTCATCGCATCCAAAATGTTGTAAAAAATTTGATAATGACCATTGTTTACATATTTGGTCTTCCATAAACCCTGAATTAAGCATATTTAAGTCTTTCATAATGTACCTCCGAGACACTTCTTGATGTTTTCTTTTATGATTTCAATTTCTTTTTCTACCTCAGAAAAAAGTCGATTATATTCCTCTTGATAATTCGCCTCTTTCCTCTTGAGAATATTTTCTTTCACTGGATGCTCGCTGTACGGACGAGGCAAATATTTCTCTCTAAATTCTGTCACCTCCATATTCAGCTCATTTGCCAAATATGGTACTACACTCGAATAAATTGTTCTTCTGTCAATTCCAAATCTCTTGGCAATTTCTTTTATAGAAACTTCTGGTTCTTTTTTTCTTATTTCCAAGAAATGTTTAGAACACTCTAAAGTTTCATCTTTCAGATTTTTCAACCCTGCCATTTTCTTTCCTTTCTTTTCATTGGTTGTTTTTGCGTATGATAAAAATTAACCTCCTTTACAAATATTATGTATACAGTATACCATTTTTTGCATTTTATGTCAATTGTTTTTTGCTTTTTATTTTATTGAATTTAATTGCAAAATTTTCATTGCTAATGCAACAACTTTTTTCTAAAAAGTGTTGTCATATTCTCGTTTCATATTTTTGATTTTATTTATTTTACAATTCACTTTTTAATTTTCTTACTTTATTCCTTTATAATCTTAGTTCCATCAACAAAATAAACCTTATACCAAACTAAGAAAATATAAATATTATATAATTTTCTACCATGGTTTTCCACACCTGCATAATGATCATCAAGCATTTTGTTAATTTTATCTTTATCAAAGAACTCACTTACCCAATCTTGCATAAATAATTCTTTAACTTTATTAAAATATTTTTCCTCTTTTATCCACATAAAGAAAGGAACTGGAAATCCAAGTTTTCTTCTTTTAGCCCATTCTTCTGGGATTACTTCAGCTGCAACATCTCTGAAAACTTTTTTTGTTTCTCCATCTTTTATTAAATATTTACTAGGAATTTTTCTCGCAACATTCCATACTTCTTTATCTAAAAATGGAACTCTTAATTCAACAGAATTAGCCATACTCATTTTATCTGCTTTTAAAAGCATATCTTTAGCAAGCCAAAAATGCATATTTATATACATCATTTGAGTAATCTCATCTTCATTTTTTACATCTTCATAATATGGTTTTATAATATCTGCATATTTTACTCCATTTTCTTTTAATTCATCACATAAAATATCTTTTGTTTCATCATCATCCATAATAAAGGCATTTCCAATAAATCTTTCAGATAAAGGTCTATCATATTGACATATAATTCTTTTACCTTTGAATTTCTTTTTAGTTCTAGCTTTTTTTGCTAGTGCTTTTCTAAAAGCCAAAGGTAATTTGCAATATGCTTTAATCCATTTGCTAACATTAAGTTCATTATATCCACCATACATTTCATCTGCACCTTCACCTGAAAGTACAACCTTTACCTTTTCTCTTGCTAATTTTGATAAAAAGTAAAGTGGAACTGTTGATAAATTGGCATGTGGTTCATCTGTATGATATTGTACAAGTGGTAATGCATTAAAGAAATCATCACCTGTTAGTACTCTGTTATAATTATTTGTATTAAATATTTTTGATAAATCTTTTGCAAAATTTGATTCATCAAAACCTGTTTTATCAAACCCTACAGTAAATGTTTTATCTGGTTTTGCCATACTTACAATATATGAAGAATCAACACCACCTGATAAATATGAACCTACTTCAACATCACTTATTTGATGACATTTTACTGAATCTTCCAATGATTCTTTTACTTGTTTTTTATAGTTTTCATATGTATCATCTTGTTTTAAATATTCCGCTTTGAAATATTGTTTTATTTCTATTTTTCCGTCTTTGTATTTAATGTAATTTCCTGGTTTTAGTCTAAATGTATTTTTAAAAAATGTTTCATCTAATACTGAATATTGGAATGTTAAATAAGGTTTTAAAGCCTTTTTATTTACTTCTTTTACGAAATTTGGATGGTCTAAGAAACTTTTTATTTCTGAACCAAACATAAATGTTTTTTCATCTTTATAATAATAGAATGGTTTAATTCCAAAATAGTCTCTAACACCAATCATTTCATTATTTTTTATATCATAAATTATGAAAGCAAACATCCCTCTTAATTTATTAAATAGTTCTTCTTTATATTCTTCATAACCATGGACTAAAACCTCTGTATCAGAATTTGTTTTGAATTCATGACCTTTAGTTTCTAATTCTTTTTTTATTTCTTGATAATTATAAATTTCCCCATTGAAAACTACAACTATTGATTTATCTTCATTAAACATTGGTTGTGTTCCACTTGCTAAATCTATTATTGATAATCTTCTATGACCTAATGCTATATTATCATCTATGTAATATCCTTCTTGGTCTGGACCTCTATGTATTATTCTATCTGCCATTAATTTTATTTTTTTTTGTTTTTCGTCTTTATTTAATTTATCTATAAACCCTACAAAACCACACATGATTTTTTCTTCCTTTCGTTTTTTATTATTGATTGCCTTTTATTTATTATTTATTTTTTATTACTATCTAAAATTTATTTCTAAACTATTATAGTTTATACTATTACTGTATTTTTATTTAAAATTTAAATTTAAGTTCTAATTTTTAAGTTTTAAGCTTTAAGCTTTCAGTTTTAACTTTAAATTCCTAAAATAGTATTTAATTCTTTTTCAGTTAAAGACAATTCTTTACTATTTTCAATATTATATACTTTTATATTTGGGAATTTTTCTTGTATTTCACTTGCCATTTTTAAATACTGGTGTTGTTGCTTTATGCTATTTTCTGCGCTAAACTTGGCATAAGCAGGTTCAACCTTTCCCTCTCTTTTTAATCTTGTTTCATATAAACTTTCATCTTCTAAATACAAAGTTATATAATATATATCAAAATCTAATTTACTAAATTTTTCTACTAAATCATTATACACTTCTGTAAAAGAATAATCTTTTTTTCCTAATCTACAGTAATTTTCTTCTGAAAAGAAAGTTCTATCAAAAAGCAAATTAATACTTAAATTTTCCATTTTTTCTATATATTCTAATAAGTCGTAATACATTTTTGTACTCTTTTCTAAACCTGTTATTGTAGAATCACTTACACCACTTAATCTATATAAATTTGTATGTTTTAATGTATTTCTTATATAATCTGTTATTGTTGTTTTTCCTGCACCTTGTGCACCTTCTACTACTATTATTTTTGAATTTGCCATTCTTATTACCTCTTTCTTTTTTGATGTCAATTTACGAAATATAAAAAAATTTTATTTGAATTCATTTTCACATTTCATATCCTATATGTTTATGTGAATTATATCATATATAAAAAAAAATGGAATATAATTATTCCATTTTTTTTACAATCTTATTAAAGTTACTCTTGTATTGTATAATAAACTAAAATTCACGATTAAATTATAACTAATTTGCCTTATTTAATTTATCATATATTTCATTTGATTTTTTAAAAAACTCTTCTTCATTATCAATTAATTTCTGTAGTTTTTTCAAATACTCATTATATTTATTATCATCTACATAATACATATTTATTGCATATCCATTTTTTCCAAACTTTTCTATTGCATGTTCTAAATTTCTATTCAATATTTGTTGTTTAGTATATTCTGGATGATGCTCTTTCTCATAAGATATACATCTTTCGAAATATTTATTAATATCCAAGCATTTATCTGCAGAAGCTAAAATTCTTCCATATATGCTTCTTGGGACTTTTCCCTTTGATGACCTATGATCTTCTATAGCTTGTTTTATTATTTCTTTCTCATCTTTACTAAAAAACTTATCCAAATTTTTATCTTGCATCATTATGTTTGCAGAAATAATTTCGTGATTTTTTCTATCTATATGGTCACCTATATCATGAAACGTTACAGCTGTATATAAAATATTGTAATTTAATCCAGGATATAATTCAGAAATCTCTGTTGCACGTTTTACAACCATTTCTATATGCTCAGCTCCATGAGCTTTGCCATTTAATTTATATACTGGTATAATTTTATCTTTAATATATTTTACTAATTCTTTATTAACATATTTTTCCATATTAAAACCTATTCCTTTCTTTGTTATCTTAGAATGCACACACTTAGTTCGAAACTAAATATTTATACCTTTCGCATATAAACTTAAAGTTTCAATTGAACATTCTCCTTCATAAAATACATCTAACTTACTCATTGCTCTAGTAATACTAACATACAAAAGCTTAATATCTAAACTATTATTTCCATACTTTTCTTTACTTACATCTGAAAGTAATACACAATCGAACTCAAGCCCTTTTGCTAAATATGAAGGTACAATAGAAATTCCAGAATTATATTCTGAATCTTTACCCCTAATTAGCTTAATATCTTTTCTTATTGTTCGTAATTTCTTTTCTAAATTTTCACACTCGCTCATGTCTTTTCCAATAATTGCAATTGATTTATAACCCTGTTTTATATATGTATTAATTCTATCATTTATATTTTTTATTAATTCTTCTTTATTTTCAATTTTTTTAATATTTATTGAATTTTTTCTATCAATAACAGGTTCTCCTAATACAATATATTCTTTTTCATATTCTGGCAATTTACTTATTACATTATTTGCTACATCCATAATTTCTTTTGTGGTTCTATATGTTTTTTGTAATGTTGTATATACTGTTTTTACATCTTTAAATTCTGTATCTATAAACTTTTTCCAATTTTCTATTCCTCTATAATAATGAACTCCTTGTGCAATATCCCCAAGTATTGTCATGGAATTACTATTTATAAGAGTTTTTAAAACATCAAATTGAAATTCTCCATAATCTTGTGCTTCGTCAATTACAACATGTTTAATTTTACACTTTTCTTTTACTCCAAATAATTGTATTTGAATATACATTATTGGTGCTAAATCTTCAAATGAAACTTCATTTTTATTTAAGTTATTTAATGTATTTGCTTTAAGATATTTTAAAACTTCATTTTCGTTTTTCAAATAACTTTGTATGAATTCTTTATAATATTGTATACAATCTTTTTTTGGAATCTTACTTATATAATTTTTAATAATTTTTTTATGCTCTTTTTCTAATATTTTAATAATTTTATCATATTTATCATATAATTCTATTCTATTTTTACCAGTCAAATTTGCTATTTTTTGTGTACGCTCTTTTTTCAAATTTTCTATAATTTCTGGTGTTTTCTTTTTCAATTCCGCTGCTAGATTTTTTTCAATTTCTTTTATTCTTGTTGTGAAATTGTACATTTTATATGTATTTTTAAACAAATTATTTATTTCTTCATATTTCATAATTGTGGTTTTTACATTATTAGAACTAATATCATCATAATTGGTATTATCATGTTTTAAATCACTACAGTTTACTTTATCATTTTTACTTTCTGTTTTATGTAAGTTATTGTACAAATTTATATCATTGTTATCATAAATTATATTAATTTCCAAATCTTGTTTTGGAATATATAAATCTTCTACTATTTTTAAATAATCATCAACCATTTTTTTAAACTCAATTGAAGATTTTAATTTAGCCTCTTGTATCATAATATCTGTTTCAACATTATTAATTTCATTAAAATCTTTATTAACAATAATTACAAGTTTTTCATTATTATCAGATATTTTTAATTTTTTTCCTATTACATCATAAGCAAAATCTTCAAAAGTTGTTTGTTTTACATCATTAACTCCTAAGTCTGGAAGAATGTTTGATATATAATTTAAGAAAAATTTTGTTGGTGCAATTATCATAAATTCTTCTGGTTTGAACTCTTTTTCATAGTTGTATATTAAATATGCAATTCTATGTAAAGCTATTGTTGTTTTTCCACTTCCTGCTACTCCCTGAACGATTAATGGCTGATTAATATCAGCTCTAATTATTTTGTTTTGTTCATCTTGGATTGTTGCAACAATATTTTTTAATCTATCATCAGCCTTTTCCTCTAGTGCATTTTGCAATAACTCATCATTTCCTGTAACATTTATATTTACATACTTTTTTAATTCTTGATTTTCAATTATATATTGTCTTTTTAAAAATATTTCACCTTTTATTTTTTCTCCTAAGCATTCATATTCAGCTTTTCCAACCCTTCCCTCATAATATAAATTTGAAATTGGAGCTCTCCAGTCTACTATTATTGGATACGCTGTTTTATTATCTAATAATGATATTTTTCCTATGTATAGTTTTTCCACACTTTTTCCATCTTCTTTAAAATCCATCCTAGCAAAATAAGGTTTATCTTTTATGGATTTTATATTTTCCAATTTTCGTAATTGAGAACTTACAAATTGTGCTTGTGCAATATTTTCTAAATCATAATTCATATCTGCACTGCTAAGATATTGTTCTAAGTTATTCTCTTCCTTATTTATTTTCTTTACAATATCTTTTAGTTTTTCTTTTTCCTGTTTAAATATTTCTTCATCCATTTTTTTAAGTTTCCTTTCTATTAATTATTACACATAAATTTACTAATAAAACATCTCCTTTCTTCATAAAAATTGACCAATCTCCATTAGCCCTTTAGACGCCAAAAAACCAAATATGTGTTGCACATATTTGGCATTTATATGATACTTTTTTATTTTTCCTAATGTAAGTTTCTACTCTAGCATTTTGCAATATTTGTTGATTTTTATCAGCCTAATAATCATCATATAAATACTGAAAAATAGAGTTTGACTACTGTGTTCGGAATGGTAACAGGTATCTCTCTATAATTGTTTTTTATAATATCATATTTTTTAGTGATTTGCAAGTATTGGGGATGTTTAGATAGTGTCAATATTTTTCGGGAAAATATAAAAAAAAATATACATAATCCCAAAG
>OIGD01001995.1_pt1 | contig 17237 bp, 18 predicted proteins | sample 1582211 | NCBI WGS metagenome assembly OIGD01 (sample SAMN04414078, study PRJEB24778) | human gut metagenome | material: faecal | host: Homo sapiens
ACAAGTAAGCTTACTATTACAAGTGTTAATTTTTTCTTTTGCATATTTAATGCTCCTTTCTTTTAAAGGCATGAAAAAATAGGTAGAGTTATTCTATCCATTTAATTGCACATGAAAAACTATAGTTATTTATAAAAGTATTCTTTTTCATGTACTTCACTTCCTATCTTTATCAGAGATTATCTTATCATTTTTTAATTAGGGTTGTCAAGAGTGTTACCTATTATTTTTTTTAGTTTTGCTTTTTTGTAGTCAGTGATGAATGCCTCATCTGTATTAACTACTAAGTTATTTATTTTGTATGTATCACTAATACTTGTGACTTTCTTTGTTACTTCTGTTATGTTCACCTCTCCTACTAGATCTATATATAGAGTTTTGTTTTGATATGTTAAATTCATTATTTTTCCTCTTTTCTATTTTAATTATAAACTTAAAAATAGTTTATTTCATTAAATACGACAAAACTAGATATATTTTTCTTTACACTTCTTTTACTAAAGTATATTTTATTATTTATATTTTTGGTTTATAATATTTATAAGGATGTGATATATATGTTTAATTTATCAATAATAACTTGTAAACTTGTTAGTAAAATGAGTAAGCTTATGGGACATGATGGAAGTGTTATAGGTGGGTATTATGCTCTTAAGATAGATAAAAATGTTTTAAAGAAAATTAAAATGCCTAAGTATGTTATTGGGATAACTGGTTCAAGTGGTAAAGGAAGTACTACTGAGTTAGTAGCTAGAATTCTTAGTAAGAACGGTTATAAGGTAGTTTATAATAAAAATGGTAGTAATGTTTTAAATGGACTTGCTAGTTTAATAATTAATAATACTAAAAAAGGCAAGCTAGATGCTGATGTACTTCTTATGGAAATGGACGAAAGATATATGGAAGGTACACTAAAGAACTTTGATTTAACTCATTTAGTAGTTACCAATATTACTAGAGACCAACCACCTAGAAATTTACATCCTGACTTTATTAAAAGTGTTATTTCTAAGAGTGTTAAAGATAAAGTTCATTTGATTATTAATGCAGATGATCCACTTGTTAAGGCACTTAGTATTAATCATAAAGGTAAACTTACTACTTACGGACTTGATAAGAATAATTATAGTGTTAAGAGTAAATTAAATAATATAGATGCTCAGTACTGTCCAATATGTCATAGTAAATTAAAGTATAAATTTTATCAATATGGACACATTGGGTGTTACAAGTGTCCAACTGGAGATTTTGAAAGAGGAAATGTTGACTTTTTAGCCCACAACATAAATGTTACTAAAGGATATATCTATATAAATAAGAATAAAGTACACCTACCTAGTAACTTTTTGTATTCAGTTTACTTTGTGACTGCAGCTTATAGTTTATGTAGCACCTTAGGAATAACTAATGAAGACATAATAAAAGTAACAAATGACGAGACATTTAAACCAAAAAGACTTAATGTGTTTAACTTTTTCGGTAGAAAATGGCAAATGCTTGCTAGTAAGAATGAGAATAATTTAAGTTATAAACAGAGTTTAGATTTTATAGTTAACGAAAAAGGTGTTAAAACAGTTGTGCTTGGTTTTGATAATTCTAGTAGAAGATACTCTGAAAATGATTTGAGTTGGATATGGGATATTGATTTTGAAGAGTTAAATAATAAAACTATTGATAAGATAGTATTAGTTGGAAGATTTAAGTATGACATGCTTACAAGAATTTCTTATACAGGTATACCAAAGAGTAAGATTATTTTAATAGAAGACTTAGATAGTGAATTAATACCTACTTTGAGAAAGAAAACTAAAGGATCTATTTATAGTTGTGTATGTTTTGATAAAGAAATTGAACTTAAAGCTATTTTAAAGAAAGAAGGTATTAGTAATGAGTAAGATTAAAGTATGTCATTTATATTATGATTTAATGAATTTATATGGAGAGAATGCTAATATCAGGGCTATAGAAAAAATGTGCGAGTATCAAGGTATTACTTGTGAAGTTAGTTTAAAGACTATTAATGATAAGATAGATTTTAATTCATATGATATATACTATATGGGCTCTGGAGATGAAAAGTCAGAACTATTAGTTTTAGAAGATATGATTAAGTATAAAGATAAAATAAAAGCATCTATTGAAAGTGGAAAGACATTTATTATTACAGGTAATGCTAGTGAGTTATTTGGTTCTTATATAATAGACAATGATGTTAAGTATGATGCATTAGGTGTATTTAATTATAATAGTGTCCATGAAACCTTTAGAATTGTAGGTAGTGTTACTTTTAGCACTAAGTTAATTAAGGAAAAGATAATTGGTTTTCAAAATAGATGTGGTGTAATGAATGATATTGATAAGCCTTTATTTAAGGTTATTAGTGGTACAGGCAGTTCTATTAATTCTAAAACTGAAGGAATACACTATAAGAACTTCTATGCTACTTATGTATTTGGACCACTTCTTATCAGAAACCCCTACTTCACTAATTATATTTTAAAAAATATTATGAAAGAAAAAAATCCTAAATATAAATTTAAGATTATCAGTAAGACTAATGAAGTTAAAGCATATAACAAGTATTTAGAGAATTTTAATATTGAAACTGAGACTGTCTAGCCTCGGTTTTTTAGTGAGTAATTTGTTGTTTTACCATTTCCATTAATAGTTAACATTCCATCATTAACCATGTTTTTTAGTATTTCACTCGTTCTTGTTTTTGAAAGACCTAAAACCCTCTCGGCATCTAGTCTTGATATTGTTTTATGATGTTTTAAATAGTAAATAATTAGATTTTCTTTTGATGTACCAAATGGGTTAAATTGAGTATCTTCGTTTAGTATGAAACTATAATCAGTGTAATTTCTATTATATAAAGTTATTTTAAATACATTGTCTGAAATGGATATAACCGGTTGTTTATCATTATCTACGTAAGAAGACATTATTCTATCTATTCCTGTTCCAAAACTTTCAACGTATTTTAAACGATAAAACACATTTGCAAGTTTAGGGTTTCTTGTTTCAGATATGCCATTATAAATGTCTTCAATCGTTAGTCCTTTTAGTAGTCCACCTAGTGAAGATACTTCTATTCTATCTATAAATAGTGAAACTAATATGCTACCATTAAAATTATAATCTCTATGAATTATTGCATTTAATATAGCTTCTCTTAAAGCGTATTTTGGGTAATCATATGTATCAACTCTTAATAAGTCAATTATTTCTCCTTTAACTTTATTAAAGAGATTTAGATAGTCAAAAATTTCTTCAGCTTGTTTAAGTATTGAGCCATTAAATTCTTTTCTATCGCTAAACTCTAGTTTATCTTTACCACTAAAAATAGAAGCTTTAATAGAAAATGGACATTCATCTGATAATAGTAGTCCTAGATTTGTATATTTATTTTCTAAATTAATTATATTTAGTGTTTTAAGTTTGTTTTCGTTAAATTCAATATTTTGTTTTTCTAGTATACTTTTTAGATATTCAAAGTGTAAGTCTTGGTTAGTTGATAGTTCTTCTTCAAAAGAACTACTTCTATTTTCTATAAGCATTTTTTTAATAATTTCTTCGTCCGCTGGAACAGTTACATTTCCATGTCTTAGATATACCCCACTTGGTTTTAAACCTTTGTCAGCTAAATAATATGGCTTATTAGGACCTTCTTTTACATTAACTACTATTATATCTTTTCCATTAATTTGTTCAATATATATACTAGTAAACAAAGTTAAATCTGATTTTATACCTTCTCTAATCATTCCACTTAGTGCTTCAAGTTCTTTTTGTGGATTTTGAACTCCTATTACTTCTCCATTATCATTTATCCCTATATAAATTCTCCCATCATTTGTATTAGCAAATGCAACAATCTCTTTTTTAATATTTCTAGTTAAAATAAGCTTTAATTCAGTATTTTGATTTTCAATAAACATAATATTCACCTCTAGAAACATTATATAATATTTTGTAAAGTTAATCAATACTTTCGTTCACTTTTCGTTCAGTTTTCGTTCGCTTGCGTACAAAAAAGAGACTTGCTATTTTAGCTCAGTCTCTATGTTTTCAATACCAGTTATGTATTTTTCTATTTTACCATTAGTTATTTTTAGAAGTGTTAAGTCTTTAACTTTAAGTTCACTTGCTTTTTTAGCTTTAGTGTTGTTTGTATCGGAAATTATACTTTTATTTAACTCGTCACTTAAGTCAACCACGTAAAATGGTAAATGTTCTTTTTTACTCTTATAAGAACTTACTATAGACTGATAATACATATTGTTAGTCTTATCAAAGTTAGCAATAGCTACATAGTAACTATCATCTTTCTTATCAAATACACTACCAGCCATAATTTTTTCATAACTAATTACTGCTTCTTCTACATTAGGCTTTGTATAACTTGTATCAAACCATCCTAGTTTAGTAGCGCCCAATGTAAGCAAATACATAATAATGAATGCACCCGTTAGTATTAATATTATTTTACCTAACCCTTTTAATTCGCTTAAATCATTTGTTTTCTCTTTCATAATTTGTTACCTCAAAAATATAATATCATAAAACAAAGAAAAATGCTACTAAATAGTAGCATTTTTTCTAAAAAATGTGAAACCATATATTTGACAAGACCTATTTGAATCAGTTATTATACAGTTGTTTTGATAACTTATTGTCCCGTCACAATTAATATTAATTTTACTTTCTTGAATATCATCTATAGAAATATCTGATCTACTTACTCCACTTAAACTAGATTTAGAATAGTAAAATCTTCCATTACTTACTGCTAAACTAGTAACTTGCCCAAAGTCGTCTAATATAACATTATATTCTACATCTTCTCCTAAGTCTGCTTTTAATTTAGTCCCAGCATGACAGAAGTTATTAACTTTAGTATCTTCTAGTAAGAATGACTGTGTAGCAGTGTTATATATACCTAATACATTATCATAGAATATTTTCTTTTGACTTTTCTTATAACTTTCAGTGATATTTGGCACTACCAAAAGTAGTAAAAGTGATACAAGCGCAATTACAGCAATAACCTCAATTAGTGTAAATCCTTTCTTTTTCATTTTTATTCCTCCTTCAACTTCACAATGGTAGCTCCATCGTTATATATATCTATTTCATATTTTTCTACTCTTTTATCTTTTCTTAAATATTCATGAACAGCTTTCTTTAAAATTCCACTTCCTTTACCATGTACAATTATTATACCATATTTTTTTAGTTTAATGTTATCATTTATGAATTCATTTACTTTTATTAACGCTGTTAATGCATCTAAGCCATGCAAATCTATTGTTTCATAATAGTAATAAAATGGATTATTTGTTCTTTCCATATATATTATGTACCTCTCTTACATCTGGTATACTAAATATCTCTCCCACTTTCTTTACAGATAAGCCTGCTGCTATTGTAGCAATTTTTAAGCATTTTTCTAAATCTAGATTTTCAGCTAAACCATAAACAAATGCCCCAAAATATATGTCTCCTACACCAGACTTGTCTATCTCTTTTACTTTAATAGCACCCATTACTTTGATTTTATCGTCTATTTTGTAAAGAGAACCCTTTTCACCAAGGGTAATTATTACTTTACTTTTGTACATACTTTCTAATTTATTTAGTACACTTTTTAATGTGTCTGGTTTATCATAATTAATTCTTTCTCTTGCAAGAATTTCAGCAAATGTTTTATCACATATTATATAGTCAGATAATTTACATAATTTTGTTGTTTCTTCATTTACTACACTGGCAGATAATACTTTTATTTTGTCTTTAAATTTATTACAAGCAACTGCTGCAACACTGTAGTTTGTACCATCCATAAGAATTATATCAGGATTAATATTTAACTCTACTTTTACATTTATTTCTTTTGCTATAGAATTTAATACAGTTCTACTTGCATTATACTTGTTTACTACTACGTATGATATAGATGTTTCTTCATCAGTTTTAATTAAATAATCACTATTTACTTCATTATCATTTAATGCATCAACTATTAACTTAGATTTATCATCATTCCCAACTATTGAAGACAAATAAGTAACATGTCCCCATTTACTAAGTAAAATACTACTAGTTAAAGCACATCCACCAGGACACACAATTTTTTCTTTTATAGTATTTTTAGTATTTTCTTTAATAAAACCATCTATAAACATAACTGTGTCTACTCTAGACTCACCTATACATAGTACTTCCATATTATCCCTTCTATTCTCTATTAATATTTTATAATAAAATAGTTTATTTTGCAAGCAAAAAAACAACTTTTAAAGTTTTCACACAATTTAACTAAATAACAAAATAAAGCTTATCACTTACCCCCCTTTATATATAAATATTTTTACTTAATTACATAACTTTAATTTTTTTAAACGTTTACTTCCAAACTTTTTTCTACTTCACTATATTTACTTTTTTCTATATTAATTAAACCGTTTAATTCAATTATTCTCTTTTTTATACCCTTTATTTCATTAATATCATTAGTTCTTTTCAAGCTCTTATTTAATAGTTGTTTTTCCCTAACTAACTCACTTATTTTGTTATCAATATCTTTTACATTCATAACTACTACTCCCTATTTCTCTTATCTTCACCAATTAAACTAATTGGTACAGTTAGTTCTTTTATTCTTTCTATTATTCTTCTTGCTTTAATTTTATCTGTACTTGAAGAAGTTTCGCTAAGATGACTTTCTAATTCTTGAAGTGTAAAATTTGAAGTAAAGAATGTTATTTTTTTGTTATCCATTCTACTTTGTAATATACTACCTAATACTTCATCTCTTGCCCAAGGAGTATTGTTTTCTGCTCCAATATCATCAATTAAAAGCAAATCAGAGTTAAGTAGTTCGTTAAACATTTGCTCAAAACTTTCATTTTTATTATTAAACGAATCTTTTAACTTCTTTAAAAGTGTTGGATAGTAAATACTTACTGAAGTATATCCTTTTCTACTAAGTTCATTTAATACTGCATTTATTATATAACTTTTTCCACTACCAAAAGAACCACTTAAGTATATTCCTTTTTTATTAGGAAACTCTTTCATAAAACTTTTGATGTATTTTAAGAGCTCTACTCTAGCATTATCATCTACATAAATATCTTTCATTCTCGCATTCATTAAACTAGTTGGCATTTCATAAAATACTGTATTACTTTTATATTTATCATATTCTTTTTTAAACCTACATGGTGTGTAACTAAATATAAGCACCTCATCTTTTTTTGAAGGAAAGTTTACATACCCTTTTACTTCATTTTTGCAAAACTTCAATCCCTTACAATTTTTACAGTTTTTAAGTTCACAAACAGTATGCTCTAGTTTGCTAGTATACTTCATTAATGTGTCTTCACTTAGGTCTAACTTGTATGCAAGATTTGCAAAATCATTGTCTATCATAGACAATTTAAAATTTTTTCTATTAATTGCTGCTAAATCTTTTTTACTTGAAACTAAATTTTCTACATTTCTCATACATACTCCTTTAAAAAACTTTCAATTTCTTCTTTTGCTTCATCATTTACTTCTTCTTTTTGTAAATTTTTATTAAACCAGTCAGGTGTTGTTTCTTCTTTTTTCACTTTAGGTGAGGTTTTTGTTTCTTTAATTTTCTTTAATCTCTTATGTGCTTTTTCAGCGTATTCCATTGCTTCTTTTGCTGTTTCAATATTTGCTCTTTTCCACTCACCAGCAATTGTTTCAACGTATGCTTTTACTAGACGATTATTTTGAGTTTTTAACACATAATCAATTAAAACGTTTACCACTGCCGGGTTAAGTTTTAAATCAACTACAAGCATCTCAAGAATTTTCATATCTCTTTCAGTTGGCCTAACACCTTTATATTTACTCTTTAAAAAGTCATAAGGTTTTAGTGTTTCAAATACTTTAATAATTCTTCCTCTTAAAGTATTGTCCCCACTTGGGCTTCTCAAATGATCAGGTTGACTTTTGAATATTAAGCTAGGTAACCTTCCATCATTATTAAATTGATAATATTTTCTTACATTTGTTTTTAATAGTTCTTTATCAATAAGCCCTTTTTCGTTTAGACTAATTTTAACAAGGTCTCCCATTGTAAGTGGGTCTAAATTATATAGAAAAGCTAAGTTCGTAATAAGTTCTTTAGAACTTTTCATAAGTGCTTTGTCATTTAAAAGATTTTTTGGCATTCCACTTAACATCGCATCAAAGTCAAACATCATTTCATATTCAAGTGGTCTTTTTTCTTTTTTGACAAGTTCTTTATCATAGTTAAGTTCAAAACTTGTGTAATTTTTGCTTTTAAAAGTCATATCAAAAGCACTAGTGATATCGGTATAATTGCTCAAATTTACAGTAGGCAATTTAAAGTAAGATTTAATTCTTAGGTACTCTTCTTTTCCTACATTATTATATAGCACCATATTAAATATAGGATGATTAAAGAATTCACTTACTGATAAAGGACTATATAACTCATATACATATGAATTAACATTTCCTTCTTTTACGTAAGTCTTAATTAAGCCTACTCCTTCTAGTTTTATTCTTGCTTCTTTAATGTTTTCTAGAGTATCACCCAAATTAGTCATTAAGTGGTGATGCGTAAGTTCACTTGAGATATAATTGTTAGCTTTTAATTCATTATATAGAATGTTATATAAAGTAACACTAGTATTTCCTATTATAGGCATATAAAGCATATTTAAAACAAGTTTATCCATTTCACTTAGTAAACTCTTATTTATAACTTGATATATATCTGCTGGTAAAAGTGTTACTTTATTCATAAGCTATTCCTCCTATAAATCTATTTTATATTAAATGAACAAATATTACAAGTGAAATTCTTTAATATTTTTAACTTTATTTTTAAGTGTATTTTTATAAATACAAAAGAGAAAAATTTAATTGATTTTTAAATCTTTCTCTTAAAATTAGTTATTCGTTTAATTCATTTAGCCTTTTTTGTTTTAATGTATATTATTCAGCAATAAATAAATTAATGCTTTCTTTTTTCATAGCCAACATAGAATTAAAATCTTCTAGTATTTTATTTTTTAAATTATCTGCTACTCTAACGGGAGCACCATTAATAGTATGTACATGAACTATATACTTTTCTAAAGTTGGAAATGCATTTTGTAGTAAAATAGCAGACTTTCTATTTGCAATTTGACCTATTAATATAGACTTACAACTTCCATACTTTTTAATTTTTTTATCAATTATGGGCTGATATTTTTGTACTTTGCTACTTAGTGGTATAAACCATAAAATATCATTATCGCGAATAGTAAAATATGTTGGTCTTGTTTTACCATTCTCATGATTTATCATTAATCCTTCATCATTCACAACATCAAAAAACTTGTCTTTAATATGGTAAATATAGCCGGTTTGTACTTTCATATTATCGCCTCCTAAAAGTATTTTATCACAATGAAAAAGAAAACTCCATCAAAATGTAGGAGTTTTCAAACATTTTCAACCGAGATCACTTATAACTCGCACCACTCGGAAGCGACTAACATTTCGCGATTGGACTCATTTATAACCCGCACCATCCATAAGCGGCAAACATTTACACACTTTTTTTAGTGCACTATAAGTATACTATATTTTTAAGAAAATGTCAAATAGCATACACTTATATTTTATTCAAAAATTATGTTTTTATTACAATTAATTGCCTATAAACTATTCACTTTTTAAAGCAGCTTGCGCAGCAGCGAGCCTTGCTATTGGAACACGGTATGGGCTACAAGAAACATAATCTAAACCAACACTATGACAGAATTCTACGCTTGCTGGATCACCACCATGTTCTCCACATATTCCTAAATGTATATTTGGATTTGCTTCTCTTCCTAAAGTACTAGCCATTTTAACAAGTTTTCCAACACCTTTTTGGTCTAGTTTAGCAAATGGATCATTCTCATATATTTTTTTATCATAATAGTCAGTTAAGAATTTACCTGCGTCATCTCTTGAAAAACCAAACGTCATTTGAGTTAAATCATTAGTACCAAAACTAAAGAAGTCAGCTTCTTTTGCTATCTCATCAGCTGTTAAAGCAGCACGTGGAATTTCTATCATTGTACCAACATGATAAGTCATATCTACAGTTTCATTCTTAATAATCTCATCTGCTGTTTTAGTTACTATATTTTTAACATATTTTAATTCCTTTACTTCTCCTACTAAAGGTATCATTATTTCAGGAGTTACCATTTTACCAGTTCTCTTACTAACTTCAATTGCAGCTTTTATAACAGCCTTAGTTTGCATTTCTGCTATTTCTGGAAACGTAACAGCAAGACGACAACCACGATGTCCCATCATTGGGTTAAATTCATGAAGTGAAGCGATAATATTTTTAACTTGTTCAACACTTTTTCCTTGAGTATCAGCAAGAAGTTTAATGTCTTCTTCTGTAGTAGGCACAAATTCATGTAGTGGTGGGTCTAAATATCTTATTGTAACACTATAGCCTTCCATCGCTTCATAAAGTGCTTCAAAATCTTTTTGTTGCATTGGTTCAATTTTAGCCAAAGCAGATTTTCTTTCTTCTACAGTATCAGATACTATCATTTCTCTAATTGCAGCAATTCTATCTTTTTCAAAGAACATGTGTTCAGTACGGCAAAGTCCTATACCTTCTGCTCCAAGTTCTCTTGCTTTTAATGCATCTTTTGGTGTATCAGCATTAGTTCTTACTCCAAGACGTCTATATTTATCAGCCCAAGCCATAATACGGCCGAATTCTCCAGTGATAGTTGCATCTACCTTATTAATAAGTCCTTTATAAATCTTACCAGTAGAACCATCTATTGAAATTTCGTCTCCTTCATGGAAAGTGTACCCACCTAGTGTAAATACTTTATTTTCTTCATCCATCACAATACTAGAGCATCCACTTACACAGCATGAGCCCATTCCACGAGCAACTACAGCAGCGTGAGAAGTCATCCCACCTCTTACAGTTAAAATTCCTTCACTTGATTTCATTCCTTCTATATCTTCGGGAGATGTTTCTAGTCTTACAAGGACTACTTTTTCTCCACTTTCATGCATTTTTTTAGCGTCTCCTGCAGTAAATACTACTTTTCCACTAGCGGCCCCTGGAGATGCAGCCAAACCTTTTCCTATTTCTATAGAATTTTTTAACTCAGCTTGGTCAAACGTTGGATGTAGTAATGTATCTAAGTTTCTTGGGTCTATCATTAAAACGGCTTCTTTGTCTGTAATTTTTCCTTCGTCTACTAAGTCACACGCAATTTTTAATGCAGCCTTAGCAGTTCTTTTACCATTTCTAGTTTGTAACATATATAAATGTTTATCTTCTATAGTAAACTCCATATCTTGCATATCATGATAATGGTTTTCTAGTTTTTCACAAATACCAACAAACTCTTTATATACTTCTGGCATTACATCTTTTAAGTGACTAATAGGTTCAGGTGTACGAACTCCTGCTACCACATCTTCTCCTTGAGCATTCATTAAGAATTCTCCCATTAAATGTTTTTCTCCAGTTGCTGGGTCTCTTGTGAATGCAACACCTGTACCAGAAGTTTCTCCCATATTACCAAATGCCATCATTTGAACATTTACAGCTGTTCCCCAAGAATATGGTATATCATTATCTCTTCTATACACATTTGCTCTTGGGTTATCCCAACTACGGAATACTGCTTTTACTGCACCCATTAATTGCTCTACTGGGTCAGCTGGGAAATCACTTCCTACTTTGCTTTTATATTCAGCTTTAAACATATTAGCAAGTTCTTTTAAATCTTCACTAGTTAACTCAGTATCAAGTTTAACGCCTTTACTCTCTTTCATTTTATCAATTAATACTTCAAAGTATTTCTTTCCAACTTCCATTACAACGTCAGAATACATTTGAATAAATCTTCTATATGAGTCCCATGCCCATCTAGCGTTTCCACTTTTTTCTGCTAGAGTTTCTACAACACTTTCATTTAGTCCTAAATTTAGTATTGTGTCCATCATACCAGGCATACTTGCTCTTGCACCACTTCTAACACTAACTAAAAGTGGATTTGTTGTACTACCAAAACTTTTTCCAGTAATACTTTCCAATTTTTTAATGTTTTCTAGTATTTCACTTTCTATTTCTTTACTTATAACTTCTCCATCTTCATAATATTTTGTACAAGCTTCAGTTGTTATAGTAAAACCTTGTGGAACAGGTAAACCTAGTTTAGTCATTTCTGCTAAGTTCGCACCTTTTCCTCCAAGTAAATTTTTCATGTCTTTATTTCCTTCACTAAACAAATAAACATATTTCATAAGTTAATTCCATCCTTTCATTTTTCTAACTTTAGTTAAATAGCATTTGCCACATAAACTTTCATATTCTACGTCTCCGTCAATTGCAACTTGGTCTCCATCTAAAGTAAACTCTCCGTTTACAATTCTTGCATTAAATCTAGCTTTTCTACCACATCTACATATTGTATACAACTCTTCTATCTCATCAGCAAGTTCAAATAGTCTTTTACTTCCTGGAAATAGATTAGTTCTAAAGTCACACCTTAAGCCAAAACATATTACAGGTATGTTTGTAAGTTTACTAAATACAAACAACTCTTCAACTTGACTTTCACTTAAGAACTGTGCTTCGTCTACTAGTACACAACTAGTGTTACCAACTAGTAAGCTTAGGTATCCTTTTAAGTTTTCTTCTGGACTTACTAAATGATCAACTTTTCTTTCTACACCAATTCTACTTGATACGCTATCATTTGCTTTAGTATCAATGCTAGGTTTAATTAAAACCACTTTCATTCCTCTTTCTTCATAATTGTGTGCAACTTGTAGTAAACTTGTTGTTTTCCCGCAGTTCATCGCACCATATCTAAAATACAATTTACTCATTATAACCTCCCTCTTGGATGACTTTTAAAATATACATCCTTTAACCTCTCACTTGTAACATGAGTATACACTTCTGTTGTATTGATATTCTTATGCCCAAGAAGTTCTTGTACACTTCTTAAATCACATCCATTATCAAGTAAATGTGTTGCAAAAGTATGTCTTAAAGTATGTGGACTAACTTTTACTTTAATAGAGGTTTCTTTTATAATATTATCTATTATCTTTGCTATACCTCTAGTAGTTATATTATCACCATTTTTGTTAAGTAACAAGTAGACATTTTGTTTACTACCTAGTAGTTCATTTCTTAAGCCATTTACATAAATATCAAGTAATTCGCTTACATAGTCTCCATAAAAAACAGTTCTCTCATAACTTCCCTTTCCTAATATCCTAATGCTTTTATTATCATAATCAATATCGTTTAATTTAATACTCACAAGTTCACTAACTCTAGTACCTGTTGCATATAATAGTTCAATTATAAGGTTATTTCTTACCCCAAACTTTCCTTCTTTACTTACATTAATCATACTTTCTAGTTCATTATAAGGAATAAACTTTGGTAAAGACTTTTCTTTTTTAGGATATTTTATATTTGATGCTGGGTTTATAGTGATAACATCGTTTTCTTTTAAAAATTTGTAAAAGCTTTTTAAAGTGCTGATTTTTCTACTTACAGTTTTATTTTTGTCTTCTTTTATAAACAAGTAATTCAAATACTTTTTAATGTCTTCTTTAGTAACGCTAGTTATATTTTTTTTTATGTACTCACTAAATTCTCTTAAGTCAATGCTGTAACTTTTTATAGTTAAATCACTGTAGTTTTTATAGTCTTTCAAATATCTTAAAAAATTATCAATTACTAACATTAGTTACTACTTTCCCATTTTCATATTTAACACATATAACCAAGTTATTCATTGACTCATTATTTTTAGGATTAGTTACATAGAAACCAGAATCGTCGTCTGATTTAACATATCCTAGTTTTAGTAAAGTACCAACTGTTACATCTAAGCATTCATTTGTTAAGTTGTCAATATTATCTGTTCCATACTTATAAGCACCTGCCAAAATTTCCGTCACTTTTGCATTATACATTTTTTCTTTGCTTTTCGTATCCATGTCTGCTAGTTTTGGCACTACTAGTAAAACCAAAGCTGCGATTAAAGCAATAACTGCAATTACTTCAACTAAAGTAAAACCACTCTTTTTCACATTTTCACCTACTTTACATACTTAATTTTACTATAGAGGAAAATTGATGTCAATCAAAATATCTTAAACTCACTTATTTTCTCCTAGCTACAACTAAATTTTAACATAAGTATATATGTTTGTCAATTCTTTGTTTGATACTTTACTAAATTAATTTTACTTTGTATTACATAAAATTTTCAAAAAATACTTGTATTTATATAGTGTTTTATTGTATAATAATTATTAGAATAGAGAGGGCTATATATGAAAGAATTTAATTTTGAAAAATTACCTATTGTTGAAATAGCAAATGAAATTATAATAGACGCAGTTAATAAGGGTGCGAGTGATATTCACTTTGACCCATCTAAAGAAGCTTTAAAAATTCGTTTTAGAATTGATGGTATTTTAAGTGATTACAGTATAGTCCCTAGTAAATATAAAAGAAATATGATAAGTCGTATCAAAATGATAGCCGGTATGAATATAATGGAAACAAGACTACCTCAAGATGGTGCGATTAAAAGTAAAATCGGAGATAGACTACTTGATTTGCGTGTAAGCACACTGCCAACTAATAATGCAGAAAAAATAGTTATAAGAATACTTGACTACTCTATGAGTTTAGCAGGCCTTGATAACTTAGGTTTTAGTAAAGATGCAATGGAAAAGATTAATAAATTAATTAGAATACCTAATGGAATTATCTTAGTTACTGGTGCTACTGGAACTGGTAAAAGTACTACTTTGTACTCTATTCTTCAAAAGCTTAATACTGAAGAAGTTAACATCATAACAGTTGAAGATCCAGTTGAAATGGATATTGCTGGTATTAACCAAGTTCAAACTCAGACTGAAATTGGTCTTACATTTGCTACTATTTTAAGAAGCATTTTAAGACAAGACCCTAATATAATAATGATCGGAGAAATTCGTGATGATGAAACAGCTAGAATTGCCGTACGTGCTTCAATTACTGGACACTTAGTTCTTAGTACACTACACACTAATAACTCACTTAATACTATTGAAAGACTTACTGATATGGATGTAGAAAGATACTTACTTGGTAGTTCACTTGAAGGAATAATAAGTCAAAGACTTGCTAGAAAATTATGTCCTAACTGTATGATTAAAAGACAAACTACAGAATATGAAAAACAAGTATTTAAAACAGTTATAGGAAAAGATATAAATGAAATGTATGTTGCAAATAAAGAAGGGTGTCCTAGATGTAACCATGGTTATAGAGGAAGACTTGCAATACTAGAAGTGCTAATAATGAATGAAAAAATAAAAGACGCAATTACTAATAATGCTCCTAAACACGTTCTAAGAGATTTAGTTTATACAGGAGAAGTTGTTACACTATTACAAGATGGGTTAAACAAAGTTGTTGAAGGAGAAACATCATTTGAAGAAATACTAAAGATAGTTGACTTAGAAAACGATATGACAGCTTACAAAGACGATAACTTAGTTGCAAACTTAAAGATGGCACAAAAAGCCCACAGTATAAAAGAAACGCCACAACAACCTACTCCACAAGTAACACAGCAAGTACAACAAATAAATAATCAAATACCAAATAACGTAGAAACAGTAGAGTTTTAGTTCTACTGTTTTAATTTAGTATGCCATAAAAAATACTTTAGTCTGTTTTTGCTAAAGTATTTTACTAGTTTGTCTTATTATATGCACTATCAATTAACCCTTAGATTACTTTATAGTAATTATATAGTAAATTAATCGTTAGACACAGTTAAGTTAACGGGATCACTGTTTTTAATATTATATAATCAATTTTCAGCTACTGGCACTCACGCGCCAGAAAGTATCAGTCTTTCTAGCGCAGGTTAGTCAGTATTCACTTTTTTGCTTACCACCAACTTACGTCGGTGGAGCCGTCCGAAAGGGTTTTCGGACGGTATTTCAGATCTACAGTTTAGCACCCACTTGTACTTTCTTCTATTGTGTATGGTGCGTTTGCTGAGCCATCTCCACCACTTGTCTTGACACAAGATTTGAGAGAAATGGCCGGGCGAACACCGTAAGTGTAGTTGACGAAGTAGTCGCTCAAGCGGCCAGGGCCGGACGAACCGTTCACGCCGAACACGTAAGCGCTGCTGCCACCCCAAAAGTTAGGAGACAACAGCCACCATAAGTTTGAGCCTGTTATACTACCGTTTGTACTATTTAAATAATACCATGCGTATGGACTAGTTAAACTTGTTTCAACTTTTCCACCAGCACGCATTATTTCGTCTGCTGTCATTAATGCTATTGGATATGTTAGTTTTGCACTTGTATTACTTCCGCTGAATGCATCACTTGCTTCTGTACAGTCATATGTTGGTGCATAATTTGTATATACTCTTGCATATGGTGCATAGTAGAATGTTGTATTACCTGTGGTATATGTTCCAGATGTTTTTTCCGTTCATCGTTACAATATACTGCTGTTGTACTTAAGTATTTTGTGTATGATGTCATATTTTGTGCATACCATGTATCTATTTTATCTTTTATAGTACTATTTTTTGTATTTGTTCTTGCATTTGCTAATGTATCGTCATTTTCTCCATACATATATCCTACATATTTTGGACTATTGTATGAAGAATTGAATGCAGTGCTGGTATTTATCATTCCGTTTGTTCCTGTTGTTCCTTCTGCTTCAGTCCCTGAGTATAACATTCTTACACTTCCATCTGCATTTGTTCTTATTATTCTCCAATAGTAGCCTGCAAATTTAACCCAGTTATTTGTTGTATTTCCAGCATAATAATATACTGTTGTATCTGCTATATTATGTACATTCTTTTCTGTTGCTGTAAATAATGTTCCTGTTGTATTATTTGTAAATACTGCATCATATGTATCTCTTGTGTTTCTTGTTGGGTTATCATTTAGTATTTGACTTAAAAGCGTAGGCTGTTCTGTTCCCTCAGTTATAAATAGTGTTCCACTTAGTTTCTTTCCCATATCATCACTTTGGTCTACATTTTCATCGTTTGCATACTTAAATTCAATAGTGTAACTTTGTGTAACTCCATTAGGTATTACTACACTATAAGCTAGTATTGTATCTGTTGCTATACTAG
>OIGD01002001.1_pt1 | contig 17210 bp, 26 predicted proteins | sample 1582211 | NCBI WGS metagenome assembly OIGD01 (sample SAMN04414078, study PRJEB24778) | human gut metagenome | material: faecal | host: Homo sapiens
GTGGATGACGCGCTGGATGCCGCCGCGAATAGTCTGGATATATATCTCGTTCATTGTGCCCTCCTTGGGAATAATGCAAGCCTATTGGCTTGATATATTTATTATATCACATTGTGTCTTATGATGCAAACAAAAAGGCCGGGACTCGCCCGGCCTGTAATCACTCTTCCTCGGCGTCTTTCCTCGCTATCTCGATGATCTTGGATACCGCAGCAGCCATATTCCTGATTCCGTTACGAGAAGCGAACGATGTCACCTGATGCACGAACTCGTCGTACAATTCCATAGGCACCAACCCGAGCATATCCGAGTTGCAATCATCCACGAAACTGTTCAAGTTCTTCGTATTCGCGGGTCAGAAACAAAAACTCCACGTTCTTATACTCGTACTTCACATTCAAACTGTTCAGGTTGATTTGCTGCGGTTCGACGTGCGGTAGGCTGTCCTGATCGAGTCCGCTGATCAACAAGTCGTCTACGTTGTCCATCTGAGTGACCAGCTGCGCCAGTAGTTTCTCGTCGGCGTGGCCGGTGAGTTCGTTGGCGGCAATCTGCTTCGCCGTTATGGTGGAACGTGTCATAGGCTTCGTGTCCACGATAACCGGGATACGTTCGGATACCGGCGCGGGCGGCGGCTCTTGTACGATGATGGCCGGAAACAATACTTATCGGCCCTTCTCCGTTCGGTTGCGAACAGTACGGCAATGACTCCAACACCCCTCGTGGCTTGACGTTCTGGGTCAGCGCGTCGAACTTACGTGGTTCCATGACCTGCGCGTTCAGGTCTTGTTCCCTGAGATTGACCACGTCAACCCACTTGATTACCAAACCGTCGGCTATGGTCATTTCTTGCGACGTGTCGACATCGGCCATTATTCCCTCCTGTTCTCTTTGGCTAAGAACTGTCCGAGAATGTTCCTTAAGCCGATCTCTTCGTGCCAATCGCTCTTATACTGCAATTGGTACTATCCATTCTTACGGGCACGTCTGTCCAGTTTCATCAGGCCGCGAAGTCCCTTGGCTTCGGGATATCGCGTGTACTCAACGGTTGCCCGCATTTCGGTGAGAGGCTTACCGCTGTACGCATATCCGAGCGCTGCGGTGTACGCCCACACGTCGCACGCCTCGATCTGCTCCGGTTTCCAGCCGTTCTCCACGGCGACCATGCAGTTTGCGAAGGCTCCGGCGTACAGTTCGACGTATCGCGTATACCCTGACGCGGGTGCCTGCCTAAACAGATTCCCGTTCCAATCACGTTCGGGCTTATCCCAAGTGTTGAGGAACAGGATGGACGGTGAGGTGAAACCTGCCATCAGACCGCCCCCAAGAGTTGAACTTGGTGCCTCCCAATTCGAGATTGGGCGCTCTATCCGGTGAGCTAGGGGCGGAATAGCATCGGTCATTAGAACGGCACATTTTGGTCGGCCTCCAAACCTTTTTGTAATTCCTTGACTTCTTCACCGGTCTTTTCCTGCCACCATTGGGCGAAAATCGTTCGGTGGCACAAGCCTTTTCTTACGTCATCGAAGCATAGAAGCACGATGTCTTTACCGCCGTTGAGTTGCGATATCGTTTCAAGTTCTGTTCTGATGCGAGCGACCCCGTGTGAGTCCAGCATGGACCGATAACGTTCGGTAAATTCTTCGTCGGTTCCGTCCTTGACCCATCGGCCCGGCGTCACTGTTTTCGCCGATGCTGCGATTGTGTAGGGAAGTCGCCATCGTGGCGAACCGTACGTTATGCGTATCGGTATGCCTTGTGACGGGGTGAAGTCGTGGTATCGGTTTGTGTAGATCTTCATATGCATCCTTTCCATGCAATGTGTGTGATATAGATATTATATCACAATGTTGGTTCTTGTTGCAAATTCCCCCCCATTCTTAACTTCGTCTGGGAAGAATTCCCTTTCCAAAGCCTCCATACCACCGGTGACACCCCAATACGCACGCCTCGCACGCAGAACGGTCGCCACGTCGGCGGACATGGAATCGGGAAGCCTATGGGCCATCCAATTCGACAGCTTCGCTTCGCTCCGCTGCTCCTGCTTAACTCTCCAATTAACCGGGGTGGCCAGCCACACGGGCAGCGTCCTCACGTACTGCAATGGCGTACCCTCGCACGATTCCACGAAACGCTTCGCCGCCCTCATAAGCGCATCGGCACCGACTTCATCGAGCGCTTGATTGAAGTATCTGAGTAATTCGTTCGAGACCCTGCACTTCTTAGGCCACAACTCCATAAGCGACTTGAGGGTATCCACCGAATGGCAGGTGACTGTGATTTTTTTTTCGCCGCGCGAGTATTGTTCTTGGGTTTTGTTCTCTTGGGTATTGTTCGTCAAAACCTCGTTTTGGGGTAGGTCAAAAGCAGGTTTTGAGGGGTCAAAAGCAGGTTTTGAGGTCGGTGCATGGTCATAACCCTGTTTTGGGGTGGGCTTCCACAGCGAGACGTGATACCGGTTGGCTCTGCCATCGGACTTGACCCGTCGAATGTATCCCAATTGTTCCAGCACGTTGAGGCTCTTGGATACCGTGGGCTGTGAGCAACGCGCGATCTTCGCCAACCGCTCCAAGCTGGGCCAGCATACGCCGGTGTTGTCGGCGTGACGTATCAGCGCCATATACACCAGCAGGTCGTAGCCGCCCAACCTGTCATCATCCACCGCCCAGTTCGGCAGCATCGAAAAACCCGAGTTCTGTGTTATACTCGTATCGGACATGTTTCCAATCTTTCTGTTAGCGCCTCTCTTCCGTTTTGCTGGGGGAGGCGCTTACTTTATTCCTATTACTATCTTATTTGATGTTGGTGCGCCCGGTTCCAGTGCGCATATATATATTATATAGCTAGCACATGCTACTTGCAATCAAGAATAATCTGATGTATATTTGAATCATGTACGCTAAAGATTACACCGCAACGACGGAGCAGTACGCGGAACGCTGGCACCTCAACATCCAAACCGTCCGCAGATACTGCCGTGAGAAACGACTGCCATACATCAAGGTAGGCAACCGCTACTACTTCAACCCCGACATCACACCACTACCCATAGGAGCAACGGTCAACGATGAATGACCCAAGAATCACCCTGCCGCTCGCACGCTTGACGGCAGACCCCGAACGCAAACAGACCCGCAACGGCACCCCCTACATGCTTATCCGAGTCGCCGCCACAGGCGGACACATGGACAAGACCACAAAACAATGGGTAAACCATGACACCATGTGGGCGACCATATTCGAGTATGACCTGAGACTTGCGGAAACCTATGAACGCATGCTACGCAAGGGCACACCGGTACGAGTCGAGGGAGCCTTGAAATGGAAGACCGACACCGACAACCAAGGGCAGCCGCGCACCGACTTCATCGTCGAATACGCGACCATCAGTCTCGCCATGCTCAAGGCGAAGAACCAGCAGGCTCAGCAAGCCCAACAGTCCGGCAACCAGTGGACGGGAACCAACACGTCCGGCCCGACCAGCTCGCTCAACCAGACTGACAACGAATGGGGCGTGTTCTAAATGGCAGTGAACGTCACCGAGAAAGACAAGACGCTCAACGAGATCATCGACTGGTGCGAACAGTTAGCGGCGGAAGGCCTGAGACTGGCGAGCGCTCTTCTGAGGCAGCATGACATGGCCGCATATAGTGTCGTGCAGGGACAAGTCAACGCATACGAAAAGACAGCCGATCACTGCCGTTCCATGCTCGACTACAGCGGCTCCATGCCGTCCGAGATGCCGAATCAAAGCGAGGACACGAAATGAGCAGGACTGATACCACCGACCCGGACGGTCTGCACTTTTTCCGCGTCAAATTCAACGATGCCGGAGAAATGTACGGACTGACCCAAGTCACCACCGATTGAAAGGAATTACCATGACGCTATCTCGTAACGGACCAACAACTGCGTCACGCAATACACTCGGCCATAAGAGCTCTGGACATTAGCAAGCAAGATGATAATTACACCATCGAATCAACTGCCAAAGTCTCCGATAAAGTCCTAGAATTATTGGCCTCATCGAAGACCACCGAATCGGAACAAACCGAGAATCCCAAACAGGCTGCTGGCCGTGAAATCGATACGAGCGAATACCCATTTATCCAACTAGAGGCAGACGAACTCGTCCGGATGATCTGTGACGCCTACCAAACCGGCGTATTTTCAGGAAAGGAACAATCATGAAATTCACGAAACGCGCATACGTCAAAGTGTGGCAGAACTGCCCAGAAGACGAACGCGAAGACACCACCATAACCCTCTATGACTACGAGGACGCGAACGAACTCAACAGTATCCCGGTATCACTACTCTACCTGCTGGAGCGCCATGCGTTCGTCAACAGTATGGACGAATTCAACATCCTCGAATGCTGCCTTACAGCCGAATCGTTCGATCTCATAGGCTTCGTCAAAACCTACCGGGACATGCTCAGCAAAACCGGCGACTTCTGGACACCGATGAAGTTCATCACCGCCAGTCCGAAACCCGTGGACGGTATCCCACCCGTCTCGTACTGCCCACGTTGCAGAGCGTTGATCTGGCCGGACACCACACAACGCTGCATCAACGGGCAACCCGAAAGCGACGCCGAATATTACCGACGAATCCTCGAAATCTACAAGAACAACCCAGACCCGCTGTTCTGCCACAATTGCGGGCAACGCTTCAAATACGTCGGCCAAGACCAACTAGCATACAAGCATCAAAGCAACCGCGCCGACATCCTACGCACCCTCAAACTCAAGGCGGAAACGCAACCAACGTTCGACTTGACGGAGTTTAACCAATGACCGGCGAACCATTCTCGTTCAGCCTGTTCATCCCCGGCATCCCTGCCAGTAAAGGCTCCTACCGGCCAATCACCGGCAGGAGCCGAACCACAGGCAAACCCGTAACCCGCCTCATACCAATGGACAAAAAGGAACGCCCGTGGCGCGACCACGTGCGCGACACCATCCTTAGCCACAAACACCCAACCATCCCACCCAACTCATACATCAAAATAGAAACAACGTTCTACCTGCCACGCCCCAAAACCATCCCACCCACCAAACGCAAACACCCCACAGTCAAACCCGATATAGACAAACTCCAACGCGCCCTATACGACGCCATCACAGAAACACACATCTGGCGCGACGACTGTCAGATAACCGACGTAACCAGCCACAAACGATACGCCGACAACACCACAACCGGCGTATCCCTAACGATCACATGGAAGCCGAACCAATGAAGAAACCAAGCGAATTCGATTACTTCCGCAACACCGACAAGCCGGAAAAAAACACAACCAGCTACAAAGTAGGCCGCATCCTCGGCATCCTGCTACTTACCCTAGCAGTCCTACTCACCACCACCGGCACCATCGCCCTACTCAAACTCCTGATAACCTACATCCTCGCGTAAGGAACCATCATGCCCCTCAGCCAACGCAAAACCGAACTAGCCCTCCAATGGCACCGCAAACACTACGACACCGAATACATCGCCCAACTACTCAACACCACCCCAGAAGAAATACAAACCATCATCAACCAACACCAACAGCAAACTAAACCCAAGAAAGCATAAAATACCCCTTATGAGCAACGTAACCCGAGACGCACACGGAAGAATCACCGGAGGCGTCAACAACCCAACCGGTAAAGGCGGCTTCCAAGAACGCCCACAAGACCGCAGCCGCAAATGGACAAAACGCGGCAGCGTGAAATACAACCTCCAACAATTCCTTGAACTCACGAACGAGGAACTAGATGAATGGATGCAGCGTCTGGACGAACTGACCCAAGCCGAACAGATCGCCCTACGCCGTGTTCTTGAATCAAAGAAAAACGGTGAGAAAGGATTCCGCTCCTATCAGGATATTGCCAACCGTACCGAGGGCATGCCCCGCCAGCAGGTTGACCAGACAGTGCAGATGTACGAGCCGCCTACGATCAATGTCACGGTGAAGTAAACAGACCCGAGTCTATTATTCTCAATAAGGCTCGGGTTCCCTCGGGTGACGACCAGACTATTGAGAATCGCGCGCACATTATGGAACAAAACGGAACATTCAACCTCGTAATCCCCAAAGCATACGAAGATTTACTATTCTTCCTCCACGACCGCGACAACCCGCCATACCGTTACTACGACTACAGCGGAGGCCGTTCAAGCGCAAAAAGCACCAGCGTAGCCATACTCCTAGCACTCGAAGCCAGCATGTACCCCACCCGCATCCTATGCACCCGCGAATTCCAGAACAGCATTCAGGAAAGCGTCAAACAGCTCCTAGCCGACATCATCAGCCGCTATGAGCTTCCCGGCTTCACTATCACCCGCGAACAGATAACACACGTCAACGGCAGCGTTTTCTGGTTCAAAGGTTTGCACGAAGACCCGGAAAGCACACTAAAAGGCATCGAAGGTGTGGACCGTTGCTGGATCGAGGAAGCCCAGTTCATCACCGGCCACAGCCTAGACGTGTTGCTGCCGACCATTCGAAAGAACGGCAGCACCATTATCTTCACCCGTAACCCCCTAACCCCGGAGGATGCGATAACCACACGCTTCGTCACACACCCCAGCCAGCTCATCCAACAGCGCACCACCCACCATCACACCACATGGCGGGACGCCGAACAGGCCGGAATACTCCCCGAAGAGATTCTGCGACAGGTCGAGGAATCACGAAACAACCCAGACTTCGCCCACATCTGGGAGGGAATACCATACGAGAAAACAATCAACCAGATCATAAGCTGGCAGCAACTCACAGACGCGACCGAACGCCAACCGCAAACAGACGGCGGCGTAAGCTTCGGCGTTGACGTGGCCCGATACGGAGCCGACCGAACCGCCGTAGCCATCGTAAAGGGACGCCACCTAGTAGACCTCGTGAGCTGGAGCAAAACCAGTCTCGTCGAAACAGCGGAACGCATAATCACGCTTGCCGGGACACATCATCCAAGCATCATCAACGTGGACGACACCGGCGTAGGCGGAGGCGTAACGGACATTCTCCGCAGCCGAAACCAACCAGTGAACGGCGTCAACTTCGGAGCCAAACCAAAGCACCCCGACCGCTATCCGGCAGTCAGTTCGGAACTATGGTTCGAGTTTGCCGAACAGCTTCCGGAAATCACCATCAACCCGAATCTGGAACACCGAGCCGAACTGTTTCAGGAACTCAGCACCCGTGAATGGGCAATCAACAACAGAAACCTACGAGAAGTGCAGAGGAAGAAAGACTACAAAACAGAGAATCAGACCGGCAGCCCCGATCTAGCGGATAGCGTCCTTCTCGCCTACTACAAGCCGCTGCAACTTCCATCGTGGGACGTTGCGGTCTGCTAGCTCCTTGTGTGCTGCACCCGGTAAACTAGACGCAGGGTCTTATGACGAATCGAGGAAACTGTGAGCCTGCTGAACAATCTCCGTGACGGTTTTATGAGCGCGTTCGACCGTAACCATGCGCCCAGTATGTCCCCCACACCGATGGGCGGGAACATTTGGCAGCCGATGGGCGGGAACACTATCCCCATGCACGACACCTACGACAACGTGTTTCCCTACGTGAACGCTATCGCACAACGGTTCAGCACGGTAATCCCCTACGCCGTGGACTCGGACAACCGGCGTATCGAACCGGCCCCCGCGCCGTTGGCCGCGCTCTACGCGCCAAACGACACGTATTCGTGCTTGGAATTCCTCAAGATTGTTTGCGCCACCATCCTCACCCAATCTCACTTAGATATTCTTATCTGGACAACTAACGGGCCGGGCGGAGACATTACAGCCGACAACATCATCGGCTATACGCTACTACCGTCGAACAGCCGCCAGTATAATTCTTCCCGCTCGGACTGGTATCATCGCGTCACGATGGACTTGGGCGACGGCGAACGAGTCTGCGAATTCTCCAGAGACGAAACCATCGCCCTCAGCTACAGCCAGCATCCGAACGATCCGACGCGCGGCATCGCTCCAGCCATGACGGTGAAGAAGTGGGCGAACGTGGACGATATGATCGCCGACTATGAGCGTGGCTTCTTCGGTAACAACGCTGTACCGGCTGGAATGCTCGGCATCGTATCGGAGAACACCGAGGACTTCCAGCGCAACCGCGACCGCCTCGAAAGCACATTCCGTGGCGCGGGCAACAACAACGGAATCGTGTACAACATGATTCCGGTTGACCCTATGACCCATAAGCCCAGCACCACTAGCAAACTGGTGTGGGTGCCGTTCCAGAACGACAACGACAGTCTGGACTTGCAGACCGTGAACGACGTGGTAAACAACCGACTGTCGAACGCTCTGGCCGTCCCGGACATTATTCGTGGCATCGACAACGGGCAGACCTACGCCAACGCCGAACAGGCAGAACGCGCGTTCATCGAGAATACGTTGAAGCCGTTGTGTATGACGGTGTGGGATAAATGGCAGTTTGAGCTTGACCGGATCACTGGCGGACTTGGGTATGGCATCACTTTCGACCTTGATCTGCCTTCCCAGACCGACATGGAGAAGGTGCAGGCCGACACCCAGAAGGTACGTATTGACTCGCTCACCCAGCTCCTGAACATGGGTGCCAGTCTGGAATCTGCCGTGGACGCGCTCGGACTCCCCGACTCGTACAAGCGCCTTGACCTGCACCAGCAGGCTCCGACGCTGACTATCCCAACAGCCGCAAAACGGTATAGCCGTAATATCAAACCGCAGGAAACGGCAACCGAGAAACGCATCCTGCCCGCCACCAGAACCTACGTGAACAGAGTCATCCGAATGGCCCGCCGCTCCCAGAACGGACTCCGCGACGACTTGGAAGCCATCGGAGACCAATGGATAAACGACGTGGAAGATGACCTGACGACCAACCTCGCCGCCTACGCCCGCCGTACCGGCTACGAGTTGGAGCAGGTCATTACCTTGTGGGCGGAACTCCATCCGGAAAGCTCCATTGCCGTGGAAATCGAGAACTATACGGCTGATGATTGGCGGCAACTCTACTTCTGGGCTGAACTCCCCGATACGGTGCATGAAGCCTACGTGGACCACTTGCGTAGCATCGCCAAGTCCACTAGCAAGACCATCACAAACAACGTCCTCGAACTGTTGAATAGGGCCGACGTGGAACAGTGGAACGCAAAACAGTTGCGCGACCATCTCGAACAATTAGGCAACGATCACGCCGAACTGATTGCCCGGTGCGAAACCGTGCAGTCCCAGCGGCTCGGCAGCTTGTACAGCGCCCGCAATCTCAGCGAGACTCTTGGCGTCCGACTGGACAAGGTATGGCGCACAAGCGGCGACGGAAAAGTGTGCGAATTCTGCCGACACATGGAAGGCAAGCGAATCGCATTGGATGACACGTATCTGGCTGAGAACGCCAGCGTCGAAATCGGCGACCGAGCATACGTGAACAACTTCGAGAGTATGCAGACCCCGAACGGACACCCCAACTGTCGGTGCTACGAGGATTACGAGGTGGTGGAATCATGATTTACGACATCCATTGCAAACACTGCGGACGGTATCTAGGTTCCTGCGCCCGTGACACGATGGTGACGCTCAAATGCCCGAACTGCAAAGGTTTGGACGTGTATCGCATCGTGCTACTATGGGGGTCAGAACATTAAGCCCATTAAGGACGTTCGACCGCACCACTACCCTACTATTTGAAAGGGCCAAGATGAAGACTCGTAAGAGCTTCGCCAACAGCGGTGCCCCAGAAACCAATGGTCGTAAACTCACCTTCCTTGCCAACAGCGGCAAAGTGATGTGTGACGGACTCACCGTAGATTTGAAGACACTGAAAGCGCCGTTAATCGACGGCACTCTGAAACTGGTGTCCGACCTCACCGAGTCCGACAAACTATCACTACCGTTGCTAATCGACCACATGCCCAGTATCGAATGCCAAGCGGGTGCAATCACCCGACTCTGGATGACCGACGCCGGACTAATGGCCGAAGCGAAGCTCAGCGAGGTAGATCAGGGCGAACGTATCCGCCAGCTTGCCGCCGACGGATGCCTGACCAACAGTTTCAGCATCACCGTTGAATTCAACCAGCGTCCCGGCAAGGACGGTATCATCCACGATGGCGAACTACTGGAAATCAGCGTCGTCTATCGTGGTGCCGACCCAAGGGCCGCTTTCACCGCAATCAACAGCCGCAACAACAAGAATGGAGACACCATGAACCCGGAACTCCTGAAGAAGCTGGCGCGTACCATCGCCCAGTTCAAACTCACCCCGGACGAGGCGGAACAGCTCACCGATTCCATCGGTGACATCATGCAGTCCGCTCTCGATGACATCACCGCTGCCATCACCAACCAGAAGGAAGGCGAGGGCGAGGGCACCCCGGACCCGGAGGAACCCGTGCAGACTTCCAACGGTCGCCAGATCATCATCGTCAACAAAGCCAACCACTCCGCCCACCAGTCGGGTACCGTGAAGTTCTCCCACGACCGTAAGACGTGGCTTGACTCCGACGACGCCATGATCGCGTTCGAGCGTGCCCTGATCGACACCGATAACAAGGGTGTCGAAGCGTTCCGCCGTGAGTGGGCTGACACCGTGAACCGTAATATGGCGGACACCGCGTCATTCGGCGTTGACACCACCGACGTGACCAAGTTCATCCCGACTGAGGCAATCACCACGATCTCGGACGCGCTGAACACGCGCGGTTCCGGCCTGTGGAATCTGCTGCGTAAGACCGGTATGGATCGCCTTACCATCGGCGGCAATATCGCCGGTCTGACCGACCAGACCCGTGCTCACGGCTACCCGGTGAACTCCTACGGCACGAAGAAGAAGGAACAGGTGCTCTCGTTCGTGAAACGTGAGCTTCAGGCCGACTACACCTACAAGTACATCACGCTGAACAAGGGCGATATTCGCCGCACCCAGCGTCCGGGCGCTCTGCTCCGCTACGTGCTTCAGGAACTTCCGAACTACATCGTCCAGACCATCGAACGTCAGATCACGCTCGGTGGTTACACGGATATGGCGCATTTCCGTTCGGTTGTGACCGACGCGACAGACAAGTCGTCCGAGTGGAAGGGCAACCGTTTCGCGCTCTCCTACACCATGACGGATAACACTCCGCTGATGGACTTCGTGCGTGCCTCCCACATGGTGCGTGCGCAGGGTAACAAGGTGTTGCTGTGCAACGCTGATACTGTTGCTGACCTGTTGATGTCCGCAAACGCTAACGGAAATACGTACATTGCTCTCGGCGGTGACGATACTCTGGCCCGCGCCCTCGGCGTTAACCAGATCATTACCCCGGAATGGTGGACGGACACGGACGATACCACCACTATGGGCGTCGTCATGGCCGCGTCCCACTACGCGGTGGTTGGCGATACCTCCATCGAGGCTTTCACTAACTTCGCGTTGTCCACTAACACTAACGAGTATCTTCAGGAGATTTACGCTGGTGGCGGTCTGGATGCGGAGAAGTCCGCCGTGGTCATCAAGCCGAAGGGTGAATGATGAACGCTGAAATGTACGCACGAGTCGGCGGCAAAGCGCTGCCAGAAGACAACCTGAGCACGGTTAAGGTCATTAACTTCGTGGACAAGTCCGGCAAACCAGTGTCTTTGACGGGTCCGCAGGGTCCGGCTGGCCCGCAGGGTCCGGCTGGCCCAGCTGGTCCCGCTGCTTCGATCACTAAGGCCGCTCACGTTAACCCGTCGTCCGGTTCTGTTGCCGACGTGGTGAACGCTCTGATCGGCGCAGGTCTGATGGCGTCCGCCTGACACGCTACCCTAAACAGTAGCGGGACTGCACCGCAAAGGCCCTATCTCCTACAATGGGAGGTAGGGCCTAACTCATTTTCGGAAGGAGCGATCATGGACATCGACGCAAGCGTAATCGATCAAGTGGGAGAGACGGTCTACGCGCGGTGGAAGGACGCCGCGCTCGCAGACCTCGCCAACATCATATGTCAAAAAGACCTATTCCCGATTACGGATGATTACGTGGGAATTGTCGTAGGAGATGGCCGCCACGTAGCGTTACCGGCATGGTATTCGGATGTGACCAACGTGCAGACCACCGACGGTGTGAAGCTCAATTTTCATGTGAACTACGATATGGGCGACGGGTGGACGCCCGAAACCAAATACGCCAACTGTCTGACAATCGCGCAACGTCTTAATGTCGGCACGGCAGTCACCGTGACCGGAACGCACGGGTTCGCCAAGCTCCCCGCCCCATTATCTTCAGTATTGGCGGCTGTCATCGAGGCAGACCAGAACGTTCTTGAACAGATAGACCGCATCACGTCCAAGAGCATCGAGGATGTGAGCGTAAGCTACGCAACGATCAACGAGACGGCTATGGAACGCGCGTTGACCCCGTACCAGTCGCTTATCAGCCAGTGGAGCCTATGCCGGAACGGAGTCCAGACTGGTGGCATTCTCTCCATGCCTCGCAAGCATCATCAATTACCGTGGTGGCTCAACGCTCAGGATTACATGGGGGGTGACTACGCTTATGGCAACGCTCTGTGACCCGTTCCGACTGTTCCCGAACCAAGTCCAGACAGCGACGCTTTGGCGGTATACGGTTCCCGGTCTGCCTAACGAACAACTGGCCGACTTGCAGGTGATTGTGAAGCATTCAACACAGTCCGACCAGCCTGCCGAATACGGTTCGCGTATCAGCACCCGACGCTTCCATATTCAAACGGACACGGTTCCCGAGGACTTGCGGGAAAACATGGAACTATGGCCCGATCTCATGGTGGAATTGTCCGATGGCAGAGTGTACCAAGTCACGCAAGCCAGTCGCGGCGATGACATGGACATGGGAGAAACCCGGTTCATCACCGTGTACGGGAACCCGTATGGCAGGGACAGCATATGAGTTACCGATTACAATTATCCGCCGATTGGACACGTAAGCTCTCCACTCAACAGTTGAACAAGGGTGGCGTGCGAATGATGACCGATATCCTCAAGATGGCACGTCAGAACGCTCCCATCTTGACCGGCGCTTTGCGTAACAGTGGCCGTTTCCAGCAGCTTTCCACGGTGAAGTGGCGTATTACGTTCGGCAACAGTCGCGTGCCTTACGCGCGTATCCGCGAACACACGAACCGTTTGCATCCGAACACGGTACGCTACCTACAGCGAGCGCGGAACACCGCCGCAAGCCGTGCTAAATCGTATTTCAACCTAGGATAGGAGCGCCATCATGATTGATCTGGCCATGTGCATGACCCTCCAGAACGAGGGTTTCGGCACTTACGGAAAGACACTGTTCTTCGGCACCAGCCCAGTACTGGACACGGGTAGCGTCACGAACGCCGAAGGAATCTGGGTCAACGCGAACACAGTTGACATCAACGGCGATCTGTACACCGATCAGCTCACTATCAGTAGCCGCTATTTCGACGTGATCGAACAAGGCCGTCTGATGCTCCGTCTCCTGCACTTCGTCAACAATCGTCTGCATGAGTATTGCCGACTGACATGCAACCCTATCGCTGATATTGACTTTGTATCAATCCGCGTGCATCCGGCTACCGCAATCGACATGGACGCCATCGACGGGGAAGGCCGCTGGGTGAAAAGCATCCGGTTTAATGTGGATTACAAACTCTCCCCCGAAACGATAGAATAGAAACCGTCCATTAGTCGCCGCGTGTGCAGTCCCGCCCGACGAAAGGACAAACAATGGCTTCCTACCCCCTTATTGGCAAGAAGACAGTCTACATCGACGGTATGGTGATCTCCCCCGACTACGTTCAGGATGAAGCTGGCACCATTACCCTGACCCCCGGCACTACCGAGGTGTCTTCGCAGTCCGGCACTATCAACGTACCGAATGGCTCATATGAGGAAATGAGTTTCGAGCTGAACATTATCTGTCCGAGCGTCCGCTACCTCGGTATGCTGTTTCCGGAACTGTACCATAATGCGAAGTTCAAGCGCGTTATCTCCGGTTCGCTGTCCGAGACGGGTCAGGTGCGTTTCGGCGGCACCGAATGTGTTTCCAACATTCCGCGTGACATCATTATCCATAACGTGTGCGATGGCCATTCATCGGCGCAGGACTTCCGTATCCCGCAGGCGCTAATCAGCGCGGGCGGCGAGTTCACCGTGAGCCTGTCCGACCCGTTCGTGGTCACACTGTCCGGCTCGATGACTTCCGGTGCGAACGGTGCCGTGGTCATGGGCGAGCTTGATCTAAATAACCCATCGTATTACGACGAGGATTCCGGCACCATCAAGACGGAGGACGTTCATGTCACCGCGCTTACCGCGTCCCCGGCGAACATCTCCGGCAGAGTCGGGGATCATGTGACGGTGAATGTGGCGGCGTTCCCGGATGGTGCCACTGGTACCATCACCGCCACCGTAGCTGAAACTGCTAATGCTGTCGCTACGGACAACGGGGATGGTACTTGGGATATTCAGTTTAAGCAGACTGGTACGGGTGTCGTCACGTTCAAGAATGGCGCTGTTCAAACCGTGGTTAACTTTAAGGTCGCCGGTGAGTGAGCATAAGTAACGCCCGCCACCGTAGCTAGCATGGCCGGGTGGCGGGCGCGGGTTATAGAAGTTTCCGAAGGGAACAGTCCCATGATATCACACGAATGGAGCAACAATGACTACCCCTGTTTTGAGCATCGACACCCGAGAAGCGTTCCGCACCCTCACCGTGAAAATCGACGGTACCGTGTACACCATGCGCCCGCTTGGCTCGAAGGACATGCTCACAATCTTGGATAATGCGGAGACAATCGATAAGCTGAGCGCTGGTGTGGCGAACCGTGAGACTTTAGAAACCGCTGAAAAGATTATCTTCCCGTTGGTCGAATCGCTTATGAGTCCAGCTGATAAATTCTCCGTGTGGGCTGAACAGACCCGTAAGCGTAGCGATCTTGCCTATCAGCGTGCCATGACCGCGTTGTGCGGGCTTATGTCGAAGAACATCACGGTTGACATCAAAGGAGAATAATGAAGTCGTGGGATAGCCTGCTTACTCCCGCCGAACGGGAGGCGATGAAGAGTTACAAACAGAAGGAGGCGGCTCGCAAGCCGCTTCCGAGCGTTCATATCCTCGCCGAGCTTGGTGATTTGTATGGGTGGCAGGCTATCCGCGACGTACTGGAAAACAACGTGGCCCCCGACCTGATGATGAAACTCATAAAAGAGGGACGCCGCGTTCAACGCTTGAAGCTGGCTGACCAATATCGCATGACGTTCGAGTGTTTAGCCGCCGCGTTCTCGAAGCACGGCGACAGGAGGATAACCAGCATCATCAATAATCTTGGGAAGGACTTGTGATGGCCGACGGGACACTGACCCTAGACGCCGAGATTAATACCGGCGATTGGAACGCTGGCGTTAAGGATATTGCATCGGGTAGCCGTCAGATCGAAGAGTCGGCGCGACATGCTGATGAAGCGTTTGGGAACGTTGATAAATCTTCAAGCAAGTCTTCCAGCGGGTTAGGGAAGTTCGGTGCCGTCGCCGGTGCCGTTGGCGGTCTTGTTTCCTCGGGTATCGGTATGGCTGTGGACGCCATAGGTGATCTTACCGGAGACATTATCGAAGCCTCCGACTCTGCGGACAAGTTCAAAAGCACGTTGAACTTCGCCGGACTGGATACGGGTACGATTGACGCGCTCGCAGCCAGCACTCAGACTTACGCCGACCAGACTGTTTACAGCATCAGCGATATTCGCAACGTGACCGCTCAGCTTGCCGCAAACGGAGTACAGGGCTTCGACAAACTGGCCGAAGCCGCTGGCAATTTGAACGCTGTCGCGGGCGGTAACGCGCAAACGTTCAGCTCGGTGGGCATGGTGCTTACGCAGACCGCTGGCGCGGGCAAGCTCACCACCGAGAACTGGAACCAGTTGGCCGACGCAATCCCCGGCGCCTCCGGCAAACTTCAAGAGGCGATGCTGAAGAACGGTGCTTATACGGGGAACTTCCGCGACGCGATGGAGAAAGGCGAGATCAGCGCGGAGGAATTCAACCAAGCCCTAATGGACTTGGGTATGACGGACGCCGCGAAGGAAGCCGCTACCAGCACCAGCACTATTGAAGGTGCGATGGGTAATTTGGAAGCGTCCGTGGTTGGCGTGGGTACGACGATTCTTGACCAGTTCAAAGGCCCGTTGACATCGGTATCAGCATGTTGGCGCAGAGAATCAGCGGACTTAGCGGCGTGTTTACGGGACTAGTGCAGACTATCGGCCCGATTCTCTCACAAATCGGCACAACGTTCCAGACAGCGTTTCAGCCAGTTGTAGGAATGGTGCAATCTCAGTTGCTTCCGGCATTTAGGCCGCTTATGGGTGCCTTACAGAATATCGGCAATGCCATCATGCCTGCAATTCAGCCCATCGCATCAGGGTTAGCTACCGTGGCGAGCTACATCGTGCAAACTATGAGTGTCATCTCAACTGCCGTAACGCCGGTGATTAATAACATCGCCTCGTCGATTCAGACGGTGCTTCCGGCACTCCAGCCGCTCATGAGTGCTTTGCAGAATCTCGGTAATGCCATCATGCCTATTATCACGGCCGCAATCCAGACCATTGCACCAGTGTTGTCTACCTTGGTGAGCAATATCGGGCAAACTATGAGCGTTATCGCGACTACTGTAACGCCGGTGATTAATAACATCGCTGCGTTGATTCAGGCCGTGCTACCCGCCATCCAATCAGCGTTCCAAATCTGTGGCACTTACATTCAAAGCGTCATCAACGCGGTTTTCCCATTCATCCAGACGGTTATCACATCCATCATGAACGTTATCAACGAGATAATCACCACCGTATTGGCAGCGATTAACGGCGACTGGTCTGGGGTATGGGAAGGAATCAAGAATATCGCTTCCAGCGTCTGGGACGGTATCAAAAGTATCGTTTCCGGTGCCATCAATGCAGTTTCAGGCATCATCTCAAGAGTGCTGAACGGTATTAGCGGTATTTTCAGCAGTGTATGGAACGGCATCAAGGGAGCCGTAAGCAGCGTATGGAGTGGCATCACCAGTGCCGTCAGCAGTGGCGTAAGCTCGATGATGAAATTCATCACCAGTATCCCAAGACGTATCATGGGCGTGTTCAGCGGAGCCGGATCATGGCTTCTCAGCGCAGGCCGAAATATTATTCAGGGTCTGATTAACGGCATCACGAACGCCATCGGCGGAGCCATCTCAGCAGTCAAGAAAGCTG
>OIGD01002002.1_pt1 | contig 17208 bp, 20 predicted proteins | sample 1582211 | NCBI WGS metagenome assembly OIGD01 (sample SAMN04414078, study PRJEB24778) | human gut metagenome | material: faecal | host: Homo sapiens
CTCCCAGAACTAACGGGAGGTGGCTACGATGAATGTCAAAAACAGAAAATGTATTCGAAAGCTCAGCTTAAAATCTCTTTATGCGAACCGTCGCCGCAATCTGATCGCCATTTTTGCCATTGCGCTGACAACGCTGCTATTTACGTCCATGTTCACCATTGTCTTGTCGTTGAACGCCAGTTATGAAACCTACCAGTTTCGGCAGGTAGGCGGCTATGCGCATGGCACCTTTAAGGATGTTTCCCCCGAGCAGGCGGAACGCATCGCTGCCCACCCAAAGGTGAAGGCTACGGGGGCACGGAAGGTAATCGGTATCACTGCGGAGGGGGTCTTTGCCAAAGTACCGGCAGAGATCAGCTACATGGATGCCAACTGCACTAAATGGAGCTATGCAACCCCTACTACCGGACGGATGCCCGAAAGCGGCAAAGAGGTAGCCATGGATACGGCAGCGTTGCAGCTGCTTGGCGTAACGCCGGAGCTGGGCGCCGAGGTCACGGTTTCCTATTCCATTACGGACAAGGATCAAACCGCCTTTACTGTAACAGATACCTTTACGCTGGTGGGCTATTGGGACTATGATGAACTAATGCCTGTTCATTACATCAACATCAGCCGTGATTACGCAGATGACATCGAAGCGCAGGCAGTGAAAACAGGTTTACAGCCTTTCCGCACCGATTTGAATGTCATGCTGGCTTCCGGCACAAACATTCAAGGGCAGATGGAGCAGGTGGATACCGATCTTGGCTACACATGGGACAGCTATACCGATCCCAACAGCGTCCGGATCGGCGTCAATTGGGGATATACCTCATCCCAGCTGGAGTCACAGCTCGATCCAGAGCTGATGGTCGCCATAGCAGCTTTTTTGCTGCTGGTGATTTTCACTGGGTATCTTATCATCTATAACATTTTCCAGATCTCTGTTGCGGGAGATATCCGGTTTTACGGACTTCTGAAAACCATTGGCACAACGCCCCGGCAGCTCAAACGCATCATTCGCCAGCAGGCACTTCTGCTTTGTCTGATCGGTATTCCGGCGGGGCTGCTGCTGGGCTACGGCATTGGCGCTGTTTTGGTTCCTGTTGTCTTGCGCTCCACCCAGTTGGATGCAGGCATCACCACCATCAGCACATCGCCTGTGATCTTCCTTGGTTCTATGCTGTTCGCCTTGTTGACGGTGCTCTTGTCCTGTTCCAAGCCCGGGAAAATGGCAGCCAGGGTCTCTCCGGTGGAGGCTGCCAAATATACGGATGCAATGCAGACTAAGAAAAAACAGCGCAGCACCCGTGGAGCGAAGCTCCATCAGATGGCCTTTGCCAATCTGGGACGCAACAAGAAAAAGACGGTACTGGTGGTGGTGTCTCTGGCACTGTCGGTGACACTGTTCAATGCGCTGTGTGCCTTTGTGGGCGGCTTCAGCATGGAGAAGTATGTATCCTTCATGACCTGCGCCGATTTTATCGTCAGCACGCCCGACTATTTCCGTTACAACCCGGCAGATGAATTCATCACGCCGGAACAGATCGAAGAGATCGCAGCAAACACAAAGGCCAGTCTTTCCGGCACGGGATATGCTGTGCGAAAACCCGCATATCTGTGGATGACGGAGGATGCTCTGCGGCAGGACTATGCAAGGTACGAAAGCGCCGAGCAGTTGGACAGCCATATGAGCCGTCTGGAGCACCGGGGCAATATGGTGATGGGAGATACCAGAATCGAGGCTCTGGATAACAGTCTGTTTGACAAGCTGCAAGTGTTCGACGGAGATATTTCTCCCATGTTGGAGCCGGACAATAACGCCATTGCCATTGCGGTTTCCTTAGATGACTACGGTAATCTGCCCAATCTTGAATACTACCCCAAGGTGGGAGACACGATCACCGCTACCTATGCGGATGATATGAAATATATCGACAGCCGCACCGGAGAACTCTGCACCGAAGACACACCAGAGGAGTACATTCAGGCAAAATTATATGGAGCCAGAGATGTAGAGTACACGGTCTGCGCCTTGGTAGAACTTCCGTATTCCATGAGTTATCGTTATGGTGGTGCTGGCTACGATGCAGTTTTGTCTGTGGACACCGCACAGAGGGACAGCGGTGGTGCAGCCATTCCGATGCTCTACCTGTTCGACACAGCGGACGAAGTTGACGAGGCCGAAGCAGAGCAATATCTATCGAAGCTCACTGCCGGTGAGTTTTCGCCCTTGATGTATGAAAGCAAGGCCACGGCTCGCTCTGAATTTGCTCAGTTCCGGCAGATGTTTCTTCTGATAGGTGGTATCCTCTGTGCTATCATCGGGCTGGTGGGACTCTTAAATTTCTTCAACGCCATGATGACCGGTATTCTTTCCCGCCGCCGTGAATTTGCTGTGCTTCAGGCTGTAGGAATGACGAACCGGCAGCTCAAAACCATGCTGATCTACGAGGGGTTGTTTTACGCAATGTCTTCCGTAGCGGCAGCCTTTATTCTGTCGCTGTTGGTGGAACCTCTTGCAGGAAAAATGCTGGGCAGTATGTTCTGGTTCTTCGAGTATCGGTTCACCATTCTGCCTGTCCTGCTGACAATTCCGGTATTTCTTCTGCTGGGGTGGCTGATCCCCTGCATGCTGTATGACAACGCAGCGAAATGCAGTGTTGTAGAGCAATTAAGGGATGCTCAATAACTGTTAATCAAAAACGGTCCTCTGCCAATGAAAAGGCAGAGGGCTGAAATTTAATCTACGGGGTTATATTCAGTCACAGTTTTTAAACAAGCTTCGGGGTTTCTGTTCAAAACAAGGTCTGCATATCCAATCGGAGCATTGCAGATTAGATAGTCCAGCTCTGACTGCTGATACATATTGTCGGAAACCTCATTTTCAACAGCGATGGTATACTTTGCCTGCTTATAGATGGACTCATATACCTCATCTGCACTACTAAATTTTGCGTTAAACATGAGCCATTTTTCATCATTATCTGAAACAAAGCTGTTCATCATATCAGCCAACTCAGATTTTATCACAACATCCTTCAAGCCTTCTGCAGCATCTGAAATCTGCTTTTCAAGAGATATCATATCTGAGTTGATTTTGTTAATTTCTATTCTGTTGTTAGCAGTTTCCATAAATCATAAATTGTAATCCTTGCGGATATCAGCAAAAACAGATTTTGCTGATCTAGTATGACCAGCCTGCATATCTGCATATCCTTTCTCTAGTTCTGCATTCATCTGTGCTTCTGATAATGCACTAACGTCTACAGGACGAGCGGATGGCATTTTCACTTCAAAAGGAAGTCCTCTTTGAAGAATAATTTGTTTGTAAAACATATTTATTGCATTGGATGCAGGAATTCCTAATGCTGCTAAGATTCCTTCTGCCTGCTCTTTTACATCAGGCTCTATGCGTGCGTATAAATTTGCTGATTTTGTTGCCATAGTAAACACTCCTTTCGAGTTTTTTCTAACTATATTATATCAACTTGTCCAGACAAAAGCAATACAAAATCAATATTTTACAAATTGTTCATACTCCAAAATCTACCAGTTGGTTAAAATTTGTCGAAGTCCTCCTGAGTCGCCACTTCCTTATATCCTTTATAATCATCGTTGCTGTTTTCAGCATACATATCATTCACGAGGCCAATGGTAAGCAAATCCAGATCTCGAATACTAATACCCAGCTGTACGCAACGAAGCAAAAATAAAGGTGTTGTCATCGGGCGATCTGTTGGACGAAGTTTTTTTTAGCACTTACATCCGTCTGAACATTTAACCCCCAGAGCTCAATGAGCTGTGGAAGAACCTGATAGATTGAGAACGTATTAAATCCTTCCAACCATTCTTCCGGTGTATCCGGAATATTGGTATCTGCATGCTTTGCCATCACATAAGCGATGTTCTCAAACATCTCAAGTGAAAATGTATCAAGCATAGATGCGTCCTCCACATTTTTCCCGATTGCTTTTTCCAAAGCTGACAAGTCCTTATTGATGTACTTCATAGTGATCTGGGAAGCCAGTATACCAGTGAAGAATTCGAGAAATACTTACAGGATCAGGGAATGTTACATTCATTTAGCAGGAAGGGTAATCCCTATGATAATGCCTGCATCGAATCCTTCCATTCTGTATTAAAGAAGGAAGAAGTATACACAACTACATATTACACATTTGAGGAGGCTAAATCAGCACTCTTTGAATATATAGAGTCATTCTACAACCGAAAAAGGCGCCATAGTGCTCTTGATTACAAGACACCACAACAGGTTGAAGATGAGGCTCTGGCAGCATAAGAAATAAATCTCTCGGCATATGTTATGCTGGGAGAAAAGTTCAACTTTTTGTGTCCAAGGTATTGACATAGCTCCAAAGTGCCAGCTTCAACTAACAAATCATGTATATATAAATCAAAATTCGCTTCTTTTTTCGCCATAGTTTTGTGCCCTGACTTTCTATGTGTTTTTATAAAAAACTATGTATAAGAATATCATAATTCAACAGTAATCTCAATCTAAGCATTATGAAAAATCAATATACAATATATCGCAAACTTTCATTTTTCCTGTTCACATCTCATGATTAGATAAGATATATATTATTCATATAAGTCTTAATAAATCTCAGTTTCATTACCTTGTCCTTTGGACACTCCAAGACAATCAAAAAAGACATCCCTTGCCACGTAATAATTACGGTTCAGGAATGTCCTTTTTTCGCTATTTAGCAGTAAAATAGACTCACGATGCAACTTATCCACAATTATATAATTCCGAAATGCTTAAACGCCTGCATAATCGCTTCTTCCTTCTCCGGTGTGCATTGTGGCTGTCTCGCATTCTCTGACTTAGGCAGATTAAAATCCTCTCCCACATCCAAACCACATTTCTTCTTAATCTGTGCAATATACAGCGAAGAAACCTTAAGTCCAGTCTGTTCCAACACATATGCCTTTATCTGCTCATAAGTTGCTTTTCCCTTAAATTCAGATAAATCCATATCCTCCAGAGAGAAGTCCACCTTCACTTTTCTGCTGTCGACCATTCCCTTGGAAAGTAAGGCAACAGTCTCAACGGTACTTTCGTTGTCCCAATCCAACTCGTATATCTCTTTCCCATTGAAAAATACAGGGAATCGAAACTTAAGACTACGAAGGATTCTTCCGTCCGCCTGCTCTTCCTCGTAAATATTCACATCCGCAAGGAAGCTCTTCATAAATGTCTTTTTCTCCATATCCGTAAATCTATCGTACAGCTTATCAAAGAATAGTAAGAACTGATACACATTATCGCCGGATATTTTCTCCTGCTTAATATTATACAGCCTTGTTTCCACCGCTTCAATGGAAGTTTCAATTTCCTCTATCTCATCATAAAGCTTGTCCAGACGCACCTGCATATCCTCATACTTCTTGTCATAATACTTGTCAGACACGGATAAATTATCCATCTGATTCGCCAATTTATTCTTGGCTCCGGTTACCTGCTTTAATCGCTCCTGCAAACCTGTATGCTCTCTGTCCAATTCTTCCGTATCAATGCTGTTACCGATGTGCTTCTGAATCTCTGTTTTAAACTTAGGATTGTTTACCAGCTTACGGATAACTTCTTCCACCGCTGCATTAATTTTGTCCTCATTCCACTGCTTGCGATAGGTACACTTATGACCATTTACAAATGTTCTGTGCTTGCAGGCGTAATAAAAATAATCTCTATAATATCCGCCATCAGGATGCTTCTTATGATTAACATTGCCATACATACCGCTTCCACATATAGGACATTTGATAATACCGGATAAAATATGCTCGTGATCCAGACTATGGGTTTTGATATTTGCAACACCTGTTTCCTGTCTCTTTTTGTGTACCTGATTCCACAATTCTTCTAAAACAATTGCCTCGTGAATACCATCATTTATCATGTAATTATCCTATTTTACCACATGGTACTCGTTTCTTGTACCTGGAATCTTCTCATTCTTTCTTCTGCCAAATGCCAATTTTCCACAGTATACAGGATTATCTAGCACACCTTTTACAAAGGATGTAGAAAAGCCTTCTATTGTATTGTTCTGGCGAAGCTTTTTCTTGTATCCGCTGTTGTTTAAGAATGTGGCAATAGCTGCAATGCCAATGGTTGTGTTGGCATACTTATCGTAAATAATACGTATTACCTCAGCTTCATCCTCTGCTATATGTAACTCTCCATTGATAAGCTGATAACCATAAGGCGCAAATCCACCGTTCCACTTACCCTCCCTTGCTTTTTGCTTTCGACCTTCCATGGTCTGCACCAGAATATTCTCACGCTCAATTTCTGCAACCGCAGATAAGACAGAAATCATCAACTTTCCTGCATCCTTGGAACTGTCAATACCATCTTCCACACAGATAAGATTAACACCAAAGTCCTGCATTCTCTGAATGAACGATAGTACATCCGTTGCGTTTCGACCAAATCTAGACAACTTGAACACAAGTACAAAGTCGACATTATCTTTACCCGACTCAATGTCCTGAAGCATCTGCTGGAACTGTGGTCTTCCTTCCACACTTTTACCAGATTTACCTTCATCAGAGTATTCGCCCGCGATAATCATATCCTGGTAATCAGCGTATTTATGCAATTTATCTTTTTGTGCATCTAAACTGTAACCATCTACCTGCATGGAGGTGGATACACGAGTATAGATGTAGCATCTCTGTTGTTTTTTCATATAGTTCTCAGTCTCCTTCAGCTTCTGTTGTAGTACCAAGCGCTATCTCTAACAGTTCTGCCGCCACCTGATAATTTTTGATACGCATCAAATTATCCCATATATCTACCTTACCAAGCAAATTCATACCTCCATGCCATACCAATTCATCATCTATAACAGCAAATCTTTCTTCGACTTCTGCCTTTATTACTACATTTATTCCTGTTTTTTTCATCTCGTTTATCAAGCCATAACATACATCTGCACTGCCATAAACCACTTCTTCTGGATCTGTTGTGATGACTGTTACATTTACACCTTTTTCCTGACGGTCTTTGACCAATATTAAAAATCTGTCAATCTTGTTCTGTCGTATGTCCGGACTGGAAATTACAATTGATTTCTCTGCCTCCACAATATCCTGCTCGAATTTTTCCGTATAATTACCGGAATCATATATCGCATTAATTATCTGCTTAGTCTGTTCATCTCCCGTCCATATAGAAAATCCGGTTCTCTTGTATGTCTTCAATCTTTTACTATACATTTTATTAAAGAATCTCACATGGGCGTCAATATAATCATATACAAAAACAGCTTCTTTTCCTTCGTAGTCACGATTTAATCTTCCTACATACTGTTCCAGACGCCCTTCAAAGGATACCGGTGCAGCAAGCATCAACACATCAAGTCTCGGAAAATCAAACCCTTCTCCTATCTTCTGTCCGGTTGCAACTAAAATGAGAGATTCATTTTTAGGAACCTGCTTCAATCTAACTCGTGTATCCGCATTTTCTTTATCCGTATTATCTCCGTATAAAAGGAATACATGATCAGCTTCTTCTTTCAGAGTGTCATATAAAAGTTTTGCATGTTCCTTAAACTTCGTCAAAATGACCGGAGTCTGCTTCATCGCAATACATGCTTTCACATCATTTACAATCATCTCATTACGCACTTTACTGGCACTAATCAGACTGTATGCTTTATTGATATCATCCTTGCTGTCAGCAGTATCCACAACTCTTGTATACCTCGGAACAAAATAATGTCCTATTCCCTGCTCCTGTGCTCTTTCCAAGGCTGTAAATCTGTGCCGGAGTGGTCCAAGCAGCATATAAATAATCTTATCCAAGCTGTCTCCACGTTTTGGTGTAGCAGAAACTCCATATACATATTTAGCATTAATTTTCTGCAATAACTCCATGGATGTATTAGATGCCGCATGGTGACATTCATCCATAATTACCATTCCGTATGAATTAATTAAATCATTAAAATTACCTTTACTGTACATAGACCCCACCATTGCAACATCCACAATACCTGTTAAAGTATTTTTACTGCCATGCAGAATCCCTATAACACTATCCCTCTTTTTCTTCCTTCCAGTTTTCGTCTCATATTCCGGTGGCTCCTCTTTGATATCCAAGAATTTATTCAGTTCTTCAACCCACTGGTTAAGCAAATCCTTACTTTGTAACAAAATAAGCGTGTTTACCTTACGCTCCGCAATCAGGTAACTGCACACAACCGTTTTACCGAATGCCGTTGCCGCACTTAATACACCATCTGAATAAGTCAATAACTTCTCTGCCGCCAACTCCTGCTGTGTCCGTAAATCTCCATTAAATGAAACTCTGATTGGTCGTCCTTTTTCCCTTTGGTCAGATATATCAACAGCAATTCCGGACTTTTTGCATGCTTCTATAATTTGATCCTTCAGTCCTCTTGGAATCTGTATATATCCATCCACATCCCTTCCCAAATATACAGCACTAAAATTGTAATAATTTAAATATCCCAGTCTCTTATTCTTATAAAATTCCGGATTGTCAAAGGCTGCCAGACTTCGAATCTGATTCTGTATTCTTGGCATAAGATTTAACGTATCAATATAAACACCATTACTTAACACAATATGAAGTTTGCCTACAACATCTGTCTTAACAAACTCACACTTCTTTTTCCAGGGTTTCGGTCTGTTATTCATATCAGAACCAGCAAGCATCCCTCGGCTTTCCGCTAACTCTCCCTGCCACTTTGCCATATATTTTTCAATATCTTCTATGCCCAGCTTTTCTGTTTTATTGAGCAAAACATCCCACTGATTTGGATACGCATTCCAGTTCCCATCCACAAAGGCACTGTTACCATTTTTAAGAGCCTGTCCCTGCAAAGGCAAAGCAATCAAATTACCAATACTACTTGCCACATCCTGAGCAGGATACATTCTGTCATAATAATGAAACGACTTCAGATTAATTGATGCAGAGCCTTTGTCTAATAAAAGAAAGCCAAAATTTCTGGCTACAGAAGCCGGTATGGCTTTCTTAAAGAAAATCCATACATGAGCGCCTTTACCGGAACGAGAACGCTCCACCAATGGCTTAATACCATTTATCCCACAAATTTTTCTAAGGGCATCCACTTCTTTATGCCATTCATTATCTGTATTGGCAAAATCTGTCGCCTCTGCGCCCCTTTCATGGTTATCAAAATCAAACACGATAAATCTGCACATTCCATTCGGCAATAATGGATATACTCCGATTACATCCGAACCATCCTCTTTATAGCCCAACAAATGGGCAATTATTTTCTTAACATCCAGTTTTGTCCATTTTGTATTTTCACACTCATCACAAAACATCTTCTCGCCTCGTTGTTTAGGACATATCCTATCATTCCAACGATTATCGCATTGTGGAAAATAACCTCCGTTTTTACCTCGCTTGGCAAAAACATCCTCTCGTCCCCAAAACATAGAAAAGAATTGCGTCGCCATCTCCTCTGTTATAAATGGCGGATTAACAATACGTTCTCCCTGATCAGGATCATACTCTTCCACGTTATCTATAGTTTCTTCAAATGGATTGACTTCATCATATGGAATATTTTCTTTTTTCAGTTTTTCTTTCAATATCCGATTTTCATATTCGAGAAGTCTGACAAGCTTCCTCAAAGACTCTGCATCATATGCTTCTATATTCATAAATATCACCCGCAATTCATATATGTGTATGCGCACCGTTTACCTATGTACAAGAAAGTCAATACTTTCTCTTAATTCATCACTAAAACCTTCCAAATCAGCAGTTGTAATCACACCACTATTAATCAGTGCCACAATATCGAAAATCATATTTCCTTTACTTAATTCAAGCATAACTCCGGGATGTTTCTTATCCTTCTTTATTCGCTCTTCCAGCTCCCAGAACTTATCCGAGGCATTTCCGTTTCCATTCAACATATCAATATATTCTTTCACTAAATGTTCCATATAATTTTCCTGCCATTCAGCAATGCATGCTATGAATAATTTCCAATCGCTTTTTGAAATTTCCATGTAAACCTCCAATCAATGCTACTGTTTTCACAAGCCCCTCCATTGTCCCAACAAAATCATACCGCTGTTCCAACTATAATTCAACAAAAAAATAGACAGCCATCACTCTGACTGTCTACCCGCTAATTAGATATTTGGATTAAGGCATTACCCTTGCCTCTCTACGGCCATTATTTCTCTGTTAAATTCTCAATTATTTTCATAACATCCGCTTGAGTAGGTGTAAATTTAACACCTCTCTTTAACATGCCCATCACTTTTCTTGCCTTTTGCTCAATTTCCTTTACAGTATGCTCACTGGTTAACATCAAATGATTTCCTGCAATCGTATATTCCCGTTCAATATATTCATCTGTAATCGGAAACATATCCTGGATCAAAAAAGCACTTTCTCTATCATCATCCAACTTCACAATATGTATAATATCACAAGGTTTTCCAGCTTTTTTCTTATTTTCAACAATTTTTTTGTACTTATCTATTCTGCTTGATAACGGAATCATCCAATACAAACCGGAAACCGAATCCTCAAAGCAATAATAATGAGGTCTATTACCCTCTTTATTCCCTTTAAGATATGGTTCATTCATATCCACAAAAAAGGAATCTTTAATAATATAAAATCCTGATTTCTTCATGTACATCCACCCTTTGGTAAAAAAATCCTCCACCAGAGCTGGTGGAGGACAATACTTTCGACCCAACCATTTATATACCGCATATTGGTCAGCGGTAAACTTTCAACCCGACCATTTATATACCACCTATCGGTCAGTGGTAAACTTTCTCTATAGAGAGCTTAGCAAATCTTCCTTCAAAAGTCAATAGGTTCTATACATCTTCCACCAACTTATCAAAGAAATATATTTGCTATTATAATATGCCCAACTTTCCAAAAATTCAATCGTTTTTTATATCTTTTTCTTTTTGAACGCTCTAACGTATGTATACATCCCACTCAATCAACGAACCCTCGCCATGCAATATTTGCTTCGCAAATGTCTCGGTCTACATATCAAGTTTTCGATGAAAACTTGATACAAATTTCGCAGGATGCCGGTAACCCTTATGCAGCTTCCTTAAACCGCTCCAGAAATCTCTTCGCATAAGCCTCATACCGAAGTCTTTTTCCTTCTGCATCATCACGCCAAGTTTCCGGAGCAAACTGAAGCTCTACAGCTATATCACGTAAAACATCCAGACCGTACTTCTCTATCATCTCAGCAAGAAATGTGCAGCAGCGTTCAAATTCCTTATTCAAAGCTTCCCTCCTTCCTTAGTCACTTCTGCATCTTTTCAAGATAATTCCGATAATTCTTTTCTTGATGATACAGCCTCGCTACGGAAAAGGCAATATTTTCGATTCAAAAAAATCCGCTTACATATTTCCAAGCTTTCTGTACCCGGAAAATTTCTTTTATAGATTTCTCACAGTGTCCTCTGCTAGATACGCATTTTGTATATCCATCACAAAATGCTCCAGCGCATCCTTAATCGCTTTTTCCTTCTCCACCGGACATTGTAGCTGTCTGTTATCTTCCGACTTAGGCAAATTATAGTTCTCCCCAACCTCTATTACACATTTCCTTTTTATCTGTGAAATATACGGATTAGAAACCTTCAACCCATGCTCTTTTAAGACATAATCCTTATTCTTCGCATAAGTTGCTTTACTTTCCGTTGAAGTCAACTCCAGTTCAGCCAACTCCATTTCAGCTCTTCACATTTATAATCATATTAAATTTCTGTATATGAACAATTCGAGCTAAAACAATGAAAATTCTCTTTGCTTAATGTGTTTGCGTTCTGCAGCGTTCTTTGTAGCACGCAACATTTTGTGCATTCCGGAAATCAAAACTCCACCTGTGCCGCAACATGGGTCGAATATAACATCAGTAGGTTTCAAATCCACTAATTCACAAAATAATTCCGTAATATGCCGAGGTGTAAGCACAACGCCCAAAGCCTGACCATCACCGCCTGAATAAGAAACAAATTCGCCATAAAAACGTCCTAGATAATCTTCACGTCCATTTGATATAATCGCCTGAAAAATATTATTGTTGATATACTCTGCAAAATATTTCAGAGGTGTTTTATCACCCAAATCTTGACGCTTTGTGTTTAATTGCGGTCTGTCCTTTATCAGTGTAAATTGATTCAGCACACGCTGTTTTTTTTACTTCCGGGGCAACTTTTGCACGTTGCAGATTTTTTTCAAGATACTGGTACAGAATAGCGCCGTCAGTATTGCTTTCTAGTGTGTCACCCGTTAACTGATTCAGATTAAATCCGTATTCTTTTAAAACACCTGTCTCCTAACGCTTTCTGTGTGCCTGATTCCACATTTCTTCTGATATGATTGCCTCATGGATTCCATCATTCAGCATATAATCTTTTTGTTTTACAATATGGTATTCATTCCTTGTTCCCGGAATCTTTTCGTTTTTTCTTCTTCCAAATGCAAGCTTACCGCAATATATCGGATTGTCCAGCACACCTTTGACGAATGATGTAGAAAAACCCTCAATCCTGTACGGTAATATCCTTTAAGATTTCATTGGTCTTCACCAGTTCCTGCCCAAACTCAAGCTCTCTGGATGAGGAATACTGAAGATGGGAATAGGTATGGTTTCCGATAAGATGTCCTTCCTTCCGCATCCGTTTCACAATGTCCGGATACAGTTCCGCCTGCTCCCCCAGAATAAAAAAGGTCGACTTCACATTCCGCTTTTTCAATCCATCCAAAAGCTGCTCCGTGTATACCGGATGGGGACCATCATCAAACGTCAAGGCAATTTTCTTTTCCTCACGCATAACAGGCGTCCGGGCATTTTCTGCCGCAGACGCCTGTATATGATAAAGTCCTGCCAAGAGAAGCAGACAACCCACAAACGTTAGGAAGATCCATTTTCTGGCATTCATATCATCTACTCCCGCATTTCTTTTCCTTTATCTTATGCGAAAGCATCTTGTTTTATGGGATGAGCTGTTACTAATTTCTCGTAGCTCGTTCCAGTAACAATTAGTCCACATAGATGGTCGTATAGATTTCACCATCGGCACAGTCGAAGGTAACCGGTTCAGAGTACGCGTAATTGTCCATAGCGTCACGCATCTCATAAACCATGGAATAACTTCCATCCGGCAGTTCAATTTCGCCAAAGGCGGTATCTGCTGTCACGGTAACGGTGGCGGCGGTGTAAGGCTCGAATTCGTCATCACCGGAGGCCGTTGACATGTACCAGATTGTGGTAATCTCGTCCCCTTCCTGCAAAAGCCGCAGTTCTTTGTCCGCCATACCACTGTTATCAATTCCTTGTCTTGCTCCCAGGACATTCCATTCATCCGTAGAAAAGTCGTATACTACCTGCAGATTATATTCCTCGCCGTTTAAAAGCACCGGAATGGCATACAAATTATAATCCTCACTCTCATAGCTGAGTTCCATATAGACAATGTTTCCGTCAATACTTCCCCAAACACCACGGAAATTATCGGAAAATACACCGTTGTCCCAGTCCGCATTCATATCATTGTCGGTTCCCAGCAGCAACATCATATCACTTTCTTCATCCACATAATAAAGAGAGAATCCGATGCCTGCCAGAATATCATTGGCTTCCGGTCCCAGGGTCAAGAAGGATATACCATCCTCGTCCAAATCCAGAGGCGCACCATCCCAGTCGGTGCTTAACAGGTTCTTGACCTCCGGCAGTTCCTCAAAATCCATATCCGCAATGTAAGCCATACCGGAATCGTCCAGTTCTCCTGTCAGTTCATAGGAATAAAAATATTTGAAAGCAACGCCTGCTCCCAGACCTGCATAGCTGTTGAAATCCTCCACATCACCGTTGTAGGAATAATAGCAGGAAAGTCCGGTTGCCTCAGTACGATACTGACCGCCTACCTGATAAAGCACGCAGTCATCCAGTGCATCTAATACCTCCTGTGCTGATCCTAACATGCCCACACTCTGTCTAGCCATGTGTCCTAAATCCACCATGTTGGTGTAGCCCTGCTCTTTGGTGTTACCACCGTAGTTCTCACTTTGGGCAACTACACGTCCAAACTGGGAGAAAAATCCGGGATCGGTACAGGCTGCTGCCAGAGCCTCGGCACCAAAGGTATCATAGGCATCTAACAAGGTCTGTACTTTGGTAAGGTCGGTAAGGGAAAGGGTCGTATTATCCTGGGTGCCCACTTCCTCACATCCTGCGTAATAAGCATCACAGATCACCTTGCCCAGTTCCTCGCCATTCATGGACGGATTCTGCGCCAGAGTACCTACCCACTGGGAATAATACCAGCCATTGGCAGGTTCTGTTTCCTCAGAGGCTACCAGATAGTGTGCCAGATCTGCGAAGGTATATGCCACATCCACCGTTGCCATCAGACAGGTATCAAAACCAATCAGTTCCAGAGGCTGTTTCTCCATGGAAGGATTCCAGACACTGGAAAATGCCTGATACATTTCATCCAAAGTGAGGGAATCATAGCCGTAGATTTCATCAAAGGCTGCTCCGGTTACGGAGCCACCACCGTGATTCCAGAATACCACTGCTGTTTTTTCTGCCGGATAATTCTCCTTTGCAAAGGAAAGGAAATCCGCCAGGGTATGTGCCTCGCCCATGCTGGCAGAAGGCTGTTCATCCACTAGCTGCAGTCCCTCGCTGTTATAAAGCCAGCGCTGCAGTTTGTCTGCATCCATCAGGTCATTCTGCCAGACGGCAGAGCCTCCGGTTTCTATGACCACATTCACATTTTCCGGCAGTTCTACTTCCAGCAGTTCGCTGAGATCATTGGTGGCAAATCCACCATTGGACTCCAGATCACTGCCACAGAGATACCAGTAAACTGCCCAGCTACCATCTTCCAGCGCAATATCTCCATTGTCCGTTGTATTGTCTGCTGCGGTTCCTGCATCTGTTGTCAGATCAGTGCTGACATCCTCGACCTCTTCATCCGCACAGGCTGTGAGGGAAAGGGTCATTGCCCCGGTAAGTAAAAGTGCTAACCATTTTGTTCTTTTCATCGGCTAAATCCCCAATAACTGCTTTTTCTTCGCTGCAAATTCTTCCTCGGTAATGGCACCGGAATCAAGTAAGGCTTTATACTTCTGGATTTCATCTGCGCCACTGACCGGCGGAATAATCTGACTTGCTACTGTTTTTGTTTTCCCAATTTCCTCTCGTATCTCTGGTGCAGAAGGATTCATAATCTGCATAAGGTTCTGTGCCAGCACATGCATTTCTTCCACTTTGCTGTCATATTCACTCAAATATCCATCCACACTTGGATAGTTTCTGTCAAAGGACGGAGCCCCCAATTTCCCTCTGAAAGATTTCCAATAGGGATGATCCAAGGTCAGTTCTACATAAAAGTTCTTGAAGGGATCCGGCATATCAAAAGTGGGGCGGAAACGATGAATTTTCTCGCTATCGTCTTGATCCCGATCCATCCTTTCCTGCCATTCGTAATCCCGCAGCCGCATTTCAAACTGTGTAATCGCACTGGACATGGCATTGGCTTTCTCGTAGACATTACTCTCATACCATTTCAGACCACTGGGGGTTCCCTCAAATAAAACCCTGCTATCTTCCAGAACACGAAAGGATTTCAAATTGTCAGCATCCATGACCCATGCATTTTCATCATCCCTTAACCGGAAAAGTCTCTGAGCTACATCCAGAACTAAGGTGGCGCTTAAAAAGCCAAAATTCAGGCGATAATCTCCCTGGAAACTATCCCGTAATTCCTCATTCTGGTCATAAATTTCCATGTACTGTTTCACCTGCTCCAGATTCATCTCATTGATTGCCCCCTGGGGTAAATCAATTTTGCGTTCACACTCCTTACATAGCGGGGTATCTTCCACCTTTAACGCCAATAATCTGGGCGTAGGATTTCCGCACAACGGACACACTTTCTTGTTGCTGGAAAACAAACCCATACGAACTCCTCCTTCATCTTTTATGATTTATTTAGTCTTTCTAATACACAAACAGCGTATACGGATTATCCCGCATCCGCTGTCTGGAATTGTTTTCTTTCGTGTATGCTCTTACTGAACGAAGTACAGACCATTTAATCCTTCGTCATCACCTGCATTCAGAAGCATTAATACAAGCTGGTCTCCAACCATGGAGAAGATTCCGGTATAATTCAAAGCAGTTCCGTCTGCATCAATATTCATGCTGATACCGCCATCTTCCAGATACTCATAAGTACCATCCCATGCACCGGCACCCTGTACCATCTGTACTGTTCCATCTTCAGCAAATGCCAGCTCCAGTTTTCCACCGTACATCTCCAGCGTAGCATCCAGGTCTTCCTGCTCCATCTCTACGCCATCTAAGCACCCGCCGACAAGACTCCATGTAGTTCCTGCTAAATCCGGAGTCTCTGCATTGGCTAAATCCCATAAGCTGGAAACAGTATCTGCTTCTTCCTCGCTTGCAATTTCCTCTTCCACGGACTCTGCAACATCTTCTGCTACACTTTCTACGGAAGCTGCATCACTTGTAGTCTCCTCCGTGTCTCCGCAAGCTGTCAGGGATAACACCAGCATCATACTTATCATCAGTGCCATAAATTTTTTCATCATTCTTTTCTCCTTTTCTGTCAAATCTTTCAAAATCGCTGTTTGGCTATACAGCAGTATACACGTTTTCGGACAGAAAAACCGAAAGATGACATGAAATGACAAAAAAATGTCGTGAATGACAAAAACGATTTATCAAACTCTTTTTATTTCTGCTGAATCATCTTAAAATGCTCCAATGCCTCCACAATTGCTTTTTCTTTCTCTTTTGGACACTGTGGCTGTTTACTATTTTCCGATTTTGCCTGATTATAATTCTTTCCAACCTCAATTCCGCATTTTCTCTTCACCTGTGAGATATACAGATTAGAAACCTTCATTCCGTCATTATTCTCTGCCACATACTTCTTTATCTCATCATAGGTTACCTTGGTCTCAGCTGATGTTACATCCATATCATCAAGCTCAATCGTAATATTAATGTAATCATCCGGCTTTTGTTTCAGTTTGGACAGGAGAACTACCGTCTCCACATGCCTTTATAATATGGAAAGGCAACAAATTTTCTTTATTTCTGGTTTTAGACATCTTTTTCATCTGCTATTCCTTCCATAATCTTTCTCAAA
>OIGD01002010.1_pt1 | contig 17181 bp, 4 predicted proteins | sample 1582211 | NCBI WGS metagenome assembly OIGD01 (sample SAMN04414078, study PRJEB24778) | human gut metagenome | material: faecal | host: Homo sapiens
GATCTATTCATCTTAATTTTCAAAAAGTGTGCAACTTCTTATTGCAATTTAGATCTTTAACACCCTTAACATCGGAGCTTGTCTTGCCGCCCAGTGCCTTAGCGAAGATGCCGTCTGCATCTGCCAGATCCGCACCGGTGTAGGTGTCCTGCATGTTGTCGCGCCAGCTGTGCATGGAGGTGGTTGCAGCGCTTCTTACGCCCTTCATTACCAGGGTTTCGTAGTTGCCGTTGTAAATTTCGCCCCATTTTATGCTGCTGGGATCAAATTTGCCAATGCCGGTTGTTTCATCCCACTTCATAACACCTGTCTTGCCGGCAGAAGTCAAACCTTCGGCAATTCTTACCTTACCCTTCAGGTTAGCGCCATTTGCTGCATGGTCGGTATACTGAACCTTTTCTGCCAATACTTTCAATACTGCTTCAACCTCAGCCTGACTGTTAATATTGATATTATTGCTGTCGGTGAACAGAATTACACCAGAGCCTTCTTTAGCATTACTGATAACAGTATTGCCGGATTTGAATTCTTGTGCTTCGCTGCCTTTATTATCGTGATTATAGATGATGGTTTCCCAACAGCTATAATTAGCAATTTGGAGAGCCTTGCTTCTCTTAGTCATGTTCAGGTAGCCGGTTTCAGCTTCGGTCTTGCCGCCATTAATGGTCAACCCTTTTGCAGGAGCTGCAGCCGGAGCTTTTGCAATTCTCAGCAAGGACATGCCTGCAGCTTCCTCGCCGTCGGTCAGGTTCCAGGTTGCACCGTTTGCCAGGCTCAGTGCAATGCTGCTGTTGCCATCAACATTGTAGCCGCCGTTCATTACGGAGTTCTTTTCGATCAGGCTGATTACTACACTGCCGCCGTTCGCTGCATTGATATCGCCGGTAATAGTGCTGCTTGCGTTGCCGCTGTCTACGGTAATGTTGCCGCCGTCAGCATTAATGCTGCCGTTGATGGTCAGTGCGCTGTTGTTGCCGTTAACATTTACGTTAGCGTTTTCACCTGCGTTGATTGCCGCATCGGTGCCGCTGATAACAGTGCTGCCGTTTAGGGTTACGTTGCTGTTTTCAGCGTTGATACCGGTTTCACCCTTCAGCTCGAGCTTAGCCTTGGTGGTGTCGATTACGATGTCTTTAGCAGTTGCATTTACTGCCGCGCCTTCTTTAACCTCGATAACGGTCGGATCCTGAGTAAATACATAGGAGCCGTCTTCCTTCAGAATGCCATCTTTCTTATACTGGTAATCTGCCTTAGCATCGCCGGTAATACCGCTGTTGAGCTTGCTGCTCTCAGGAGTCTGGGTATCGGGATAGGTGAGGCCCGGAGCAATGGAGCCATCCTTTAAGCTGCCCTTGCCGTCCTTGCTGCTGAAGGAGATATCGCCAGTCTGCATAGCCTTGCTGCTTGCAGTCAGGCCGTCGGCAATCTTTACATAACCTGTCAAGTTATTTTCGCCATTTACGAAATTGCTGTAGGTCAGCTTGCCTGCCAATGCGTTCAGCACATTAGCTATGCTGTATTCGTTATCCATTGCAATACCGCTGTTATCGGTAATCAAGGATACTGCAGAGCCTTCTGCCGCATTTTTGATAATGGTGTCACCAGCTTTATAATCGGCTGCTGCTTCACCGTTGCCGGTGTGAGCGTAGAAAATGTTGGTATTGCCGCTGTAGTTGTCAACAGTCAGATTCTTGCTGTCCTTTTGGAAGATGTTGCCTGCATGTGCTGCATCAGCACCACCGGTAAAGTTGGTTACATGGCTGCCGGTAAAGCCGCTCGGAACCTCTTTGCCGTTCTTCTCGTTAGTCCAGGTTGCACCATCTGTCAGCCACAGATTAAAGGTACCATAGCTGGTTGAGTCGTCACCGGAAGTAACTTCGTAGAGGCTGCGGCCGTTCCAGCTGCTGTCTTTGCCCTGCAATGCCAGATTAACGGTAGAAGATGTAGAAGTTGTTTCATCCTCCCAATAATCATAGGTTTCTGCAGACTTGGTGTAGACATCGCCATCAATCTTCACAATGCCTGCACCTGCCTTGCCATCCTTAACATTGACGTTGATAATGCCATTATCGTCAGAATTCAGCGCAATGTAATTAGCTGCCTTGCTATCCTTTTGAATATCCAGATTGCCGTTCATGGTAACAGTACCGCCGCTGCCACTGTAAATACCATTGCTTTCTGTCTGCGCAGATGTAGAAATAGTGGTGTCTGCATCAATGGTAATCTTACCGCCGGTTGCATAAACACCCTGGGCCCTGAAGCCGGTGGTATCAGTGCTGAGCTTCAGACTCTTAGCCTTAATAGTAATGTCTTTGGACTTTCCATAGCTGAGGCCGGTAGCTACCGCACGTGCAACATTGCTGCCCTTAAGAACATGGTAGGCTACGTCCAAACTGTGTCCGTCGGCATTAATCGTAATCGGGCCGCCGCTGGATTCAATAGCACTCAGGTTGGAGCTGTAATCACCCTTGGTTACATTAATAACTGTATCTTTAGTGAAGTTGTAAATTCCTTTTTCGGTTTCAATTCCCAGACTTACATACTTTTTATCAAGATTGCCGGTGATTGGATCAGTAATAACAGAATCGTCTGCTACAGTATATTCATAGAAGCCCTGACCAGGTGTCTTCGTGCCGGTTGCATCAGTAGAGAAGCTGATATCGCCGGTCTTCAAGGCTGCGGAAGAAGCAGTCAGGCCGGAAGCAATCTTGACAGTACCTGCCAGCTTGCCATCATTAGCGGTGTAGAAGAGCTTCTGTGCCAGCTTGTTAAGAACTTCATTAACGGTATTCTGGTCTTCAGCCTTATCATAGGCGTTAAAGCCTTTAGTGATACCCTGGTTATCAGTAATAAGCGTAATATTGGAGCCGGTATTAGCCTGACCGATAGTAAAGCTGCCGCCGAGAATATTCGTCGGATTGTCAGCATCATGTTTATAAATAACAGTAGTGTTGCCGCTGTAATCAGCTACACTGATATCGCCTGCATCACTTGCCACAAAGATGCTCCCTTTATTACCGGAGAAGGAAGCAAGCTTGCTGGCACCATTTACATTCCAGATAGAATTATCCAGCTTCAGGTGCATAGCATTGCCGTTGCTGTAGCCGGTCCATGTTGCATTATTCAGATCAGCATTCACAGTGTTACCGGAAAGGTTATTGCCGGTCCAGGATGCACCGTTGCCCATATAAAGGTTAACGATACCTGCACTGCTGCCGTTAGTATTGCTTACATCACCCTTCCAGAAGGATTCCTTAGTATTCAGGCCAATGCTTACATCTGCACTTGCACCGGCACTATCCATGCCGCCGCCGAGATTTACATTGCCTTCCATCTGTACATTATTGTTGCCTGCACCAATGATAGAGCCTTCGGCATCCTTCTTAACATTCACATTAACCTGTCCACGGTTCTTGGAAGCGAATTCGCCATAGGCACTGATAGCATATTCAGCCCCATTAATAGCCTTGATGACGCCACCGCCAATCTCAACCTTGGAAGCAACTGCACTGATTGCTTCGTTGGCACCGGAAGCATTGCTCTTATCAGCCAAAATATCAACAAGACCGTCAACAGTGATAGCAGACATAACGCCGCTTACACCGTTCATGCTCTTGATAACTGCAGCATTTGCAGGAGCAGCGCTGTTAGCACGCAAGGTAAGTACATTATCAGCACCGGCATTGTGAATATTAATCGTTCCTCCAGCATTAACGAATAGCGCACCCGTCTGTCCGTTCGTAGTGCTTGCAGCACTAATAGCCATTGCACCGGCATTATTGATGTTGACTACACCCTTACCAACAGCTGCGATACCGGTTGTATGAGTATCGGTTGCTGTATCTACAGTAAGCTTGTTGCCATTCATCTCAATGGTAACATTATGGTTTTCGTCGGAGCCGGAAATAGCTGCGCTAATCTGCGGGAGCCATGCGCCACCGGCAATCAGATGCTTTTCAGGTGTGATGGTTGTGCTGTCTGCAGTAAATACATAGGTACCATCGTCCTTCAATACGCCTTTTTCTATGTAAACCGTATCAGCAGCTGCGTCGCCGGTAATTGCCGTAGTAAATTCTTTGGTTATCTGGCTGCCTGGCTTGCTAGTCTTATAATCATAGTAGCCCTGGCCAGGGGTAAAGGTACCTGTTTCTTCGGTAGAGAAGGAAATATCGCCGGTCTTCAGTGCTGCGGAAGAAGCTGTCAGACCATCGGCAATCTTCACTACGCCGGCCAGATGACCATCAGTATAGTTCTTGTAGAACAGCTTGCCTGCCAGGTTGTTCAGTACGTTGGCTACTTTATCCTTAGCATCAGCGGAATCGCCATCTGCAAATCCGGAGGTAATGCCCTTATTATCTGTAATAAAGGTGATAGCAGAGCCTTCTGCTGCATTGGTAATATTAAAGCTGCCGCCAATAATCTTGGTCGGATCAGCAGCATCATGATCATAGAATACAGTAGTATGACCGCTATAATTTACAACAGAAATAGGATTGTTATCCTTTTGGTAAATCAGACCTGCGTTATCTGCATCCTTGCCACCATGCAGTGTTGCCAGCGTGCTGCCTGCCCATACAGGATTTTTAGACGCTATGGTCGTAGTTGTCACATGCGATTGCTGTTCGTTGGTCCAGGCTGCACCGTTTTGCAGATACAGGTTGAACTGGCCGATATCATGCGTAGTATTGCCGCCGCTGCCATAATCGGAATTATACTGGTCATAGGCTGCAACACCCTTCCAGAAGGAATCTTTATCGGTTAAAGCAACGTTGAGAATGCCTGCATCCTTCCAATCAATCAGCTCGCCGCCGCTGTATTCCACAACCTTCTTGCCATATTGGCCGGTTGCATACATATCACCGGTAATCTTAGTTGTTGTATCGCCTGCAGCGCCGTCCTTCATGTTGATGTCCAGCGTGCCTTTATCTACGCGTACTGCATAGAAATTATGCGATTTATCACTGTCTTCGGCTGCAGTAATAGTGCCGCCACCGACAGACACCTTGGTATCCTTACCGGTCAGTCTGATGCCGCTGCCGCGTACACTGGAAATATCTACCGGACCACTGACAGTTACAGTGGAAGTGTCACCTGTTACCTGAATACCGGAAGCATTCATGCCTGCGCCACGTTCTCTAATGCCCTTGACATTGCTGATTGTCAGCGGGCCATCAATATTAATCTCGCTCTTCTGCCCCTGGATATTAATACCAGTTGCGGAATCACCCTTCGTAACAATATCGGTAATTTCTACTGGACCGGAAATATTCAGATGTGCATTACCGTCAGCGTAAACGCCATGAGAGCCTCTGGTATCCGTATTATTAGCTGTAATAGAAAGCTTTTGCTCTGCGGACGGATTAATAACCTTGATATAAGTATTAGCGCCTGCGTAAATAGCCGCTGCCTGTCCGCCGGTTTGTGCAACATTCAAAGCCAGTCCCTTCCCGGACATATTTACAGTCATCGGTTTAGACGGAGAGGTTTCCTCACCTGCATAAATTGCGCTGGCAAATTTATTATTACCGGCATTCGATTCAGTTACATGAATATGCGCAACACCCTTATCGTCTACCTCGCGGTTCAGACTGATATTTTCCGACTTGGTAATAGCACCAGTCTTGTAATCAGGCTTATCTTCTTCCAGAGTATAGTCATAGAAGCCCTGTCCTGCTTTTTTCGTTCCATTACTGCCGTCAGAGAAAGTGATATCGCCGGAGGCTTTCACAGAAGCGCTCACGCTCGATGCTGTCAAGCCATCGGCAATCTTAACTACGCCGGCAAGATTTGCATCTTTGTAGCCGGTATAGAACAGCTTATTAGCCAGCTTGTTCAGTACTTCCTTAACATTATTCTTTTCTGCTGCAGTATCGGCAGCCTCAAAGCCGGCATTAATGCCCTGACTATCGGTTACCAACGTAATTTTAGAACCTTCAGCTGCTGTCTTTACAGTGAAGTTACCGCCAGTAATATTCAGCGGATTTTCTGCATCATGTCCGTATACTACTGTTGTATCACCTCTGTAATCATAAACGGTGATACCCTTGTCGGAATTCTGGTAGATTACACCAGAACCATCCAGCTTAGAAACATTGCTGCCGGCAAAAGTTGTCTTCAGCGTATCTACCGAACGACCGGTTTCATGATTCCATACAGAGCCATCTGCCATTGTCAGATTAAACTGACCGGCCGGGGCATTATATGTACTGCCTGGAATATTGCTTACCGCGCCTGTCCATTGAGAACCCTTGGTCATGTTGACATTGATAACAGAAGCTTTATTATCAGTTACCTTCATGTCACCAGTAACGTCCAGAATTCCGGCAGTAATGCCTTCTCCTGTATTCAGGTTAATGGTACCCTTGTTGGCCTGCAAAGCATAATATTGGCTATAATCCGTACCGTTAGACATATCGGCAGCTTTAATAGTTGCACCTGCAGTAGATATAGTTGAAGTATTCAATGCACGGATTGCACTGCCCAATACGTTTTCAATATTAAGATTGCCTTTAACAGTTATATTAATAGGCGCATCTGCACTTGAAGAACTGTCTGCATAAATACCGGCCGTGTTCGGTCCAACCTTGTTGCCAGTCTGAACATTCTTGATGCTCAGGTCTTTTTCGAATACAACATTGCCTTTGGTACTTACATATACACCATAAGCACGCTGAGCAGCACTAGATTTAACTCCGTCTATCTCAACATCGGTATTTGCAGTAAGGTTGCCGCCCTCGCCTACACGAATGCCATAGACATACTTAGCCTTAGTATCAGCATTGCCATCAGCACCAAGTCCGGCAGAAACCTTCAGCACACCATTGCCCTTGGAATCCTTAATCTCCATGCTCTTGTTTTCATCAACGTAAACCGTAGACACATAATTAGCAGTTTGATTGTTGGCATTGAGCTTCAAGGTGTGGCCCTGTAAATCAACAACAAGCGGACCTTCTGCCTCGCCTGCTGCATACATAGCACTGGGAGCATTACCGGACACCCCATCCTGAGCTTCGGTAACATTAACGGAAACTACTCCGTTGATATCGCTTTCGCGTGTTTCACCGATGTTTTCGGATTTTACAATCGGGCCGGTTGCATAGGTCTTATCGTCCTTCTCCGGAGTATAGTAATAGAAGCCCTGCCCACCCTCGGCAAAGGTAATGTTGCCGGTCTTCATAGTTAGGGAGGAAGCCGTAAGACCTTCGGCAATAGATACGCTGCCTGTAAGGTTGCTGTCGCCTGCCATATACCACAGCTTGTGTGCCAAGGAGTTCAATACTTCACTGACATTATTTTTTTCTGCAGCGGTATCACCTTCGGCAAAGCCCTTGCTGATGCCGTTGTTGCCGGTGTAAAGCATCATCTCAGTGCCGGTCTTGGCATTAAGAACCTTCACATCGCCACCGATAATTGTGCCCGGAGTAGCGTCAGCATGCTCGTACCAAACCTTGGTAACGCCTTCAGCCTCAGCAATCTGAATAGGATCATTATCGTTTACTCTGATGATACCTGCAGATGCGCTGTCTTTACCACCAACAAGACGGCTCAGATGGGACATGCCATCATATTTTTCATAGTACGGCCTGCTGTAGTCAGCAAGATTGCTTGCATCAAGGCCATCCTTACGGGAAGCATTTTCATAAATCCATTGCGCGCCGTTCTGCAGCCACAGGTTTGCATCACCGGTAAAGGTCTTGTCACCGGCTTTCTTGCCTCCTTCGGCAAAGCTGTTTTGTACGACGCCGGTCAGGCTGGATTCAGCAGTTGACAGGCCCAGATTGATTTCGCTCTTAGTGCCGTGAACATCAGCAGAATTTACCGCACCGGTATCCAGGCTCAAGTTACCTTTAATGGTTACAGCATTGTCAGCTGCACCGGTAACATTGCCAGCCTCATCTTTAAGAACGTTCATATTGACAATGCCGTTTTCTGCTTTAATAGCAGCATAACCCATGTCTTGGCCTTCTTTTACAACAATGCTGCCGCCATTAACGTTTACAACTGCACCGCCGGCATTTGCCCAAATACCGTTAGCATTGCCTTTGAAGTCAACATTACCGTTAACTGTAATTGTACCGCCCTTGCTGTTACCCATAGCGCTGGTTGCATACAGACCGGTTGCACCATAGTATTGATAGCCACCGTTATTGCCTTCGATGTCCAGCTTTACATCGCCATTAACAACAACGTCGCCCTGATTATAAACACCAATAGTATTGTTATCGCCGTTTGCGGTAATATCCAGCTTGCCGTCAATAGTCAGCTTAGAATTAGCATTAAGAGTTCTTACACCCTGCAGACCTTCAGAGGTAATATCACTACCGGTCAAATCCATTTTTACGGTATTAGCTTTAATAGCTAAGCTATTAGCACCATCAATTTTAATACCCGCACCGGCCAGATCTTTAATATCCTTTACAACAAATGTCAAGTTTTTACCTTCAGCATTGATTTGCATATTTTCGCCAAGATCAACACCGTACTGACTTGTAATTCTGGTATCTTGAGTAAATTTATATACTCCGTCCGCACCAATTACATCTTCGTATGCAGGATCCCTCATACCATTAAGAGTGGCTGTGTAATCAGCAGTTTCTGCTGCAAAAACAGAACCACCACCTAAAATACTTGCGGCTACGGCAAATGCCAGACAAGTATTTCTCTTCTTTTGACTAAGCTTCAGCATGTAGTCCTCCTTATCAAAAAATTGGGAAAAAGCAGAAACAACCACTGCTTCTGCTAACCTCTCTGCGCGGAATCGGACTCCGCACAGTTTATACGGAAACCGGCCAGGCTGCTTCTCATCAACACAGCCTGCGATTTCATAACAAAATTATTCAGTTTATCATAAACACGCTGCGTTCATTTCAGCGCTTTGATAACCTCGTCGGTAAGGTCCTTGCCGCCTGCTACCATAGCATTCATATTTACAACGCTGTCAATATTGTTTGCTTTAGCTACGTCAAGAATAGTTTTGTTGATTTTTCTTTGTACAGGAGCCATCTTCTTCTGTTCAAAGTCTGCCAGCTGCTTGCTGAGTTTTTCAGCCAGAGCCTGCTTATCCGCATCGCTCATGTTAGCAGATTGCTTGTTGAACTCCTCCTGCAGGCGAGTTTTTTCCTGTGCTACGGATTTGGCAATCTCGGTAATACCGGGATAGCTGTTCAAAATTGCATTAACGTTAACAACGCCGACAGGTGCAGCAAAAGCACTTGCGCTGATACCCAAAGCCATAACGGCGCTCATCAGCAAAGTCATAAGTTTCTTTTTCATTTCTGTCACTCTCCTTATTTAGCCCAAACAGCTTCCATAATGTTGCCGTATTGTGCTTCCATGAATTTAACAGCCTCGCCCATGATAGCGTTTACCAGAGCCGGATTGAAGGTAGTGTTTTCGGCGGTAATACAAGCGTTCAGCATGAAGTCGCCTCTCTCGGAAACGGTGAATTTGAACGGACGAACATTGTTGTTCATGTTGTTGATAGCACCGGCAAGTGCTTTCAACTTTTCTTCATCAATTACCTGCGGAGCGATTTGCACCTGAAGCAGCATATAAACGCTGTCATCCATCAGCAATGCCATCGGCAGCAGCTGACCCTTAACTTCCATACGGCTGCGGAAGATAGTGGTGTGGTGCTCGTCCTCCAGCTTTTGGATATCGAAGCATTCGATTTTATTGTCAGCCAGGAACTTAGTCATCTTCTCGATTTTATTTTCCATTTCGGTTACTTTGGTTTCTTCTTTAGCAGCTTTTGCCATGATATAATCTCCTTTACATTCATCAAAAAAGTTTTTTATATACTACGGAGCAGAAGTTACTGCTCCGTATATAACATGAGTCTGTTTATCTTAGAAGGTGTACTGCATGCCAACGATAAAGCTTCTGCCAGGCATAGCATACCAGCTGTCGGCACCGCCGCCCCAGATAACGTCTGTGTGCTCAGCCCACAGCTTGTTGAAGATGTTGTCTACTTTAACGTAGAACTTAGTCTGCTTATCAGCTGTGTAATTAAGAGCAAGGTTGTAAACGCCATACTTATCGGAAGGCCAGCCCTTAACGCCTTCCTTCATGCCGCGTTTATCACGGATGAAGTAGAAGCCGTCGAAGGCAGCACTGAATTTATCCTTGTCATAATATACACCGAAGGTTGCTTTGTCCTTAGGTGCATAGCCCTGAGTAAAGCTGTCCTTTTCATCATAGAACAGATGTGCCCAGCCCAGCTTAACCGTTACAGCATCGCTCAGACGAGCATTGTACTGTGCATTCCAGCCGCGGGAAATACCGCCTATGCTGTTCTGATACTGGCCATAGTTCGGATCGTCCTTGTCGGTGGTGCTGTTCATAGTCATGCCAACACCGGACTTGGTTTCGAACCAGCTCAGCATCATGTAATTATCAGGTGTAAATTCGTGGTTGTAACCGATAGATGTTGTACGGCCTTCGGAAGCACGCAGGTCTGCATTACCGTATTTATGGTCGTACAGCTGTGTCAGGCTCGGCAGAATGTAGTAATCGCTGCGGCCTGCATACAGGGTATCCTTCTCGGTAATATCCCAACCCAGCTTATAGCTGATGGAGTTATGGCATTCATAGCTGTCAGGTCTGTCGTGACGAATACCGCCGGATAAGGTTACATGTGGCACAAGCTCCCAATCACCCTGCAGGAACAGCGAAGTATTGCTGGTTTCCTTGTGGTTAGTATTATCCTTGCCCTTGCTGTATTCGATACCGCCGACCATAGTATATCTGTCGGTCTGATATTTGAAGTTATCGCTGTACAGCTTATATTCCAGATTGCTTGTAATCGGCTCGGAAATATCGGTGTCCTCTCCGCCCGGCTTATCCCATGAGGATTTTTCTTTGGTTGCACGATACATCAGAGAATTGCTCCACTGATCGTTAATCTGCCAATCATGCTTCAGGGTTACGCTATTGCTGTCGTACATGCCTACATAATGACCGCCGTATACCAGGTCGGTACCGCTGAAGTTGGAGCCGATGGTTTCATAGTTCAAGGTCAGCTTATTGGCATCGTTGAATTTATACTCAAATTTAGCACCGCTGCTCTTGGTATTGCTCTGACCCGGCCATTCCTTACCGCTGCCGTCCTTGCTGGTGCCGGAAATGGTTCTGTCATGGTAAATATTGTAGCTTACCTTGTCTTTGGCAGCCTGAGTATTGAATTTATAGGCTTCCTTGCCGAAGCTGCCCTTGGCAATATCAATAACGGTTTTTGCACCTTCAGGTCTTCTGGTGATGATGTTGATAACACCGCCCTTAGCACCGCTGCCGTACATGGTAGCAGCACTGCCGCGCATTACCTCGACGCGCTCGATGTTATCCATATTGTTCATGAGTGCGGCAAACATATAACCGCTGCTGCCTGCGCCCTTGAAGTCGTTAACACGCACGCCGTCAACCAGGATAACAACGTCCTTGCTGCCGTTGATGCGGATACCGCTTACGTTGGCATTCAAGCCGTTGGAGCCGTAATCCAGGAACTGTACGCCCGGAACTGTACGCAGAACCTCTTCCACGTTGTCCATGTGCATCTGCTCGATTTCCTCACGGCCGACAACGCTCATATCTGCTTTAGCCTTCAGGATGGATTCCTCCATACGGGAAGCGGTAACAACGATAGGTGCCAGCTCAAAGCTCATTTCGTTAAAGTCTGCTGCGGTCGGCTCCGGTGCATCGTAGGTGGTTACTGTTTCAACATATTTCGGCTCGGAATGCTCTGCAACAGCAGTTGTTTCTTCTGCCTCCTGCACTGCAGGCTGGGCATTGAGAGTCTGCTCCTGTGCAGCAATACCCGGCATTGCGTCGGTTTTTACATTAGCAGCCGCATTTTCCTGAACCTCTGCCGCATTACCTGCAATGAACTGTTCAGCCTCAGCCTTACCGCTGATTTCCTGCTTTGGCAGACGGTCCAGTGCAAAGCGCAGGCCGCCGCTGAACTTCCAGTCATGCTCGTAATCTGCGCCGTAGCTGCGGGATACATCAAAGTATGCGCTTGCGTTAGGCTTAATATTCAAGGTAGTGCCAAGGCTCATTTCAGCCCATGTTCCCTTAGTTTCTACAGAGGTAGTCTTGCTGCCGCCGTCCTCTGCGCTGTAGCTGCCGGTGATATCGCCGGAGAACTCATGCGCCAGGCCGAAGCGGGCATAAACAGAGCCAAGACGGCCGGTTTTGCCAAGTTCTAAGCCCAGACGGCCAACCAAGCTGTTGTAGTTGCCTTGGTTAACGGCCAGAACCTCACCGCCATCGGTTACGGCAGCAAAGTTTCTGCCGCCCAAGTGTGCCCAGGTCAGCTGTGCCTGAGGCTCAAGGTAGCTCTTATCTGTACCGATACGTTTTGCCAGACTTGCGGTAGCACTGTAGCCACGGTTTCTGTAGGTACCGCTCAGCTCTGTGCCGATGCCGTTGCGTACGCTGAACTCGTTGCGTACGCTGCCGGCCTTAGCTGCAAAATCCAGATGTGCGCCATCGCCCAAATCCTTAGAAGCATACAGGCCAAAGCTGTACAGCTTGTTGTCACCGGTATTGCCGCCGACAGTACCGAAGTCATCGTCGGTATAGTTATAGGTGGAGCTGCCCTTCTGATAATCAATAGCAGCGCCTGCAATCCAGCCGTGGTCATACATACGGTCAAAGCCGACCTGCGCACCCCAATAGCTGTTGCTCAAATCAACCGCATTCGCATTGTAGGTATCCTTGCCGCCGTAGGTCTTAGCCCAGATGCCGTCACCCTCCATATGCGCACGCAGCAGATCGCCGCGATAAATTACGTTCGCAGCATTATCACGCCAGGAAAGCATTGCGCTGGTGGTTGCCGCTCTTGCGCCCTTCATCAGTGCGGTTTCGTAGTCGCCGGTAATATTAACACCGCTGCCGCCAACGAAGCTGCCTACGCCGCCATTAGCGCTGTCGAATTTCATGTCACCGAGCCAACGGGAAACACTGGAGGAGGTCAAGCCGGAGCTGATCATAGTCTTACCGGTCAGGTTTTCGTCAACACCGGCATTGCCGTAATAAATCTTCTGGCTCAATGCCTTGAAGGCTGCTTCTACAGCGTCCTGGTCATTGGTTTTAATGTTCTTGCTGTTTGTTGCCGCAATCAGCATAGAACCCTTATCTGCTTTTTCAACAGTGAAGTTGCCGCCCTTGTAATCGCTTACATCGGTGCCTGCATTATCATGATCATAGCTTACGATATGAGTGCCGCTGAAATTGCCTACGGTAACGGCACCGGCCTCGGGAGCCATGCTGATAAAGCCGTTGACGGGAATTTCTACTTCTTCATTATTTCCGCCGTTCGGATTGATATATTTAATAGATTTTACAACACCCTTGCCACCATTTAAGCTGTTGACAAAGGTTGCGTCTGTATTGGTATTGTTCCAAGAAGCACCGGAAAGAGTAAGATTAAGCGCTGCATCAGCGTTCTTATGAGCGCCGGTCCATACCGCGCCGTCAGCCAGTGTCAGATTTACAGTGCCGTCATCGCCCACAGCTGCAGCCGCTACATTACCAGTCTTGACAATGCTGCCCACGAATTTGCCGCCGGCAACAGTCAGGTCAATTTTACCGCTATCGGCAACAGCCAGGTTGCCTTCTACGGAACCGGTCTTGTAATTGCCCTCTTTATCTAAATTATCTTTATTGATGTTGACTACGGAACCGTCACTGATAATGCTGCCTCTGATTACGCCGTTGCCCAGAGTAACCTCGGCACCGTTAGTTGCCTTAACAGCATTCTTGGCCGCAGGCTTATCGGTTTTATCGTTCTCGTTAATATTGGTAATGCCCAAGCTTGTTACCTTGCCGCCGTCAGCAGTAATAGCATCCTCCTGTGCGGACAAATGTAAGGTACGCGCAGAAATATCTACCGTCTTGCCGTTTGTAACAATACCCTTCTTGGCATCCAAGGTCAAAGCTGTATCTTCCGCATTGATTTTTATGTTGGCTGCTGCATCAATAGCAGTTCCGTCAGCCACATTTATTGTAGTAGCCTGAGTAAATTTATAGGAGCCGTCATCCTGACGGATATTCGCATCGGTATAATCACTGTCGGCAGAAGTACCGGTCATACCGCTGTTGATATTGGCGGTATTCTGTTCACCCTCCTGCGGCTTGGTATAACCGCCCTCACCGGTTGCTTCGTTAAATCTGATCATGCCCTTAGCTTCGGCAGTAATGCCGGAAGCAGTCAGACCGGAAGCAATCATAACAGTACCGGAAAGATTTCTTTCATCCTTCACATAACCGCTATAGGTCAGCTTGCTTGCCAACGCGTTGAGTACTGCTTCAACCTCTTTATCATCCTTCAGGTTAATCTTGGCGTTATCGGTTGCCAGGGTAACATTGGCACCGGCACCGGCATGCTGAATAGTAGTATCGCCGCCGATATAATGCTCCTTCTGAGTACCGTTTTCATTATGCTTATAAACAATAGTATTGTAACCGCTGTAATCAGCAAAATTCAGCTTAACATCACTGTCCTGATAAATGAAGCCGCTGCCGGCAGCGTTTTTGCCGCCAACAAGTTTATTTACATAAGAAGTACCGTCAAAGTTATCATAGCTCGGCTTGCTGTATGCCGGCATGTTGCTGTAATCCAGGCCGTCAACACGGGAGGTTGCTTCATGTGTCCATTGTGCGCCGTTGCTCAGCCATACATTTACCTCGCCTGCATGGTCGGTACCGGCGTTGTCAACAACACCCTTCCATGTTGAATCCTTGGTAGTAAGGCCGATGTTCAGACGGCCGTCCTGATATACATCAGGCTTATCGGTACGCTCAGAGCGCTTCAAAGCAATAACGTTACCGATGATATTGGTTGTCTTGCCTTCGGCAGCCTCCAGCTTTTCGTTTTCAACTGAGCTTTTATCCTGGTTATTATTAGCATCAGTTACGTTGATATTGATTGTACCGCCATAGCTTGCCAAAGCATAATATGCTTCCTTGAAGCTGCCGTCTGCTTTTCTTTCGTCAGACGGAGTTTCGATTTTAATAGAATCTCCTACCAGACTGATTTTGCCAAGATTATAGGGATGCACGCCTGCGGAAGCATTGTACACACCGGTCTGCACCGCAGTACCGCGTACAGCTACATCCACATTACCGTTAACGGTAATGCTGCCTCCGGTATAGCCGACACTGAAGGCATTCGGCTGCCAACGTGCGCCGGTATAGTTAACGTCCGTCGGATCCATGGAGGTTACGCCGCCAGGTCCGATGTTGCCGTGAACATTGTTGGTAATAATGCCCCACGGATTAGACGGGTCATCCTTACGCATCTTCACGTTACCGTTGATAATCAAATTGCCGCTGCCCGCACTGACACCAACGGAAGCATATGCGGAATAAGCATTGATATCAAGATTACTGTTGATTTCAATTCTGCCGTTGCTGCCTGCAAAGCCTGCTACGTCACTGGAATCGTTAGAATGGGTATTGGTCTGGCGCAGATATAAAGTACCCTTACTGCCATCGCTGCCTATGTTGTTGTAAACATAGTTATAGCCGTTTTTGGTAGCGACAGCATCCTTATTTATTACAGTAAAGGTGTTGTCTGTACCCTTAAAATCATAGGTTACTGTTTTGGTGCCTTTATCAAGCACCACAGTGTTGCCGTCAGCATTAAGCATCGGCGCATCCTTATCTGCGTTACCGGTCAGGCCTTTATTATATTCTGCGGCCCAGGCAGGCTGTGCAGTAAAGCATGACGTGCATACTGACATCAAAACGCCGGCAGCCAGCAGCTGCCATTTTTTTTGTTGATAACTCCTCATACTCTCACTCCTTGCAATATAATTGCTTAAAATATAAAATTTTTCATCTATAAAAAATAAAAAAAGATTAGCACACACTAACAACGAAAGAAAAATCTTGCAATCCAAATGCCCAAAAATTCCCTCTCATTAAGCGCGTCTAATCTCGTAGACCCTTAATATATACAATCAGTCAGTACCCTGGCTTAAGATCATTGCAGCTTTATCCCTTGGTAAGAGGTTTAAGCAATAGCTTAACGACAAAGCAGCTCTCTTTCACAGTTGCGGAACAGCGTCGAAATCACATCAGACTTCCCTGTTAAGAAGATATCCGGCAAAATATCCTCACCTGATCGCTTATAATTCTATAATTCTATAATTATTTAATAACAAAGCAGTAGTAATTTTTTCCTTTTGTAAAGAACATTTTTTCTCAGGGGTGTATTACTTACATTTTTCTGTTATTGGTATTTTTTATCATATAGAGTCTACCATATATAGCGTGCTACGTCAAGTAAAAACTGAATTTATTGCGTATTTACTCTATACTCAAAAGCGTAAACACAATCACATAGCACCGGTTAACTATGCTTTCTCTGTACTATAAAGACAAAACAGCTATCTGCTTGCCGACAGATAGCTGTTTTCTTGTTTTTCCCGATTTTTTGATTTATGAGTTTTTGAGTGTTTGGAGTTTGCCGCAGCGCTGCCAGGGCAACACCACGGCTGAGTATGAAAATATGAGAGAGCTTAATCAGCCTATTAGAACTCGAAACGGATACCTGCGTTCATTTTCCACTTACGCTCGAAGTTGCCGTTGAAGTCCTTAGCAATATCTGCATACAGATGTGCATTATTGCTGAAGTCATAAGTTCCGCCGAGCTTCATTTCCATCCAGGTTTCTTCACCGTCGAAGCTGGTGTGTTTTCTGTCGCCATCGTTTGCAAAGTAGCTTGCGCTGATGTCGCCGTTAAATTCATGTGCTGCGAACAGACCTGCATATACGCGGCCTTTTTCGCTCTTCACGCCTGCTTCAAAGCCCAGTCTGCCAACGAAGCTGCTGTAGCTGTCCTGTGCTACCTGCATGGTTGCGTTTTCGGTATGAGCAGTGTAATCCTTGCTGCCTACCTGAGACCAGGTCAGCTGTGCTTTCGGAGTGAAGTATGCTTCCTCATCACCGAAGGTCTTGCCGTATTCCATGGTCAGGCCGTAAGCATTGGCTTTGTAATCGCCGTTCAGCTTCAGGCTGCGGATTTCGTTGTATACGTCATATTCGTTCTCAACACGGCCAACCTTCGCTGCAACGCGGAAGAAGGCATCGTTTTCGAAGTTCTTCACGCCGTATACGCCCAGGCTGTACATCTGGTTGTCACCCTTGCCGCCCAGCAGGTAGTTGGAATCGCCGTTG
>OIGD01002022.1_pt1 | contig 17082 bp, 18 predicted proteins | sample 1582211 | NCBI WGS metagenome assembly OIGD01 (sample SAMN04414078, study PRJEB24778) | human gut metagenome | material: faecal | host: Homo sapiens
AGTTTTCTTAACCCCAAAACTCACTGTTTTATTTTGACGTACTATTCTATTATTATTATTATTAACTTCCATTACTATTTTTCTTATTACTACATAATAGATATAGTAACTTAAAAAAATATTATGTCAACAGAAAGTATTATTTTTCATGAACCGTATTAAATCATCAAATACTTTCTAAGTCTGATAAAAACCCTTTTATTATCTTAGTCTGAGCATCAAATTCAAGCAAAAAAGCATCATGTCCGCAAGGTGAATCTATTTCGCAAAATGAAACATTCTTATTTGTCTTAACAAGTGCATTTACAATCTCCTTTGCTTGGCTTGTTGTAAACAACCAGTCACTTGAAAAAGAAATAACTAAAAATTTTGCCTGTGAGTTTTCAAATGCATCACTTAATGTGCCATATTTATATGTTAAATCAAAATAATCAACGGCTTTTGTTATATATAAATATGAATTTGCATCAAACCTATTTACAAAACTTTGTCCTTGATAATGAAGATAACTTTCAACTTGAAAATCCGCTTGAAAATCAAAATTTCTTACACCAGATAAAGTTTCATTATCTTTATTTTGTTTTAAAAATTGACGTCCAAATTTATTTTTCATGGCTTCTTCACATAAATATGTTATATGCCCAACCATTCTTGCAATAGAAAGTCCTTTTTCAGGATGTTCCTTATCATAATAGTCACCATTATTAAAATTTTCATCACTTAATATGGCATTGCGGCTTACAGCATTAAAAGCAATAGCTTGAGGACTTAACCTTGAAGTAGAAGCAATAATAATACATCCTTTAACCATATCAGGATACATAATAGCCCAGCTTTGTGCCATCATTCCACCCATCGAACCACCCGCCGCTATTATTTTTTTTATCCCAAGATAATCAATCAATTCTTTTTGGAGTCGAACAGCATCCTCAATTGTATAAATAGGAAAGTTTAAGCCATAAGGTTTATTTGTTTTGGGATTAATTGATGAAGGTCCCGTTGTTCCTTTGCAGCCGCCTAATATATTTGAACATAAAATAAAATATTTATCAGTATCAAAAGCTTTACCGCTTCCTATCATATCATTCCACCAACCGGGTTTTTTATCAGTTTCATTGTTATAAAATGCAGCATGGGCATCACCTGTCAGTGCATGAAATACAATTATTGCGTTATCTTTTGAAGAATTTAGATTGCCATAAGTTTCATATGCAATGTTTACATTCTCAAGAACCTCACCAGATTCCAATTCAAAAGGATGAGTTACTGTATAATTTTGTAATGATACTATTTCTTTATTTTCAATTGTGTTGTTCATAATTTATAATCCCAAATATAAATTTGTCCGCAATATTTACAAACAGCATGGTTATTCATAAAAGATAAGTCAGGCTTAAAATTGTAACCATTTACATCTATTATCATATCGCCTTTTTTATCATAATAATACTTATATTCCTTATTACCTTGATAATTTTCATCAAACATAAGCTCAAATTTATCAATGGTTTTACAATTCTTGCAAATAAACATTATTTGTTAAACCTCCTAAAAAATAATGTCATTGCAATAGAACGAATTGGCAAAGTATAACCAACAACAATAAATGTAACAAACGATTTGAAAACAGATTTTGATAACATAAATGAATCAATATGTAAGTTTATCCCCTCAATTGAATTTAGTAAATCATTAATTTGACCAATCGGAAGTTTTATTATATAGGCTTCAATAAACTTCACAAAAAAACTATCCCAATTTGCCCAAATAAAACCCCAGTGTATAATATCAGGCAAAAGTAAATAACAAATAACAAACATAAAAAACAAAAGTAAAACTGTTATAAAAAATCTACCTTTTACGACTTCAAAACTTTTTGAAATATGACTAAATATATTTGAATTTTCATTAACAGCAAAACTTTGAATAACAAAAGCCAGATAAATAAATGTTATAAGCCCACCTATTACAAAAAATAATGAGCCTATTGAGATAATTAGTGAAGTAATTAAAATAAGCATTAAATATGAAGTAATATGACGAGATATAATTTCATTATGAGTTTTTATATCGGAAATTACGCCATCTTTTGTCTTTAAACTAAGGCTCATTGAACATATAGCACCAATAGCAATTAAGTAGTCATAAAATGCTTTAATAAAAAACAAAAATCCCGGAAGTGTTATTAAAGTTAATATTAAAAAAGCAAATTGAACATTTTGAAATATGGGATATCTATATCTTATAACCTCAAAATTATAGGAAAAAATATATGAGGATGCAAATATAACTATAATGCCTATGACTTGTCCTAAAATAGGAAATGTCATATATTTTAAAAATTTGTCTAGATTTAAGAAATAAAGTTTTACACTTTCACAAACTATTGAAAAAATAAGCCCAATATTGCTTTGGGTATTTTCAATTATTTCATTTTTTATTTTTCTGATTGTTTTTTTGCTTTTTTTCTTCATGTTTCTATTCATTACCCATCAATAATAATTATACCATGCATAATTATTCAGCGATAGCCCGTTATAAAAAGCTAAAACTAAGAAATAATAGTAAACAAAAAAATTGAACTTCAAGGCGTAAGTCGTGCTGAGCTTTAGACGAGGAAGCGACCCAGCTTCCGAGTATAAAGTGAAGTAGTTAATGACCGCCGTGGCTAGACAGCTTCACGAAAGTGAAGGTGGCATGCCTCCGGCGGGAAAAAACAATAGATAAACACCAGTCAAGTTGTATTTTTGGAGGAACAAGAAAGGATGAGGTATGGTATCTTGGATTACGCAGCGCTCAAAACCAAGCAACTCCGTTTCGCAATTTAACAATTGCTACACTTAGTTAGGTTTTTCGCAATCAGGCATCGGATTTCTGGACGGGCGGAGTCCCTGGGAGTGAAAGAAGCGTAGCAAAAATCGGGGGAATGCGTAAAAAAGCCAGAGCCGACAGCACAAAGTGCGACAGGTGAAGCGCTTTGAGCTTGAAGGAAATTCAAGCCAGCCAACTGTCAGCTCCTCTTGTAGGCGAAGCCAAAGGCTGAGCCGTACAAGGGAGGGTCCTCTTCAGGGGAGAATCCCCAGCCCGTTATAAAAAAACACTTGTCAAAAAAAAATATTTGTATTATATTAAATTTTATGGACAATTAAATATTAAAGATGTGCCCTTGTGGCGGAATCGGTAGACGCGTTGGACTTAAAATCCAATGGGGCTAATTACCTCGTACCAGTTCAAGTCTGGTCAAGGGCACCATTTAAAAAGACTCAATATATATTGAGTCTTTTTTATTAGTGGGATTTTTAAATAAATAGAAAACAAATTTATAAAGCATTATTCAAATTCAATTACTACAATCTCTGGTACACAATTAAATCGAATAGGTAAAATACTATTACCAATTCCTTTCGTAATAAACATTTTCTTACCTTCTTCAATAACTAAACCTTGAGAATACTTATTTCCATATATTGAAGGAACAATTAATGCGCCCAAAAGTGGTAACTTAACTTGACCGCCGTGTAAATGTCCAGCTAATGTAATATTTACATCTTGTGGTACTTTGTAAAAGATATCTGGCGAATGGGTTAATAAAATTGTAGGTTTATGAGTCGCCTTCAAAGCACTATAAACATACGGTGTTCTTGTAGTTAAGTCCTCAACTCCGGCTATATAAATAGTTTTGCCATTGATGCAAACTTTTTTATTTGAATTTTTAAGAATTTTTATGCCGATTTGATTGAGCTTATTTGTTATATCTTCACCATCAAGCCACCAATCATGGTTTCCTAAAACAGAATAAAAGCCATATTTGGACTTAACATTTTTAAGTTCTTTTACTATGTTTCCAATTGGCATTGTCATATTTTTCTCGTGTCCTGAAACATAATCACCAACTGACAAGACAACGTCTGCATTTTGTTTATTAATAAGGCTTACAACTTTTTCTAATCTTTTTTGTTGATTAGGTTTAATATGAAAATCTCCAATTAAAACAGCTTTAATTCCTGCTAATTCAGGATCTTTAATATTAATATTATTAACTATAAGCCTATTAGGTTCTATATAAAAACTATAAAATCCTAAAAATACTATTAAAATTATTAGTATATTTTTTTTCACATAAATAATGTAGCACACAATGTTTATACTTGAAAAGATTAAAAATTATTAACTATGTGCAAATTAAATTGTGTTGTTAAATTCTATTTTTATATAATTCTTTTTTATCTCATCTTGAAAAGCTTGTGGTAATTTGTCAAACTCTTTTAGATCTATCAAAAAAGGGATATTGCTGTCATTTAAAAGCTTGTTTAGTTCGTATAAATTCTTACTTGAGTCATTAAAATTTTTTACGACTAAATCTAAATCACTACCAGAATGGCAATCATTTGTCAATCTGCTGCCATAAGCCCAAATCTCAGCATTAGGACAGTATTGGTTAAAAATTTCATTTAATACATCTAAATATTTTGGTTTTAAATTAAGCATTGTCAATAACTTTCTTTAAATTTTTCACATCTTTTAAAAAATCATTTACTAAAGATAGTGTTTCTTGTGCAAATGCCTGTCCATAATCGTGAGAAGTATTATTTCTATTATCTCTATATTTTAGCCACCTTTCGGTTTCTTCCTCAGATATAAGAGAATGTTTATGTGCGTGTCTAAAAATATCCTTAAAAGAAAGCATATCAACGGCTTTTTTAGATGCAAAATATGGATTAAGTTTTTTCTTTAACAATTTACCACTTTGTTCAAGGGGCATTTCAAATCCCTTCACCAAAGAATTACGATATAATTCATAATCAATGGTATCTTCTTTGGTGAGTTTCAGCTTTTCATATGACTTTTCAAGAGTCGCTATACATTTTTCCAAATATTGAGTATTTATTTCAGACATTAAATTATCTCCCTTAATTACTTTAGCATAAATTAAAATAATTAAAAAATGGTTAATTTTTTAGAAATGTTAAAAAAAAGTTTTAAAATGAAAATATAAAGATTTTTATTTGGAGGCAGATTTTATGATTGATTTAAACCAACTTACACAAAGGGCTCAAAACATAATTTTTCAAGCACAACAGCTTATGCTTGAAAATAATAATTCCCAAATCGATGATGAGCATGTTTTAATGAGCATATTAAATGATAACGATGACATTTCAAAAGAATATGCAAAAGATTTAAAAATGAATGAGCAATTTAAATCTAAACTTCAGGACTTAATAGATAAAAAGCCTAAAATATCACAAATGATGAACTCTCAACAGTTGTATTTGTCGCAAAATACAATGAACTTGCTTGAGAATGCAAAAAATGAAGCACAAAAACTTCATGATTCGTTTATAAGTGTTGAACATTTATTACTTGCACTAAGTCAAACGACCAATGCTGAATTACTAATTTTAATAAATAATTATGGAATAACAAAAGATAAAATTTTAAGTGTTATGAAAAAAGTTAGAGGTAATAACAAAGTGGATTCACAAAATGCTGAGGAAAAATATAAAGCTTTGGAAAAATATTCTACAGATTTGACGGAAATGGCAAGAAGAGGGAAGTTAGATCCTGTTATAGGTCGTGATGAAGAAGTTCGTCGTATAATTCAGGTGTTAAATCGTAAAACGAAAAATAACCCTGTCTTAATTGGTGAACCTGGGGTTGGAAAAACTGCAATAGTTGAAGGTCTTGCTCAAAGGATAATACGTGGTGACGTTCCTGAAAGCATAAAACATACAAAACTTATATCACTTGATTTAGGTGCGCTTGTTGCAGGGGCTAAATTCCGTGGTGAGTTTGAAGAACGATTAAAAAGTGTGTTAAAAGAAGTTGAAAAATCAAATGGCGAAATAATAATGTTTATTGATGAACTTCATTTGGTTGTAGGCGCTGGTAATCAAGAGGGATCGATGGATGCAGGCAATCTATTAAAACCGCTTCTTGCACGTGGAGTGTTAAGATGCATTGGAGCTACTACTATTAACGAATATCGAAAATATATTGAAAAAGATCCGGCTTTAGAGCGTCGTTTTCAACCGGTAATGGTGCTTGAGCCAACCGTTGAGGATACAATTTCTATTTTGCGTGGGTTAAAACAACGTTATGAAGTACACCATGGTATTAGGATAAAAGACTCGGCTTTAATTGCAGCAGCTAAACTTTCAAATCGTTATATACAAGATAGATTTTTACCTGATAAAGCTATTGATTTAATTGATGAAGCAGCTTCTTCTTTACGTATTGAAATCGACTCTATGCCAAGTGAGTTAGATAATTTAATAAGACAAAAAATGCAGCTTGAAATTGAGCGTGAAGCAATAAAAAAAGAAGAACAAGATGAGGAAAATATTAAAAAGATTCAAAATCTTGATAGTATAATAAACGATCTTAGTCAAAAGATTGATGTTTTAAAAAGACAATGGGAAAGCGAAAAAGAAGCTTTAATGTCTGATAATCAGATTAGAGAAGAAATAGAAAAAACAAAAATTGAAATTGAAAAAGCCGAACGTGAAACCGACCTTCAAAAAGCTGCCGAGTTAAAATATGGCAAGCTTATTGACCTTGAAAAACGTTTGAAACAGGTGGATGAAAATAATAACAACAAGAAAAATGAAAATACACTGCTTAAAGAAGAAATTGACGAAGACGACATTGCAAATGTTGTCAGCAAGTGGACAAATATACCTGTTAACAAACTTATGGAAGGAGAAATGGAAAAACTTTTAAAAATGGAAGATATAATCCATAATGAAGTAATTGGCCAGGATGAAGCCGTTGAATCCGTATCAAATGCTATTCGTCTTGCACGTTCGGGGTTAAAAGATCCAAAACGACCAATAGGCACTTTTATATTTTTAGGCCCTACAGGTGTTGGTAAAACCCAACTTGCAAAAGCTTTAGCAAAATTTATGTTTAATGACGAAGATTCACTAATACGTATTGATATGTCAGAATATATGGAAAAGCATCAGGTAGCTCGTTTGATTGGTGCGCCTCCTGGATATGTTGGTTATGATGAAGGCGGACAATTAACTGAAGCTGTGAGAAGAAAACCATATTCTGTTATATTGTTTGATGAAATTGAAAAAGCCCATAGTGACGTCTTCAACATTATGCTACAAATGATAGATGATGGTCGTTTAACTGATTCAAAGGGACGAACTGTCGATTTTAAAAATACACTTATTATTATGACAAGTAACTTGGGTTCTGATATAATTCTAAACGATACACTAAACTCACTTGTATCTGATAGTGAATTTGACAAAACTAAAGAAAAAATACTCGATTTGTTAAAACACTCTTTTAAGCCTGAGTTTTTGAATCGTATTGATGATATTGTTTATTTTAAAGCTTTATCACTTGCACAGTTAACCGGTATTGTTGATATTAAAATTCAAAATTTAAAAAATTTACTAAACGAAAAAAATATAAATCTCAAATTAACGCCCGATGGACGAGAATATCTAGCAACACAAGGTTTTAACCCTATTTATGGTGCAAGACCACTTATCCGAACAATTCGAACTCTTGTTGAAAACCCGCTTTCAAAAAAGATTTTATCAGGTGAAATAAAAGATGGTGACACTGTAATAATAGATTCAAAAAATCACGACAATGTTGAGTTTAAAATAGAAAATAATAATTAATTAGGACAAACAGTTTTTGGGGCTTATTGAGTTTAACATAAAATCGGATTATTTGAAATGATTAATACATACTTTATATTTGTTTTTGCATATTTTTATAAGACTTTTTGATGTTTGATTTTTGAATCCGATACAATATTTTAGCTATCTGTTTTAATATATTAATAACGATTTTCTTTTTATGCGGTGTTTCAATTCTCTGGGGAATGTATATACTTGTGTAGTAAGATTTTCAAAAATGTAAAGTTTCTATCAGTTGTTAATATTTATAACAATTGTTGATAGTAAGTGTTTATGATAAAATACACATATGAATGAGTATTTTAAAGAAAAAATAAGCTGGTATAAAATGTATGCTGTATTTCTCTTGGCTGCAGTGTCAGGGGTTGCCGCGTGGATTTTTAACAATTTAACAAATAGTAATTTATTTTATACTATAGTTGCAGGTTTTGCACTTTTGTGTTTATTTTGTGCGATAATTGCTATTGAAATTCGTGTTCGATATTATTTTAAACAAATTTATAAGAAAGGTAAAAATAATGATTAATTATTTTGGCGGTATACTATTTAGCATTGCTATTTTTATAATCTGTTCATTAATAATTTATTCCACTATAACTGATTGGATGGATGAAAAGAAACTTGAGAAAAATTTGAAAGAAAATAAATCATGAAAAATTGGGATGAGTATTTTTTAGAAATAGCTAAAACGGTTTCAAGCCGTTCAAATTGTATTCGGGCGCAAGTGGGTGCGGTTATTGTTGATAAAAATAAAACAATAAAATCAACAGGGTATAATGGAACACCAAGCAAAGTCGTTTCTTGTATGGAGATGGGTTTTTGTTATCGGCAAGAAAATAATATACCCTCCGGCACAAGATATGAAACCTGCAGAAGTATTCATGCCGAACAAAATGCCATTATTCAAGCTGGTATGGATAAATGTAAAGATGCCACCATGTATATTTGGGGACATAATTTTATTTGTATTTTATGCAAACGTTTTATTGTTCAAGCCGGTATTAAAAATGTCGTACTTCAAAAAGATGAAAACTCACCTATACTCAAGTGCACGGTTGAGGATTTGATTAATGAGCTTTCAAATACTGCTTTAAAATTATGATAAGTATTGCTGTTATTCCTATTGATAATCGACCTGTATGTTATGACTTAATTTATGACACATTGTCGATTGATAAAAATATTAATGTTCTGTTCCCGCCAATTGAATTGTTAGGTGATTTAAAAAAAATAGCTAAAATTGATAAAATATTAGATTGGCTTAACAGTATCAAAAATATTGACGTGATTATTGTGTCGCTTGATACAATAGCTTATGGCGGTCTTATAAGTTCAAGACGCAGCGATGATAATTTTTTTATCATTAAGAAAAGAATTGATAAATTTATAGACATTGTAAAAAAGCATAATGCTAAAATGTATGGGTTTTCAAGCATTATGCGTATTTCAAACAATAATGTAAATGAAGAAGAAAAAGATTATTGGGATAAATACGGCAAAATTATTTTTAGGTATTCAAATATTGTCCATAAACTTTCAATTCAAAATAGTGAAAATTTAAAATCCGAGTTAAAAAATTTAAGAGAGAAAATACCAAAAAATATTATAGCGGATTATTTAAAAACACGTAATCGTAATTTTAAAATTAATCAATATTATTTAAGTCTACAAAAAAATAACATATTTAGTACACTTATTTTTTCGCTTGATGATTGCAGCGAGTTCGGGTTGAATATTCTCGAAGCTTCAAAATTAAATGAAGAAATAAAAAAATATGACAACAACAATATTTGTGTCAAAACAGGTGCTGATGAAATACCATTCACGCTTGTTTCTAAAGCTTATAATGATTTAATAAATAAAAATGAGAAATTAAAAATATTTGTTAAATATGCAAATAAAAATTCAATAAACAAGATTTCAAAATATGAAAATAAATCAGTTTATGCTTCAGTATCCGAAGCAATAAAGCTTTCAGGCTGTCTTATTGAATATAGCAGTGAAAGCGAATCTGATATTATTTTATTTATAAACAATTTTACAAATGAGCAAGGTGAGCTTGTTATGGATATTTTTGAACCAAGTTCGAATTTCATTATTCAGGTTGAAGAAATTAATAAACCTTTTTTTGTTGTTGATATTTTAAATGCAAATGGTGCAGATTATAAATTTGTTGATGACAATAAAAATATATTTAGCAATGATAAATTTTTAGGTTATAGTGCCTGGAACACTACATCAAATTCTCTTGGCCAGGCTATTGCCTGTGCTATTATTAAATATTGTTCTGAAGATTGTGCTGATATTTCTGTTTTTAAAAAAATACAGGCGATAAGGCTTCTTGATGACTGGATATACCAAAGCCACTTAAGACAAAAACTTAGACTTGATGAAAAAAATTTAAATAATAAAATATTATATATAAATATGTCAGAATTTCACAATACAGTTGAAAAGATGTTAAACTATAAATTAGATACTGTAAATTATTTATACCCTTGGAACAGATTTTTTGAAATAAGAGTTGTAATATGAAACAATTAATTTACAATAATCAAAAAACATTATGCCTAAAAAAAATATTTGACGAATATTTACGCTATATATTAATAGGGGTTTTAATCACATGTTTTGATTTTTTAATGCTTATTTTTCAGGTTGAAATTTTGCATATTTATTATCTTACTGCAGTATCTGTTTCTTATATAATTGCGAATATTATACATTTTATAGCCTGTGAAAAATTTGTATTTATAACAAACCGAAGAAATTTATCTTCATTAAAATCATTTTTTATTTTTTTTATTCTGGGAATATTTGGGCTTATAATTCTTGAGATTTGTATGTTCTTTTTTACTGAATGCTTCCATATTTATTATTTATTTGCTAAGGTCATTGCAACAGCTTTTACATTTACTTTCAATTTTTTGAGTCGTAAATTTATATTATTTAATAGATGAGAAACTTAGATGATAAATTTATACACATACGAAACAATTATAGGAAATATAACATTATATGAAGAATTTGGCTTATTATGCAAGCTTTCGTTTGGAAAAATACAATGTGAAAAAGATGAAAATTATAACGAAACAGTAACATTAAAAAATGCATATCGTGAACTTGACGAGTATTTTAACAGGAAACGCAAGTCATTTGATATAAAACTAAACTTAAAAGGTACTGAATTTCAAAAAAGCGTGTGGTATGAGCTTATGAAAATACCATACGGAGAAACACGATGTTATTGTGATATTGCAAAAAATATAAAAAAACCTCTTGCATATAGAGCTGTTGGACTTGCAAACAATAGAAATCCACTTCCAATTTTTATTCCATGCCATAGAGTTATTGGTAAAAATGGATGCTTAACAGGCTATAAAGACGGTTTATATTTAAAACAATTTTTGCTTGATCTTGAAAAACAATAAAATTAAAAATATTTTTCTATATTCCTGATTGACAATCTAAGCTGTTCAACCATACTTAAAATAGGGCAAATCTTTGTATTTTCTAAATTATATTGGCAGTAATCTTCAAGGATATTCAAATTATCTCCTATTTTCCTGATGTTTGTTTCAATGTCAGATAAATTTTTGCAATTAACATAATTAAACTTTTTCATATTTCCTCCTTAAAAATAAATATAATAAAATAAGAAATCAATATTATACACCATTCTTTAAAAATATGTTATACTTATAAAAGTTATTCAATATTTGGAGAAATTATGAAAAAAGCAAAAAAATATCTTATATTTTTTATACTACTTTTATTGAATTTAACCACACTAATTGCAGCAGGGGAAAATAACGGCTACCAGGTTTACGAAATGGAAGATAAACCACAGCGCCAGCTTAAGATCCAAAAAGGGGCTTTTCTTAATGCTATAAATCAACGTGAAATTTCAACACAAACTGCAGATGAAGGTGATATTGTAACATTTTTAAATCCCCAAACAATGTATATAGATGATGACATTGTTCTTCCATCTGGTGCTGTGTTTGTGGGAAAAATTACTACAGTTCGCGAGCCTGTCCAGGGTACAAACGGTGTTTTGAAGATAAATATATTTAAAGTAATTTTTCCGGATAACACTGAATACCCAATGGATGGGTATGTTGGAAATAAAGATGACCAGATTATAGGTGGTGAAATGACAGCGCCATTATACTATGATAAAGTTCCGCATTATCCATCAGGATGGAGCAAAGGTGTGCTTCAGTTTTGTCCGACAAATGTGTATCAACATGGCAAACATACTGTTATTAAAACAGGAAAAGAAGTTACAATTCTTTTAAGACAAGATTTTATATTATAAGATTACAAAGTTTCAGATTAAAACAATTGAAGCTGAATCTTGTTATCTTTTTCCTTATATACCTTTTCAAATTTGCTTAGCTTTAGCAAATCTTGCTCTATTTTAGTAAGAAACGGCGAAACAGGAAGATTTTTGAACTGTCCCATCCATCTTCGTTTTTCTGCACGGCTTAGGAACAGCCTTTCCTTTGCACGTGTCATACCGACATAAAGCAGTCTTTTTTCTTCCTCGATTTCTGCTTGCTCTTTTGCGCGGTATAGCGGCATAATCTCGTTTTCAAGCCCGACAATAAATACACAATTAAACTCAAGCCCTTTTGAGGAATGCATTGTCATTAAAGTAATTCTATCAGCACGTTTATCAAGTGTGTCTGCTTCTGTCAGAAACGAAACTTCATGAATAAATTCGTTTAAATTTGAATGTTTTTCTGCAATATTATATAAATGTTTAAGAATATAACTGTCAATGTTTTCTTTAAATTCTATCTTAAGTTCGTCAATCTGGGCTGCTAATGATTTTTCATCGTTTAGTTTGTTTAATAGTTTTTTTATTTCCTTGTTTTCACATAGAAGGTCGTTTGAAAGTTTTACATAAGGCATACCAGTTCTTTTAAGCGATTCGATTATAGGTGGAAGCTGTGATGATGTGCGGTAAAGTATTGCAAAATCCGAAAAGGAATATTCGTTTTCTTCTCCAGAGGCTCTATTTGAATCAATAGAGAAAAAAGTATGTCCGCCTATAAGTTTTTCAATTGTACTAGCTACAAACTCAGCTTCTGCTTTTTCTGTTGGCGCTTTATGGATTGTGATTTTTTCACATGGCTTATCCCACATTGAGACAATATTATAGCACTCAATCATCTGGTTTGACGCTTCGACAATACTATTTGTAGAACGATAATTATTTTTTAAGTTAATAGTCTTTGCTGAAGGATAGTCATTTGTAAAATTATTAAAAAATCTTGAATCACCGCCACGAAATCCGTAAATTGCTTGGTTTGGATCGCCTATTACAAAAATATTCCCGTAAGAAGGTACCAAAAGCTTTATAAGTTGGTATTGTGATTCATCAATATCCTGATATTCGTCAATTGAAACATATTTATATTTTTGCTGGTATTTTTGCAAAATAGCAGGATTTTCGTTTAGAAGTTTTACTGCAATAGTAATCAGATCATCAAAACATAAAACTCTTCCAAGGATTTTTTCATCTTTGCACAGTGCTTTTTCCTGTTCGCTCATTACTATAAAATCTTTGTCCAACCCTACTTCTTTATAATTTTCTTTTAATATTGAGTAACACAATGAATGAAAGGTATGTATATTTACAAAGTCTGATTTATCTTTTAATAATTTTTTAAGCCGTTCTTTCATTTCCTCTGCTGCTCGGTGTGTGAAAGTTATTGCAAGACAATTTTTAGGTTCTATATTAAGTTTTGAAACCATATAAGCAATACGGTTTGTAAGAACAGTTGTTTTTCCTGAGCCTGGTCCCGCAATTATAAGCAGTTGTTTTGATTCATTTTCACAAGCGTTTTTCTGATATTCATCAAGACCGTATTCTTTCTTTTTTTCTGATTTTAGGATATTTTTTGCATTTGCAGCTATTTCTATAGATTCATATGTTTTTGTCTTTATTTTAGGTTCATTTTCTTTTTTACTATCAGACTTTATATTAAGTTTAAGTTTTAAATTGAAATAATTTTTTCGTTTAAGTTCATCTTCTTCAAAAAGTCTAATTACTCCGTATTCTCCATCATACCCAGCTTTTTTTATAACTTTTCCCTGTCGAAGTCTTGAAATACCTTCGCCTAAAAACTCTGAGGATTTAGAGATCTCATCGATGGGAATATCCTGCAATATAGTAAGTTCTGAACCAAATCTTTTTATTAGTCTTTCATATTCCAATGCAACGGACTTACTTGATGGTCCAACACCTAAAATTTCTGAAATTATTTCTTGAAGCGGAACAAGACTAAAAACTTTTCCTGCAGTTTTAGGAAGTTCAAGAATTTCTTTTCTGTCTGACAATTCGTGAACTCGATAAGAAACACCGATTGTCATAGGCTTTCCACACACAGGACATATCCCGTTTAGTTTCTTTGTTTCCTCAGGTGTCAAACATACATTGCATTTTCTATGACCGTCTTCATGGTATTTACCTTCTTCAGGAAAAAATTCTACTGTTCCTATATATCCATTGCCTGTTTTTAATGCATTCATAATACTATAATAATCAGGATTATGATCAAAAACCGTGGCTTCTCTTGCAAGTTTTGATGGAGAGTGTGCATCGGAATTTGAAACAAGTCTAAATCTATCAAGTTTGGACACATGCCAGTTCATCTGAGGGTCTGATGACAAACCGGTTTCAAGTGCAAAAATATGGTCTGATAAATCTTCATAGCATTGTTCAATCGAATCAAACCCGGATTTTGAACCAAGAACTGAAAACCATGGAGTCCATATATGAGCAGGGATTATATATGCATTTTCACCTGATTCAAGCACTGTTTCAAGAAGACTTCTCGAATCAAGCCCCAAAATGGGCCGACCATCTGATTTTATATTACCAATTGCATCAAGTCTGTTTCTAAAATTCTCAGCTGTTTTTAGATTTGGAGCAAAAACAACATGATGAACTTTTCTTGTCTTATCACCTTTTTTGTATATTGTTGAAATTTCGACAGATAATATAAATTTAACAATGTCTTTACCATCAAAAATTTCTTTTTCTATTTCAGGTTTTAGTCTCAATGTGCCGTCATCGCACTCTACAAGCTTTTCTTTAATCTCGCTAAACCAAGCAGGATGTGTGAAGTCTGAGGTCGAAATAACGCTTAATCCTTTTTTCTTTGCCCATAATGCAAGCTCTTCAAGATTGCAGCTTTTACTTGTCGCTCTTGAATATTTCGAATGAACATGTAAATCAGTGTAATACAACATCAATTAACCCTTTCTATTGTTTTAATTATATAAGAAAAATAATAATAAATCTGTATCTCTAAAATAATATTAAGTATATGTTAAGTGTTATTTATTAAGTGAAAAAGAGTGACTAATATCGACATAATTTATAATTTCATTATCTTTTAAAGTATCGTCCATAACAATAGTTATCCAAGATTTTTTATTCATATGCCAGGCAGGATAGAATCCATTTTGGTGCAAAAGCTCCTGGATTTTGGTTTTATCAAGTTTTATATTCATTATATCTATATATTCATCACTTTTATTATCAATTTTTGAGCGTTTAATATTCATTATAACTCCATACCATTTACCTGTGTCAGGATTTTTAAATACTGCATCTGACGGGAATTTCTTCCACATAAAAATCGGCTTATTACCGTACTTTTCTCTAATAATATCTGAGATTCTGTTTGCTTGTTGCGAAACAAAATAATTTCCAATGAAGCATTCATCCCGAATATCTTTAAGTATTTTTGTATATGATTTTCTAACACTACTAACAAAATCTCCTTTATGGTTTTTAATATTCATTGTTAAATATTCATCATTAAAATCTAAATCGTAAACTTTTCCAGAAACTTTGCCGTTTGATGAAACTATAATACGCGCCTTAAATTTATTGTTCATAAAAACTTTATCAAAAAAATAGCTTTTATCTGTTCTTTGAAATCCGTATTTTATTAAATTAGTATATTTAGGAGTATATTTTGCAAAGAAATTGCTCTCAGTGTCCATAATTCAATCCTATTTTTAAAAAGTTTTATTTGATATGGATAATTCTATTATAATAGTTTATAATTAATTTATCAACATAGTCTTTATGTCTTAAAACATTAATTTACAAGTTAGTTTCTTATTTAAACAGGACAAATTTTAGTTTTTATTCATTAATTAAAGAAATGATAATAAACTAACTTTTGGTTTAGTTTTATAAATTGGAAAGTAGGCGAAGAAATCCTAACTAATTACGCCTATGACATTTACGAGATGAGTCCATATCTCATGGAAATGCATGGCTGGTTGAAAGAATTAGACTGTAAGAACAGACCCCCTAATATTATCTAATGTATAACCAAGACATATACAAATCCTTTATATAAATAACGTGTCTTTATGAAGCACACAATAGCCTCTCGTTGAATAATTTTATTGATGTGAAGTTGAATATGAATACATAAGATAGAAGCCATTAGCGAAGTGAGCTGACAGAGACTAAGAGGTTACGGAAGTAGGAGCAAGCAAGGGCAGATGTATTGTGGCGAGGTACGAGACACAATGCTAGTGCTAGTGTGAGCATATACATAGGTAATATGTAAGTGTTTATGATAGCGTACGAAGTGGCGAGGCTATGGAACTTATCTTATATAATGTTTTAAATCAGAAAAAACCTAACTAAATATTCATATAGTGAAACGAGCCAATATTTCTGTGATATACTAAGAATAAGATAATAGCTCGTAAGCAAGTTCGATTTGAGGAAATAAAATGACACCAAAAGCTCAAGATAAAGATGAAGAAAGAGATAGTTATAAAATATTTAAAAAATATCTAAATGAAATGAAAAACATAACAAACAAAGATGATTGGTTTGAGTTTGTTTGTTCTATTATGGGAACAGTAGAAACGATGTACGGTAAGGACTCAACTAAGCATTGTAATCTCGAAAGACTACTCAAAATTGAAGATGAAAAAGAGCCTTTGGAGCGTGCTCAAAAATCACTCACAATTCATTTAAAGGCTATTATTGATGAAATAAAAACTGTGGGGTTACTTAATAATGAGCAAATGACTAATGCTCCAATAGTTAATAATCAGTTCTCGCCTAACGTTTCACAAATAAATAATATGAATGTAGTTGTATCAGCATTAAATGAACAGTTACCGCCTATAACATTAAATGAGGTTAAAGAAATACTTAAAGGCAAAGAAACTGCTGAAAAGAAGAAGAGTAAAATCCTTGAAGCAGTTAAAAGTACAGGTGAAAATATCATAGCAAAAACTCTAACCGAAATTTTAATGAAAACATTTATGGGTCAATAACTGTAACCCAAGTATTCATTGTATATTAGTAAACAAAATATGTTTATGTTATGATTACTTAAAAAGGTAGGTATGCTGAGTG
>OIGD01002024.1_pt1 | contig 17078 bp, 16 predicted proteins | sample 1582211 | NCBI WGS metagenome assembly OIGD01 (sample SAMN04414078, study PRJEB24778) | human gut metagenome | material: faecal | host: Homo sapiens
CTCCGTTCGCCATGCCTGCAAATCCTCGTTGAAATCCTTGTGTTCCGGTGACAGGCGGTAAACCGATAAGGACGGATACCGTTCTTTCAGTTCTTTTGCGATTCGTAGACAAGCGCGGTTTCCTGCGTCATCGTTGTCCAAGCACAGGATAATTTTCCGCAGATGGTCGTTCTGCTCTATCATCTGCTTTGCCGCAATCGGGGCAACCGAGCAGAGCGCGACATAGCTATCCTGTTGCCAATCCTGCGGGTACATCGTGATATACGACATGAGGTCTATCGGCGCTTCAAAAACGAACAGGCGCTCGGATGTTCCCGACCAGTGAAAACTGTATTGCGGAGCACTTCCGTCCGCGTTGCACTTGAAACTGCTTCCGGTGCTTGTCCCCCGCTTGTGCGCATGACGGGCAGTCCCTCTCTCATCGTAGCCGACAAATACGCAGTTGTGGTAGGTTGCTTCTTCGTAAAGCAGCTTCGCGTGCGTAAATGCGCGGATGACATCCCGGTCAATCCCGCGCTGTTTCATGAGGTAAGCATAAATCCGGTGCATATCCGAATTGGCGGGTGGCAGGGTGAACGGCTTTTGTTCCTTTTTCTTTTCCTGCTTCTGCTGATTGATAACCGCCACCCCAACATCCGCGCCGAGCAAAAAGCGAACCGCTGACGGATAGTCCGGACAATCAAAAAAGCGGCGTGCAAAATCAATCGCATCGCCGCCTTCGCGCGTATATTGGTTGTACCATAGGTTGCCCTGAACGGAAACTTTCTCACATCCGTTCATCCAGACAACACTCCTGCCCTCGCGCTTGAGATCATACCCCTGCCGCCGCAAGAACTCCGCAAGATCGGTCGCCCGTGCCTGCTCCCGCTCGGCGGGGGTGAAGTTGATATATGTGGTTGACATTTTTCTGTTCTCCTTTTTCTATACCTCAAATTAGTCAAGCGAATTACCTCAAATCAGTCAAGTTTATTGTCTCAAATCAATCAGATTAGTCCCCGCAAATTACGCAAATTCCCTTGACATTTTCTTGTTTTTGGGGTATAATAGGAATATCCGTATAACCTGGAGGTTTTCTATGGATTATAAAAAACGAATTATTGACGATCAGTTGGACCTGAAACTGGAATCATTCGGAGCCACCTTAATTGTAGGTCCGAAGGGCTGCGGAAAAACAACCTCGGCAAAGCAAAAGGCAAAAAGTTTTTTGGAATTTCAAGATGAAGAGCAACGCGAAAATTTGCTTGCGGTCGCCAATACCGCGCCGTCCAAGCTGTTGATTGGTGACAAACCGCGATTGTTTGACGAATGGCAGGATGCCCCAAAGCTTTGGGGAACTATCCGGAAATCTGTCGATGATACCGGCAAAAACGGGTTGTACATTCTCACCGGCTCATCCTCAAAGGATATTGCAAAGCCGCATACCGGAACTCTGCGGATCAGCCAATTGAAAATGTATCCGATGAGCCTTTATGAAAGTGAGGAATCCAACGGCAGTGTTTCTTTATTGGAACTGTTCAATCATCCCGACCAATTTGACGGTTGCGTTTCCGGTCTGACCATTGACGGTTTAATTTTTGCAATCTGTCGCGGCGGATGGCCCAAAAGCCTGATGAACCCAACCGAGCGCTCCAAACTGGAGGTTGCCAAAGACTTATACAGACAAACATATTCCGTTGATATCAGTAGCATTGATACCGTTCGGCGAAATCCTCGATGGGCACAAGCTATTTTACAGTCTTACAGCCGCAACATCTGTACGCTTGCAGAATCCAAGACCATTTTGGGCGATGTCCGTGCAAATTTTGACATCAGTCATACGACCTTCTTTGAGTATGTTCAGGCGCTTGAAAGGCTTTATATCGTCGAAGACATTGACGCATGGTGTCCCGCCATCCGATCCAAAACGGTTATCCGTTCCTCTAAAAAGCGGAACCTAATTGACCCATCCATTGCCGTTGCCGCGATGGGATTGTCACCCGAATATTTCAACACAGATTTCAAAACGCTTGGATTTCTGTTTGAGTCCATTTGCTTGCGCGATCTCAAAATCTATTCCTCCAGTCTTGACGGTGACATTTGTTACTACCATGATCGCTATGGGTTGGAAGCTGACGGTGTTCTGCATCTCAATGACGGTCGCTATGCCCTGATTGAATTCAAGCTCGGCTCTCACGAAATTGATGACGGGGCAAAGCATCTGAACGAGATTGAGCGACTGATTCGGGAATACAATGCGACAGAAAAGCAATGCCCGATACGGTTGCCTGATTTGAAAATGATTATCACCGGGACACAGTACGGATATCGTCGGGATGACGGAGTATTCGTGATTCCGATTGGATGTCTGAAAAACTAACAAAAATGAGCCTCTTTTGAGATTGCATTCAAAAGAGGCTCCTACTCTAATTTCATCCCCTGCGCCAATTTCTTTTCATCTATCTGCCGCCGCTGTTTGCGGTCGATCTTGGTGATTTTGTGGCGGTCGGTATCCTCGTAAAGAAGTTGGGCAAGGGATGCAAACAGGCGGGCAACGGTGGTTGCAATCACGGTATGGTTATGGTTCGCATTATAATTTGCCTTATTATAATTTGCCTTATGTTTTCCCGGATTGTAATTTCCTGTTCCCGTCTGTTCCGCTTCTTCCCCGCCGTGCTTTTCCTGCACTACCCCTTCTGGCAAGTCGGCAAAGGCAAGATTTTCGGCTTCTTGGAGAATCATATTTTTGATTGTCCGGAACTCCGGATTATCTGTCAGCGGAACGCGTTCCGGCATCTCGTCTTTGTAAAAGCGGATGCCGGATTCTTTTTGTTCGTACCAGAGGTTGTACAGTTCCGCAATGCGCGGGTCTTTGGCAAATTCCGTCACGGTTGCGTCCACAAGGCGTTTGAGTTCCGGTTTCAGGTAGCCGTATTGCTTTTTCCCTGTTGTTGTGGAGATCTGCCGCGACAGTTGCAGCAGCAGGTTTTCGATTGTCTTGTTTTCGTAAGTGCCGGCGTTGATTGCCCCGATGATCTCCCGCATCCGCTCGCGGCTCTCCTGCCGCAGGGCGTTTCTTGCATTTGTATAGCTGTCATAAATATTGCACCAATCCTGCGCGAAGATGCTTTTGGCAAAGGACGAACGCAGCTTCTCGATACCCTTTTCGGAAAGGTAGCCCTCCTTTTCGTCCTCGCTCCAGACCATCAAATGCACATGGGGATGGTGCTTTTCATTATGGAACGCCGCATACCACCGGAGATTTCCCTGTGGAATGTGGAGCTGCTCCGCAATCTCCGAGCGTTCCGAACGAAGGAAATCCCGCCAACATGTGGCGGTGTCAAAGCCGAGGCGTTCGGCATCCTCCCGTGACAGGGAGAGGATAACCGTCCAAAGGTTGCCTTGATACAAGTTTAGTTCTCTTGAAAGTTGCCGCAGATTTATCTCTACTCCCTCATCCGAGAACAGCCCCTGACTGCGCGGGCGGGTGGCAATATAATCCGCGTAAGTCTTTTGCTCCTGCGGTAACTTCTCCACGCCCTCCCGTGTGGCGATATATGTTGCATACCCGCCCGCTTTCCGCTTCCTGGTCGGCTTCAGATACCGGAATTTCGTTATCAGCTTTGCCAATTGACCGCATCCTCCATGGAAAAGGTCCCGTTCAGGCGCTTGACCTCTTTGACGCACTCCCCGCGCAGGCGCTCCAATGTCAGCTTGTCAATTTCCTGCGTTGCCGCAACAATGTTCATCAGCATTGCCATCTCAACCGACAGCTTGAACAGCATGGACGCGTGACGGTGGTCACTTTCGGCAACGATGCCTTTCATAGTTGACAGGAATGCGCCCGGCAAAAAGGCGGTGTTCTCCCCCGCGCTGAGGTAGCCGAGGTAGGCAAGCACCGCCTTTTCAATAAATTCGGACAGGCTCCCGCAATCGTCCTGCGCGGAGGCTGTCCGTACCTTTTCCATTGTCTCCGGTTTCAGCCACAGCGCAAACCGGATTTTGTCTTTTACTGCTTTCATAGTCCTCTCTTTCCGACATCGTTCCGACCCCGTAACAGAACGGTTTCCGACATCGCGGCACGACATCGCAGAGACTTCTGCAAACTGCCGAAACCGCCCCGAAAACCGCCCTTCCGCTCGGCTTTGCCGAACGGTGTGACCCCGCCGCGGACGCGCACGACCCCGCGGCTTTCTCCTGCTTACGCATGAGAACGAATCATGCCGAACGGAGCTGTTTCTCTTTTACATCTGCGTCCCCTGCGGTTTCAGAATCAGGCGTTCCAGTTCCTTTGCCGCGATGCTGAGGGTCTGTTCATGCCGCTTCACGATGCGTATTTCACGCTCGGGGAGCGACTTTTCGGTTTCGATGACGAAAACGCCCTCCACGCCCTGAAGAAATTCCCTTGGGATAAACCCGATGCCGAGGTCGGCTTTGACCATCGGCAGAATCTGGTCTGCCGTTGCCGCTTCGGTTTCGGGATGGTAGTGCAGTCCCTCCTCTGCAAAAAAATCCGAATACAGCTCAAAGGATTTGGTCTGCGTTCCAAGCGAGATCATGGGGTAGCTGAGCAGTTCCGCGAAGCTGACCTTCTCCCCCAACAGTTCCGAAAATGCGGCACTGCAGACCGCGACCTCATGGAATTTCTGCACGGTCACTTCCTCAATCATGGCAGACGGCAGAGTCGGAGTGGTCACAACGGCAATATCCGCAATGCCGTTTTTGATGGCGTCCACCGCCTGCGGGGTGGAATGGTTGCTGATTTTGAGTCGGATGCCGGGGTAGAGCGTGCGGTACTGCTTCAGAACGGGGAGCAGGACGCAATGCAGGGCGACCTCGCTTGCCGCAACAAAGACCGTCCCCTTTTCCAGATTGCGGCTCTCGATAATCTCTGCCTCCCCTGCTTCGATGTTCTCAAACGCGATGCGGATATGCCCGAACAACCGCTCCCCCTCGGGGGTCAGCTTCATGCCGCGGTTGTTTCGGATGAACAGCGGACACCCCAGTTCACTCTCCAGCGTTTTAATGGCGCGGGTCAGGTTGGGTTGGTTGTTGAGCAGAATTTTTGCCGCCTGCGTGATGTTCCCGTATTTCGCTACATAATAAAAAATCCTGTAATAATCATAACTGATGTACATCCCGTTTTCTCCTTCTGTAATTCATTTTTAACATGGCAACCATATAAATAAAAGATTTTACATATATCAGCACATGGAGTATACTATACGCGTACAGAAAAGTCAAGTGCAATTCTGTAACTTTTTCAGACAGGAGAAGGTACAAACAAATGAAAAGCACAATCATCTGCATCGGAAGGCAGTACGGAAGCGGCGGGCGCGAGATCGGCGAGAAGCTGGCAGGACGGCTCGGTGTGGTTTGCTACGACAAGCTTCTGATCTCCCGGGCGGCGCGCGAAACGGGGATGTCCCCGGAGACCGTGGCAGCCGATGAGGAAAAGCCGATCGGGCTTTCGCTCGCGGTATCGGGTAACCCGTTTGCGGACACCGCAACGATGGGCGAGACGTTCTACTCCGAAAAGCAGCGCGTGTTTGAGGCAGAGAGCAAGACAATTCTCGAGCTTGCGGAAAAAGGTCCATGCGTCATCATCGGGCGTTGCGCATCCTCCATCCTGCGGGGCACAGGCTACGATGTGCTTTCGGTCTTTGTTTATGCGGACATGGAAGATCGTGCGGAGCGGATTGCCGAGCGGTGCGGCATCGGCACGAAGGCGGCAATGCGCAAAGCGGAAAAGGTGGATCGGATGCGCAAAAAATACTTTGATTTCTATTCCGACACGCCGTGGGGCGATGTTGCAAGCTATGATCTGATGGTTTCTTCGAGCCGCTACGGAATCGATGGTACGGCGGATGTGATTGCGAAAGCGGTCACCGACAAAATGTGAGGTGTTTGAAATGGAACTTGCTTTGGAACTGATTACGGATATTTGCATTGACATCGGAATGGCGATTCTGCTTTTCACCCTGATCCGCAAAAGCGGCAAACGGATTCCCGGCGCGCGGCTGCTCTCCGCAACCGTCGGGCTTGGGTTTGTGTTCGGAACCATTGCCGCAGGGATGCGCGGGATTAACGCGTTCGTTATTCCCGATGCGCTCGGGTTCATTCTTTCCTACTCGGCGTTCCTCTTTACCTTCCCCGGTAAAAAATCGGAGGGCAGCGGCAAATGAACAAGGATCTGACGGTCGGAAAACCGGAAAGCGTCCTGTGCAGGTTTTGCCTTCCCCTGTTCGGCAGCATCATCTTTCAGCAGCTTTATAACATTGCCGACAGCTTTGTCGCGGGCAAATTCATCGGCGACAATGCGTTGGCTGCGGTTGGAAACAGTTATGAAATTACGCTGATCTTCATTGCGTTCGCGTTCGGTTGCAACATCGGTTGCTCGGTTCTGGCGGCACAGCTGTTCGGCGCAAAGCGGTACAAAGATCTCAAAACCGCAGTTTACACATCGCTGATTTCCAGCGCGGTTATCTGCGCAGTTCTGATGGCGGTCGGCATGATCTTTTGCAACGGGCTGTTGCATCTGATTAAAACCCCCGATGCGGTTTTTGCAGATTCCAAACTCTACCTGGACATTTACATCCTCGGTCTGCCCTTCGTTTTCCTTTATAATGTCGCAACCGGCATCTTCTCGGCGCTTGGCGACTCCAAAACACCTTTTCTCTTCCTTGCCTGCTCGTCGCTCTCCAACATCGGCGTGGACATCCTCTTTGTCACCGCATTCGATATGGGCGTGGCGGGCGTTGCATGGGCAACCTTCCTCTGCCAGGGCATCAGCTGCGTGCTGGCGCTGGTGGTGGTCTTTCGCAGATTCCGCAAAATCCGGACGGAAGGAAGGGTACAGGTCTTTTCCTGGCAGCTGTTCGGCAGCTTTGCGGTTGTCGCGGTGCCAAGCATCCTGCAGCAGAGCTTCATCTCGGTTGGCAACATCGTGATTCAGAGCGTCATCAACGGATTCGGTCCGGCTGTCATGGCGGGCTACTCCGCCTCGGTCAAGCTGAACAACATGGTCATCACCTCTCTGACCACGCTCGGAAACGGTATTTCCAACTTCACGGCGCAGAACCTCGGCGCGGCGAAATACGACCGCATCAAGGCGGGCTTCCGCGCGGGGCTGAAGTTGGTCTGGGCGCTCTGCATCCCGTTGGTTCTGCTTTATGAATTTGCGGGAAAATGGCTTGTGTACATCTTTTTGGAAAGTCCAACGGGCGCGGCAATGGACACGGGCGTACTCTTTTTGCGCATCGTTTCGCCGTTCTACTTTGTGGTGGCGGCAAAGCTGGTGTCCGACGGCATTCTGCGCGGCGCGGGCATGATGAAGAAATTCATGGTCGCAACCTTTACCGATCTGGTTCTGCGCGTGGCGCTGGCGGAAATCCTTTCGCGCACCGCTCTCGACACCACGGGCATCTGGCTCTCGTGGCCGATCGGATGGACGATTGCGGCAATCCTTTCCATTCTATTCTATGTAACCGTCAAATGGGGACAAAAGCAACAGAGAACAGGAGAATTGGCATATGAACAGCAGTGAATTTTTGAGCCGCATCCGCTACAGCGGCTATCTCGGGCGTGTAATGAGCGCCGAGGACGCGGCAACCTTCATCCGCCCCGGCATGGTACTGGGGGTCAGCGGTTTTACCATCGCCGGCTACCCGAAAGCAGTTGCGGGTGTCCTTGCCGACCGGGCGCGGAAGGGCGAAAAACTTGACCTGACCGTGTATTCCGGCGCGTCTCTCGGCGAGGAATTCGACGGCGAATTGGCGCGGGTCGGCGCTTTCCGGGCACGGATGCCCTACCAGACCAACAAGGATCTGCGGAACGCGATCAATGCGGGCGAGGTCTCCTACCATGACGTGCCACTCGGGCAGATGCCCGTTTGGGTCAAGAACAAGTTCCTGCGCCCGGTGGATGTGGCGATTATCGAAGCAACCGCCATTGACGAGAACGGCAACATCATCCCCACAACCTCGGTCGGCACCTCCAACATCTACGCGGAATGCGCCAAACAGGTCATCATCGAGGTCAACACCTATGTCCCCGCCTGCATGGAGGGGGTGCACGATGTCTACTCCCCTGCCCGCCCGCCGCACACCAAGCCGATTCCGATTGAGCGGGTCGGTGACCGCATCGGAACACCCTACATCAAGGTAGACCCCGCAAAGGTGGTTGCCGTGGTGGAGAGCAACATTCCCGATAACGGGCGCATCGTCTCCCCCGTGGATGACGAATTCCGTCAGATGGCGGCAAATCTGATTGACTTCCTGCACAGCGAGGTCAAGGCAGACCGCCTCTGCAACCCGCTCCCGCCGCTTCAGGCAGGCGTGGGCAGCGTTTCCAACGCCGTGCTGGAAGGATTGGCGCAGTCGGATTTCGGGCACCTGACGGTCTATTCCGAAGTGTTGCAGAACTCCATGTTTGATCTGATTGACGCAGGCAAGGTCGACTTTGCTTCGGGCACATCGCTGACCATCTCGGCAGACCGCCGCGACAGCTTCTTCCGCGATTTCGAGCGCTACCGCGATAAAATCATCCTGCGCCCGCAGGAGATCAGCAACCATCCCGAAATCATCCGCCGTCTCGGCGTCATTGCGGTCAACACGGTGATCGAAGCCGATCTCTACGGCAACACCAATTCCTCTTACATCGACGGCTCGCGCCTGATGAACGGTGTGGGCGGTTCGGGCGACTACTGCCAGAACGCGGGGCTTTCGATCTTCATCACGAAGTCGACCGCGAAGAACGGCACGCTCTCCTGCATCGTTCCGCACGTCAGCCACGTGGATCACACCATTCATGAAATTCACGCGCTGATTACCGAACAGGGCGTTGCGGATCTGCGCGGGTTAGACCCTATAGACCGTGCAAACTGTATCATCGAGAACTGCGCGCATCCCAAATTCCGCCCCGCCCTGCGGGAATACCTCAAAAATGCGACCGAATCCTGTGCGCACCGCGGAAATCCGATTGATCTGCGCGCGGCGCTGGATTTCAATAAGTACCTCCAATAATTATCAAATACAGAATTCTGAAAGGAAGCGGAAAAAATGGACGAACAGGTTGTAACTATGATCAATGAAATGGTAGCAAAGGCAAGAGCCGCGCAGAAGGAGTTTGAATCCTTCTCGCAGGAAAAGACCGATGAGGTCGTCCGCGCCATTGGCAAGGTGGTCTATGACCGCGCCGAGGAACTGGCAAGAATGGCTTGCGAAGAGAGCGGCATGGGCGTTTATGCCGATAAGGTTGCCAAGTGCCACGGCAAGTCCAAGTGCATTTGGAACAGCCTCAAGGGCAAGAAATCGGTCGGCATCATCGGCGAGGACAAGGAGATCGGCATCATCCGCGTTGCCAAAGCAAAAGGCGTGGTCGGCTCGGTGACCCCCGTGACCAACCCGGTTGTGACCCCGATGTGCAACGCGATGTTCGCGCTCAAGGGACAGAACGCCATTATCGTAGCGCCCCACCCGAGAACGCAGAACGTCAACAAGTATGTGGTGGATCTGTTCCGTGCGGAACTTGCAAAGCTCGGCGCGCCGGTTGATCTGATTCAGACCGTTGAGAAATCCTCCATCGATGCCACCAATGCCCTGATGCAGAGCGTGGACGTTGTGGTTGCAACCGGCGGCGCGGGCATGGTCAAGTCGGCATATTCGAGCGGCAAGCCGGCTCTGGGCGTCGGACCCGGCAACGTGCAGGTCATTGTGGATCGCGGCGTGGAGTTGGAAGAAGCCATTCCGAAGATCATCAGCGGCAGAATCTTCGACAACGGCATCATCTGCTCGGGTGAGCAGTGCGTTCTGCTGCCGAAGGAATCCTTCGACCGCGCAATCGATATTTTCAAACAGAATCATGTGTTCTACGTTGAGGACGCCGACACAGCCAAGAAGTTTGCTGACGCCATCTTCCCGGACAACGGTCCGATCAACCGTCGGGTTGTCGGTCAGAGCGTGCAGACCATCGCAGCCTTAGCAGGCGTCGAAGTTCCTGCCGACACCAAGATGATTCTCATCAAGGCAAGAAGCATCGGGCGCGGAGAGCCACTCTGCCGCGAAAAGATGTGCCCTGTCATGATTACGGCGGCATACGATACCTTTGAGGATGCCGTGAGAATGGCGCAGACCGACCTCGACTACGAGGGCAAAGGGCACACCGCCTCCCTCCACAGCCACGATATGGAGCATATCAAGTATGCAGGAGAGAAGCTGACCGTCAGCCGCCTGATTGTCAACCAGTCGTCCTCCACGGGCGCGGGCGGAAGCCTTTACAACGGCTTTGCGCCGACCACCACGCTGGGCTGCGGCTCCTGGGGAAACAACAGCATTTCCGAGAACCTGAATTACACGCATCTGATCAACGTTTCTCAGATCGGTCTTTACAACAAGGACGCAAAGATCCCGACCGATGAGGAAATCTGGAACTGAGGAGGCATTCGCCATGGAACAGATCATTTTCCGCCCGAAGCTGTACAAATTCGATGATACCAAGTCCTTTGCAGAGGCGTTTCACCTCGGCAAGCACGATTTGGTTCTGACCAACCGCTATATCTTCGACCCGTATTTCGATGGCAACCCCTACGGCGCACAGCTGATTTATCAGGAAGAATTCGGCGGCGGAGAGCCGACCGACACCATGGTCGACGACATCATCAAAGCGGCGGCGGGCAAGGAATACGACCGAGTGATCGCCATCGGTGGCGGCACGGTGATCGACATTGCAAAGGTGCTGTCGGTCTCGGGCGGCAAGCCCGTGGATGAGCTCTACGAGCACAAAGACGAACTGAAAAAGGAACATCCGTTGGTGATTATTCCGACCACCTGCGGCACGGGCAGCGAGGTAACCGATATTGCCATCATCAACCGCACGCGCCTCGGCGTGAAGATGGGACTGACGGGCGAGCCGCTCTATGCGGACTATGCCGTGCTGATTCCCGAGCTGTTGAAGAAGTTGCCGCTGAAGGTCTTTGCAACCAGTTCCATCGACGCACTGGTTCACGCGGTGGAGTCCTCCCTCTCCCCCAAGGCGACCGCTTATACCAAGCTGATGGGCTATAAGGCAATTGAAATGATCATCGGCGGTTACCGGAAACTGGCGCAGGACGGCATGGAACAACTTCCCGCACTGATGGAAACCTTCCTGATTGCCTCCAACATGGCGGGCTTTGCCTTCGGTACGGCGGGATGCGCCGCAGTCCATGCGCTCAGCTATCCGCTCGGCGGCACTTACCATGTCCCGCACGGCGAGAGCAACTACGCGCTCTTTACGGGTGTGCTGAACAAGTACATGGAGAAGAAGTCGGACGGCGAGATTGCGCACCTGAACGCCTACCTCGCCGACCTGCTGGAATGCGACACACCGGATGTTTATACCGAGCTAGAGAACCTGCTCAATCGGATTCTGCCGAAGAAGCCGCTTCACGAATACGGCGTAACCGACGAGGATGTCGTCACCTTTACCGACAGCGTTCTCATCACGCAGGGACGCCTGATGGCAAACAACTTCGTCCCGCTCACCCGCGACGATGTGCTGGATATTTATAAAAAGCTGATGTAACGAACACCGATAGCCCCCAAAGCGCCTGCTTTGGGGGCTTATTCCGAGACATTCCGTGACACAACCGTCACCGAGGTGTCATGAATTCGCTTCTGCTCCCTCTTTCATTTCCAACAATTCATCGTAAATCAGTTTAGCAACCGTTCCCGCTCTGCGCAAGGAACAACTGGTTGTCCGAAGTTTTATACGGATCCTTCAGCACACTTGGGTCGACTACAAGCACACGACCGACCAGATTCTGACCGAGGTGGCTTTCCATTTGCTCCGGTTTCCAAAGGTGGAGATCGTCCCATGCCTTGCGAACCTCATCCACCAACCCGTTTACGATTGCGGGGTGGGAAGTAACACAAAATTCGGAATTGTGGGAGTCCGGCGGAAGGCGGAAGGTCTTTGCCCACTCCTTGTTGGCTTTCGAATACCGCCCATCCCCCTTTCCCTCCCCGACTGTATTTGCCAATACCCACATCACGCGGTCGAAGCCGTATGCGTCCAGAATTGTTTGGAGACATCCCTCCGACAAATGCATTCCGTCAAAATTTTCTGCTATTGTCTTTCGGATGAATTCCGCACACGCCCGATTTGCGCGGTAACTCGCCACCCATAAATCCTTTTCCCGACTCCCCACCGCAAAGGACAGCGAATAGCGGTACACTTCTGTTTCGTCCATCTTTTTCAAAATTCCCCTTTCTTCTTTTTATTATGAGAAACAAAAAAGGCGAATGAGAGCCTTTCATTCGCCGCGCCGCTTGGACGCGAAAAAATTTCTCATTCGCCTGTTTGTGATTCAATTTTTCCTGGTCTGTCGAGTCAAAAATCCGATGACATGAGTTCGCGCCCCACCAAAATCCTGAAAATATCTGCGTTTCGTGATTTTTTTGTCACCGAGCCAAAGTGCCAAAAAGGGGCAAAAAACCGGGTAAAAACCCGGTTTTTGCGAAGAATATCTATTTTATGTTCTTCATATGTGCCACTCACACAATCCGGATATTTTCTACAAAAAGGCATGGCGGGTGTGAACCCATGTCGGAATGGTCATTCAACAAAATCCATGCGTCATATTTTGAATGCGGTCTTTACCATTTCTTTCCCCAAGAACGACCAAACAACTCGCCTCCATTTGACGCAAGTTTTAGAACAGAATATTTTTCTAACAAATTTGATGTTTTTGTGGTGTAAGATCGCGGCTTGTCTAAAGCAATAACCGTTTTCTTGGAATGGCTTCTTTAGACACTTTAAATTCCCACAAGGTATCCGTGGTCAAATAATCACCGTCTCCAGCAGAAACGACATCAGTATATCCGTCTTCTTCAAAAGTAAACCCATCAAGAGTAACTGGTCCATATATTTGCCAAAAGTTCAAAGAGCGGTTTACCATTTCAATTATGTTTCTTACAGTTGCATCATCAGGATTAATATCTTCAACTGGTTTGTAGGATTTAATTCCAGCCCTGCATATATCATCATATCCAGACAATCTCAAAGCAGCTATAATTGACTCCTTATCAAGCCCCCTCAAATGGGAAAGATAATCTAGTGCCTGCGAGGTGTAACCACCTTTCTTGGCTCCAAGCAACGATATTTGAAAAGCCGATTCAGCATTTCTTGTCGTCATGTATCTTGTCAAGTAATCAACTGCAAGCCCAATCAATGCCGGTGAAACATTTTCATTTTCCAGTTCTTTTGTACAAGGAAGTTGTGTAACAACCATATCCCTCGGGTTCAAAAAACCACCTCTTGGTTGCTCTACTTCTCTACATCTTCTAGTTACTGTAACTCCCATAAATAGCCCCTTTCAAAAATAATTTTTTCAATTGATTTACGGCTAAAACTAGTATATCATATAGTTATTACCTTGTCAATATCGTACACCGATGAATAATAGCTTGACTTAATTTGAGGAGAAATTACCTATTACACACATACAAACGACCTAATCAAACCTTTGCAAATTCCATAGAATGGGTGTCGGTACCGTATTTCCATTTGCTTTCACTAACACGCCCGAACGTTCCCCGCGCGAAAGCAGGATTGCCTGAAAGATGAGATTCAGTACCCACGGGCGGATGATATCCCGCTCGGCAAGTTCGGAAAGTCCAACCATTGGCTCGTCTGTCAGTAATTCCTTTGCGGAACGGAACAGTGCGTATGCGTCCGGCTGAATGCCGCAAAGGCGGACAGTTGACAGGTCAGCTTTGCCGTCTCGGAACGCGCCCCGCACCTGCTTCCATAAGGTCTTGTCTGCGGTCAAAAGATACACCGCCGCAAGATGATGTGCGGACGGTCGGTGCTTCTGCCGCCTGATGTAGTTCTGAAAAATCTGCCTGTGCTTCTCCCCTCGAAATTCCATGTTGGTTGCCTCCTATGTTTTATGATTATTTTTTTCGCTACTGCATCTGCATTCCTGAATCCTGCTCCTGCGATTCTTCCTGTTCCATCTCCTGTTCCTCCTCTTGTGCGTCCCGAATCGCCTGCTTTGCCCAATCCGGAATGTACTCATCTTTGAGAATCCCCGCAAAATCCGTGCGGTATAAAAATGACCGCTCGCCGTCATTCAGGAATGTGCCGAAAACTTTTGTTCCCAATGCCCTTGGATAGCAACCGTTCCCGCTCTGCGCAAGGAACAACTGGTTGTCCGAAGTCTTATACGGATCCTTCAGCACGCTTGGGTCGACAACAAGCACGCGACCGACCAGATTCTGACCGAGATGACTTTCCATTTGCTCCGGTTTCCAAAGGTGAAGATCGTCCCATGCCTTGCGGACAGCATTTACCAACCCGTTTACAATTGCGGGGTGGGAAGTGACGCAGAATTCGGAATTGTGGGAATCGGGTGGAATGCGGAAGGTCTTTGCCCACTCCTTGTTGGATTGAGAATACCGTCCATCCCCTTTTCCCTCCCCAACTGTATTCGCCAACACCCACATGACACGGTCAAAACCGTATGCGTTCAGAATTGTCTGGAGACACCCTTCGGACAAATGCATTCCGTCAAAATCCTCTGCTATCGTCTTTCGGATAAATTCCGCGCACGCAAGATTCGCACGGTAGCTATTCACCCATAAATCCTTTTCCCGACTTCCCGCCGCAAAGGACAGCGAATAGCGGTACACTTCTGTTTCGTCCATTTTTTCAAATTTCCCCTTTCTTTTTTTATTTTGAGAAACAAAAAAGGCGAATGAGAGCTTTTCATTCGCCGCGCCGCTTGGACGCGAAAAAAATTTCTCATTCGCCTGTTTGTGATTCGATTTTTTCTTGCCTGTTGGGTCAAAACTTCGATGACTTGAGTTCGCGCCCCACCAAAATCCTGAACATATCCGCGTTTCGTGATTTTTTTGTCACCGTGCCAAAGTGCCAAAAAGGGGCAAAAAACCGGGTAAAAACCCGGTTTTTGCGAAGAATATCCATTTTATGTTCTTCATATGGTGGAGATGATGGGAATCGAACCCATGTCCGAAAACCCCTTGACACAACCTTCTTCGTGGACAGTCTGTTATTTAGGATTCCCGCTCAGGGGCGCGAGCAGACACGCTCCCCCGTTCGGTAGCACTCTTTTGCCTGACCGGTTCGAATGCCAGCCGCCGGTGCAGGTTCACCGCTGATTTGACGCTCGGTCCCAAGCCGCGGTACTCCTGGGAGGAACGGGTGACCCGCAGGTCACAGCACCGCCTTCATTTTACGCTTTCGCGTAAAACTCAGGCAGCCATAGCAACAGTATTGTTGTCGTTTATTATTTGTTTTGGGCAGTTTTCGAGATTACCCGGCTCGCCACGCTTATCATGCCTCAGAATCCCCGTCGAAACCTTTACACCCCCATGCTCCGATTCTGGACCGGTTTTCCCGGTTCCATTCCATTATACACGTTTTTTCCCGGTTTGTCAAGAGAAAACTGCGGGAAAATAGTGACGGATTCCCTCTGCCACGCCAAGATCGGTGGTTGCGCGGTAGGTCGCGAGCGCCTCCAGCTCCTCCGGTGACCCCTTCATGCTGACTGATGTCGGCGTAAACCGAAACGCTGCCAGGTCGTTCCGGCTGTCCCCAAAGGCGATGCACTGCTCCCGGTCGATTCCGTACCGGTCGCAAAACTCCTCCAGGATTGCGCCCTTATCCATCCCTTCCGGAAACAGCTCCAGATAGGTCTGCTGGTCGACGGCGTGCAGGTGCGCAGTCGGCTCCCCGTTAATCTCCCGGGCGCCGATTGACAGCTTGGTCAGCGGGTTTCCCTGCAGCATTTCCCGGTATTGCCGCATCAGGTCCTCAATCTCTTCCTCGGAAAAATCGCCTTCATGCTTTGCGAAGTTGACGTGGTAAAACCGCTCCTCGCCCTCCACATTGACCCAGTATTTCCGCACGATTGCCGACCGGTACCATGCCTCGGCTTCTTCGGGGTCCAGCCGGTGCTCACAATGCCGCTCGCCGCGATATGTATAATCCGCGCCGCCAAAAATCGCGCCATCCCACGGGATACCGGTATCCTTCGGTGCAAAGCCCCGCGAGCGTCCGGTATTGAGAATCACCTGATGCCCGACGCGCTGAACTGCCGCCAGGGCATCCCGGGTCTCAGGCGGGATGCTCTTGCCGCCGAGAAAAACGGTGCCGTCGTAATCAAGAAACAGATAGCAGGTCTTGCTGGTATTCATGGGTAGGGTATCCTTTACGATCCTTCGTATTTACGGTCCTTGAGATGGCGGTCAATGTCGCGGTCCGCCTGCCGCTTGGCATCCGATTCCCGCTTGTCATAGAGTTTTTTGCCACGGCAGAGCCCCAACTCCGCTTTGACGTAGCCGCCCGAAAAGTAGAGCGACAGCGGCACGAGCGTGTAGCCTTTCTGCTGAATCAGCCCCTGCAGTTTCATGATTTCACGCCGGTGCATCAGCAGCTTTTTGTCCCGCAGCGGCTCGTGATTGAAGCGGTTGCCCTGCTCATACGGGCTGATGTGGACACCGACGGCGAACAGTTCCCCGCCCGTGACCTCGCAGTAGGAATCCTTGAGGTTGACTCTCCCCTGCCGGATGCTCTTGATTTCGGTCCCGGTCAGGACAACGCCTGCCTCGTATTTTTCCTCCACAAAGTAGTCGTGCCATGCTTTCTTATTCTGCGCAATGGTCTTCTGCGCTTTTTTTGCGTCTCCCATGCTGTCCTCCTTCAGGATTTCCGGTTGTTGAAGAAGATTTCCTCGTCCGGGAAGAACAGATTCCAGAACTTCCTTGCCATGCGGACGATGTAAGCCTCATCCTGGTCGGCATCAACCAGCTCCTTCAGCTCCTCTTTTTCGTCGGTCAGCTGGTTCTTGGTCTGCTCCAGCTCTTCCTTCTGTTTGAGCAGCTCATTGTACCGCATGGCGCTGCCGATGAACACCACGATTGACACGACCACAAGTACCGCGAGGAAGATTCTGACCAGCAGACTCAGACTGAACTGCTTCTTTTTTGTTTTTGCCATCGTACTCCCGCTCCTCTTTTCTTTGCAATTCCTTGAATTTTTGCTCCGTATACCGCACGCGCGCCCGATGCGGCGCCGCCTGCCGGACCCGTCCCGCCGCG
>OIGD01002031.1_pt1 | contig 17009 bp, 12 predicted proteins | sample 1582211 | NCBI WGS metagenome assembly OIGD01 (sample SAMN04414078, study PRJEB24778) | human gut metagenome | material: faecal | host: Homo sapiens
CGGAATCCTCATAGAGCATGAAATACCCCGGCGCGTCGGTGGATTCCGGCGCAGGCGCTTCCGCAGGGGCAACCGCGCTTCCAAGCAGCGCATACACGCCGCCGAGCGCCGCGCAGACGAGCGCCATCAACAGCAGGCGAAGTCCGCGCCGCATTACAGCCGCCTCCTTTTCAGCAGCACAACCGCCATCGTCAGCAGCAGTACGCCGGGAATCAAGGTCAGGGCGAGAATTGTTACGCGCTGGCGGCTGCTTTCGCTGTCAAAGGTGATGCGCTGCGCCGGAAGCCGCTTCACGCCCGCGTCGAGCGACGCCGTCTGGTCAATGTCCGCCATGTCGGTCACGAGGTCAGTCAGCAGGGCAAGGTTATCGCTGGCATCCAAGACGGATGCGCCGCTGATGGCCGCGCTGTCCCGGAGCATGTCGCTGGAAGCCAGCAGACACAGCGCCGTGCCGCTGCTCTTCTTCGCCATTGCGCCGAGCAAAAATTGCCCGGACACGTCGCCTGTTTGACTATCCGGCGCATTGCCGGACGCATCCGGGTGCAGCACGGCGCGGTCGGAGGTGGTCAGCAGGTTGGTCACGGTCACGCCGGGACGAAGCGCAGGCGTAATCAGGGCAGACGCGCGCGGCAGCAGTATCCGCCCGGTAATCTCGTAATCCGCCGCGACAACGGGTGAGAGGTACTCCGGCGCATCAACATAGCGGTCGCTTTCCGCCGCGTTTTCCACGACCCAGCCGGACTGGAAGCCCAAGCCGTACAGGCTGCAGACGGCTTGCAGCTGCGTCAGGCGGGAAAGCGGGGGATCGGCCCCGCACGCGACCAGCACGCGCCCGCCGTTATCCAGAAAAGCGGCAAGCGTCTGCACCTCGTCGCCCGTCAGGTCACTGCGGGGAGCAAGCAGCAGCAGAATGTCCGTCGCGGCGGGCGCAATGCGGGCGATTTCCCCCGAATGCACCTCGAAGCCGTTCGAGCGCAATTGCAGCGCCAGCAGGGAGCAGTCCTCCTGCGTCAGCTCTCCGTGACCCGTCAGGAAGTACACGCCGACGGGATTGTCCGTACACGCGCGCCCAATCGCGCCGATTAACTGCGCTTCACCGCAGTAGATGGTGTATTCCTCGCCCAAGACCGTACGGGAGAACAGGAATTCCTCCGGCGAAAGGCGGATGATGCGCGTCGCGTCCTGATTGGTGATGAACACTGTGCCGTTCTCGATGCTGCCCGCGTCGCCGCTCAGCGCGGCAATGCGCTGCGGCTGCGTCACCGGGTCAATCGTCTCCACACGCACATGGGCGCACTCAGCGCTCATCTTGTTCAGCGTCTCGGTCACAAGGTCACGGACGGTGCTGTCATAGCCGGATGTGTACACCGGGTAGAGCAGCACGTCCTCATCCAGCTCATGCAGGCGGGAGAGCGTGTAGTCGCTTAAGTTTGTTACCCCGCTCGGCGATACGTCGAGTTTCAAGTACCACTTTTCCTCCGCGCGCTGGCTGACCAGCACGACCAGCACCGCCATCACAACTGCCAGCACGCACGTCAGCAGGTGATAGACCCCATAGGGCATGGATTTCTTCTTCATCAAAAATCACCCCTTTGCGTGGCGGCGCTTTTCCATCGCGCGGTCGGTCAGGAAGAGCATCAGCGCGATAAACGCGACGAAATACACGATGTCGGACAGGCTGACGATGCCGTTGGCGAAGTCGCCCAGCCGCGAAGAAGAAGGCAGGAAGCTCAGTATCACGCTGACCGGGTGGAGGTACGCGCTTGTGCCCGCCTGTGGGACAATATAATGCTCCGACAGGTACATCAGCACGTTCACGCCCAGCGTCAGGATGGCGGCGGTAATCTGATTCGTGCAGAGCGACGAGAGCAGCACGCCGACGGACACCATCGCTGCATCAAGCAGATAGTAGCCGAGGAACACCATCGCGATTTCCGACCACGCGATTTGCGCATACGGGGCGATCAGCAGCGGGTAAATCAGCGCCAGCAGCATGGCAATCATCAGCAGCGCCAGCGACGCAAGCGCCTTGCCCAGCACAATCTGCCCCAGCGGAACAGGGGAGGTGAGCAGCAATTGGTCGGTGCGCATCCGCTTTTCTTCCGCGAACAGGCGCATCGTCAAAAGCGGCGCAATCAGCATCAGCGGCAGCTGCATCCCCGAAAAGAGCAGGTTCATGCTCGCGCTCATTTCCTGCCCGATGTTGATGAACACGAACACCAAGCCGGACAAAAGCGCATACATCGTCAGGAACACATACCCGACGGGGGTGGTGAAATAGCCGCTCAATTCATGGCGGAATACGGCGCGCATTCACTCCACCTCCTTTCGGCTGATGTCCTTCCGGGCGATGACGTGCAGGAACGCATCCTCCAGCGCGTCGCTGCCGTTTGTCTCTTCCAGCAGCGCACAGTGATTTTCGTAGCACAGCGCGGACACCTGCGCGCGCAGGTCGGCATCCATCTCGTGGCGAATCAGCAGCAGATGGCAGCCTTCTTCCCGGCAATCCTGCTCCGTCACTTCCGTTACGCCCGGCAGTTCGCGAATTAGCGCCATCATCGGCGCATCCCCGCGGTACATCAGCCGCAGACTCGCCGCGCCGCGCAGCAGCGCATCCATCGTGCCGTCATAGCGGATGACGCCTTCGTCCAGCACAATCGCGCGCCCGCAGACGTTTGTCACTTCGCTGAGCAGGTGCGACGAGAGCAGAACGGTGCTGTCCTGCCCCGCGCGGCGGATGACCTCGCGCATCTGCGCCATTTGCAGCGGGTCAAGGCCGCTGCCGGGTTCATCGAGGATGAGCAGCGGCGGCTGCCCTAGAAGCGCCTGCGCGACGCCCAAGCGCTGTCGATACCCCTTCGACAACCGCCCGGACAGCCGATGCGCATATGCTTCCAGCCCTGTCAGTTCAATCACGCGGGCGATTTCCGCCGTCTGTGTACTTGCTTTCAGCCCGCGCAGACGGCAGCAGTAGCGCAGATACTCCGTCACCGTCATGTCGGGATACAGCGGCGGCTGCTCCGGCAGATACCCCGCGCGGCGGCGGGCTTCCAGCGGCTGGATCAGCACGTCATAGCCGCAGATGGAGATGTCGCCGCTCGACTGGCACAGATACCCCGTGATGGTGTTCATCAGCGTCGATTTGCCCGTGCCATTGCGCCCAAGCAGCGCAATGATTTCGCCCTTCTGCGCGGCGAACGTGATGCCTTTCAAGACCTCCCGTGTCCCGTAGCGCCGGGTCACGCCGCGCACGTCAAGCGTCGTTTCCATGGTTTGTGTCCTCCTTGCTGCGGCGGTACTGCAGCGGCGTGACGCCGGTAATCTGCTTGAAGCGGCGAATGAAGCTCGACGCATCGTAGTAGCCGACGTTCACGGCAATTTCCTTGATGGACAGTTCGGTTTCGGTCAGCAGCTGCTTTGAGCGCTCGACGCGAAGAATTGCCAGATATTCGTTCGGGGAGACGCGGTTGCGCTCCTTGAAGGACAGTGAGAGCCGCGCGGTCGATACGCCGAACGCCTCGGCAATGGCGCTGATGGACAGCTCCGGGTCGGCGTAATGCTCGCGGATGTACGCTGCCACTTCCTCGATGCCGCCGGTCTCCTCGGTCGGCATGGGCTTCTCTGCTTGCAGAATCGCGTCGCACAATCGGCGGAGCAGCTCGTCCAAATCATCCACGCTCTGGCAGCCGGAGAGGGAGAAGATATCGTACATGTCCTTCATGTCACTGCTGTCGGCGACGTTCGCGGCGTGTTCGCGCAGGAGCGTGTGAATCACGTCGTTGTAAATCAGGCGGAAGGCGAATGGCGTCATGCTGGAATGCTTGAGGAACGCCAGCAGCTCATCGAGCTTGCCGGAAAGCAGGGCGCGGTTGTTCAGCACCAGCGCCTGATTGATGCCGTCGGTGATTTTGCGCGCCTGCGGCAGGATGTCGCGCAGGTTGACGGAGACGAACGAGTATTCCAGCACGCGGCTGTCATCCATGACAAAGCGGTTGTCGTAGGCGGTCGCGGCTTCGAGGTAGCACGCGGGCGCGTGGGTGAAATTTTGGTGCGCGTTGCTCATGGCGACACAGGCGTGGCCGTAGCGCTCGATGCAAATCTGGTGCAGCGCGTTTGCCACGTCGTGCAGCCCCTGCTCAGTGTCGGCGAAAACGACATAGAGGAAGTTGTTCATCGCCGCCATTTCGACCGAGCAGACGGTTACGCCTGTCACGCGGTTCAGCGGCTCCTCCTGCATGGTGAAGGGCTGGTCGTTCTGCTCCTGTTCGGGGCAGAGCACCATGCCGTAATACGGCTTGTCGATGTCCAGCCGGACGCTCGTGGCGGCGGCGACGGCGAGTTCGCGGCTGTCAAAGCGCCCTTTCATGAACCGCAGCACGAAGTCATGCCGCTGCATGGGCAGGGAGGATTCGAGGCGGCGCGTCAAGTCGCTGTTGCGGCGGGACAACTCCTGTATGCCCGTCTGGATGGATGACCATTCGTCGCCGCGGCTCTCGTCCTGCGGAAGCAGGCTCGAAATCTCGCGGATGGGGCGGATGTTGCGCCGAGCCAGCAGGTAGGACAGCACGCTGCCCGCGACTGCCAGCGCCGCAATCATCATCAGCACGCCGCCCATGCTGTGCCAGACGTTGCCTGTCAGTTCCGACGATGGCATGAGCATCACATACTGCATCCCCCAGCTGCGGTTGCCCAGCGCAAGCAGCGTGTAGGGGACGCCGCCGGAGACGAATTCGCGCTGCATGGTCGCCTCGTTGCCCGCAAGCAGGGATGTCAGCTCCTCCGCCGAAAGCGGAAGTTCGCCCGATGATGCCAGAATCGCGCCGTCATGCAGGATGCAGGTGTTTGCGTTCATAGCAATCGCGTCAGAAAAGAGCTGCTGATAGGTGTTCTGCCGCAGGAGGAAGAGCATCGACCCACGTTCACTTTTCTGGCTCATGCCCAGCGGGATGATGAACGTCGTCATGTCGTACTGGTCGCTGCCCAGAAGGGAGGATGCGACTTTCTGCGCTGGAAGGACGCACAGTCCGCCGGGCTGACGGATCAGGCGCATCAATTCCGCGCCGGACACATGCTCGTAGTGCATCAGGCTGCTGAACATGTCCAGCGTCATCATCGAGGAGGAAGAGTACAGGTAGTCGTCGCTGGCGAAGCACAGGTACATCTGGTCAGAAAAGTCGTTGCTGACCGTGTAGGGGACAAGCTGCTGCATCAGTTCATAGGCGCGCCACGGCTCGTCGCGGTAGCTGAACGGCTGCAGGTAGGGGGACAAGCCGATCTGCTCGGCGGTGTTGAGCATGTTGTCCAGATACCCCTCGTGCTGGTAAGCGATGCGGCTCAAACGGTTGATGCCGTTGGAGATGACCTGCGCGCGCACCTCGCGGTTCATGTAGACGTACATGTACAGGAACAGCGCGCTGAGCGCAAGAAGCAGCACCAGCATGTAAGACACGACGTAGCGCGCGAAGGTGGAAAGGCGTTTGCTGCCGGATTGCTGTTTCATTGCTCCGAAAGTCCCTTCATGTAGCGGTCATAGGCGGTTTGGTAGAGCAAAACGTACTCCTGCGTGCCGATGCTGTTCAGCTCCGCCAAAAAGTCAGCAAAGCGCTCGTCCGTTACGCCGCGCGTGACGAATTCCACCAGATACGCATTCACGGCGGATTTCAGCGACGTGTAGAGCTGCTGAATGCGCGCGGATTCCTCACTCGTAATCGGCACGGTGTTAATCAGCAGCGTGTACGGAACATCTTCCAAGACGCCGGATTCGTCGTAGAGCGCGCAGTAGGCGGATTTCTCCTGTCGGTGCGCCGCCGGAACGTATACCGAGTCATAGTAGCTCGCGGGTGCGAAGAACTGCCCGCAGATAATCGGCACGGTCTTGTACAGCTCATTTCCCGCGGGAACGTAAGTGACCTCGTAGCGCCCGTCGCCGCGCAGAATCAGCGTGTCGCCGATTTTGCCGTTCTGCGCCACCAGCATGTTCTCCGTCTCGAACTGCGCGTCCAGCCAGCGAAGCGATGACGGAATATCATGATTCTGAATCGTCAGTGCCGCGCCGAACTCGATTTCGTCCTCCGTCCGCGCAAGACTTGCCTCGTAGCCCTCCGCGTGAACGGGCAGCATGACCGCATAATCCGCCGCAATGTCGTCGCTCAGCGCGGTGTTTTTCAGCCGCCAGTAGGTGAAATACCCTGCTTTCTGCTGATTCACCTTCGCCGCCCAGAGGTTCGACCCCTGCGTGAGCGACTCTACGTCCAGCAAGCCTTCCTGACAGAGCGAGTGCAGCCATTCCACGCACGCGCGGAAGCCGTCCTCCTCCGGCATGAAGAGCACCTTGCCGTCCGCAGACAGGTGAACAAAGTGCTCGTTCATCGGGATGCCGAACGCGCTGAAGGCGTTGTACAGCCCGGTGTTCACGTCGGCGAATGTCGCTTCGTAGGGGATTTCGTCAGCTAACCCGTTGCCGTTCGGATCGCCGTTTTTGAATGCGCGCAGGACATCAGTAAGCTCCTCCGTCGTCGTCGGGACGGACAGCCCTAACTTGTCCAGCCACGTTTTGTTGATGAAGAAGTGCCCGTTGGTGTTGATGCCCTGCGAGAGCAGAAAGCCGACGTAGTACATCTTCCCGTCGGAGGAGGGGAGGGTGCGCCCAGCGTTATCAATAGGCAGGCGGCTGAAATATGTCGGCATGTATTCTTCCAGATAGTCATCCAGCGGCAGAATCACATGCTGCGTCACGCCGTAGTCCTCCACGTCCAGGCTGCCGCGCAGAATCAGGTCGTGATAGCGCCCGGAGGCGAACATCAGGTTGACGCGGTTCGTCCAGTCCGAATGCTTGACGACGTCGAAATCGACATGCACGCCCGTCTGCTCCTCAATCTGCTGGAAAAACCACATGTTCTCAAAATCAAGCGTCTGGTTCTCCAACTCGTATTGCAGCGCGGTCAGAGATACTTTCTCTGTCTCCGGCGCAATGCTATCACCGCAGCCGCTGAGCGTCAGCAGCAAAAGAAGAAGCAGCAGAAGGAAAAACACGTTTTTTCGCATGTCGTCATGCCCCTTTGCATGTTTTTGTTACTTCTGATTATATCACAAACTGCAGAAGATAGCAAACGAAGTTCGGAAGCAATTTACGCCGGAAAGAGAAAAGCCGGAGAGCCGTAAGGGCTCTCCGGCAGGCTTTCCTCAGAGGCTTACTTCGCCATATAAGCGTCGTAGGCGTTCTGGTACAGTTCGATGTAGCGTTCCACGCCGATGGCCTTGGCGGTTTCCACGAAGGTGTTGTAGCTTTCGTCGGTCACGCCGTTCTTGATGAAGTCGGTCACGGATTCTTCCATGAACTTCTTCAGCTCGGTGTAGATGTTCGCGGCTTCGACAGCGTCCTCGTTATCCATCTTGCTCAGCTTGGAGACGTACTGGTAGCTCTTGTGCTCCAGAACGCCCGCAGCAGCGTACATTTCGGAGTCGAGGTAGCGTTCGACGCGGTGCGGCGCCATCTGATAAATCTGGGTGTAGTATTCGCCGGGCGCGAAGAACTGACCCATCGTGACAGGCACGAAGGAGTACAGGCCGTTGTTTTCCGGCACGTTGATGACTTCGTACTTGCCTTCGTCGTTGAGCTGAATCTGCTCGCCGACCTTGCCGTTCGCCGCCACCATCATGGTTTCGGTTTCCAGCTGCGCGTCAATCCACGTCAGGGACGCAACGGGGTTAGCGTTGGTCGAGGTCAGGATAGCACCCTGGTCCGGCACTTCCAGAATCGCGGAGACAGCAGCGCCGTAGGTCGGGTCAGCCGGAGGCAGGATGGACTTGAAGTCCTTGTAAACGTCGGGAGTCAGGGCAGTGTTAATCAGGCGCAGGTACGGGAAGGAAGCAACTTCGCCAGCATTGACCTTGTTCGCCCACAGGTTGGAGTCCTGCGTCAGGCATTCGGGGTCAAGCAGACCTTCTTCGTAGAGCATGTGCAGCCATTCAACGCACGCGCGCCAGCCGGGCATCGTGCCGGTGAATTCGACCTTGTCGTCATCGGTGATGTGATAGAAGGCGTAGTTTTCCGGCACGCCGAAGGAAGCGAATTCGTTCCAGATGGTTTCCGGGCCGTAGCCGAAGGTAGAGGTGGACAGCGGGTACTTGATGCCCGCTTCCTTGAACTTGCGCAGGACGTTGGTGTACTCGTCGATGGTGGTGGGCACTTCCAGACCCAGCTGGTCAAGCAGGGTGGTGTTGATGTACCAAGTGCCGTTGTGGTTGACGTTCTGGGCGATCAGGTAGCCGATGTAGTAGCTGTGACCGTCAGAAGCGGGGATGGAGTCGCCCGCGTTGTTGAGGTTCAGGCGGGAGACGTAGTTGGGCATGATGTCCTCGGTGATGTACTCATCCAGCGGCATCAGCAGGCCCTGATTCACGCCGTAGTCCTCAATGTCGGTGCTGCCGCGCAGAATCATGTCCATGTACTTGCCGGAGATGAACATCAGGTTCAGCTGCGTCTGGAAGTCGCCGTCCTTCACCATGGTGAAGTCAACGTGCGTGTTGGTCTTTTCTTCAATCTGCTGGAAGAACCAGAGATTGTTGAAGTCCGTGGACTGGTTTTCCAGCGTGTACTGGAAGGCCGTCAGGTTGACCTTGTCTTCCGCCACCGCCGAGCCGACGAGCGTCAGCGTCAGAGCCAGTGCGAGGAGAACAGAGACGATTTTCTTCATAGAGAAAATCTCCTTTCTTTTGCGCCATTCTCACGCGGGGAATGGCACGGTATTGATTCATCACGCCGCTGCGGACGTGTGAAATCCGAAAAAAATGGGGAACCGAAGGGGTCAAGGGGGCGATCGGAAAGCCCCCTTGTCGCTCCCGCAGGAGCGAAATCCCCCTGCCACAAAAGCGCATTGCAGTGAGAAAAACCGAAGGAAAGTCTGAAAGGATTATCCCTTCAGCGACCCAATCATAACGCCCTTGACGAAATACTTCTGCATAAAGATGTACAGCACAATCGCGGGAACCGTAGACACCACGATGCAGCAGTACTTGGCGACTTCCGCCTTGCGCATGGCTTCCTGCAGGCCGCCGAGGTTGTCGGCGTAGGCGGCGAAGAACGTATCGCTGGAGCCGGAAATGGACAGCGAAGCAAGAATTTCGCGCAGCACGGTCTGCAGCGGCAGATACGCGCGGTTGCGGATGAACACCAGACCCGTGAAGTAGTCATTCCAGCGCGCCACACCGTAGTAGACGCTCAGCACGGCGATAATCGTGCCGGACAGCGGCAGGACGCAGCGGAAGAAGTAAGTGAAGTGATCCGCGCCGTCCATCACCGCGGCTTCGTACAGCTCGTTGGGGATGGAGGACTGAATGTAGGTGCGGGCAACCATCAGGTTCCACACGGACACGGTGTTCATCAGAATCATGACCAGCCGCGTGTCGTACAGCCCCAAGTCGCGCACGTTCAGGAAAATCGGAATCAAGCCGCCGGAGAAGAACATGGTGAACGTAATCAGGAAGTTGACGAATGCTTTCCCGGCGAATTTGCGGCTCAGCGCATACGCCGCTGCAAGGGAGACAATCACCGACAGCGCCGAACCGAGAACCGTGTAAATGATGGAGTTCAAGTAGCTCTGCCACAGCTCGCTGTGCTGGAAAACCGCCTCGTAGCCCATGAGCGAGAAGCCCTTAGGCCAGAAGAGCACTTCACCCGCCAGCACCGCATCCGGGTCGGAGACGGACGCAATCAGCACCAGCCACAGGGGGTAAAGCGTGATAAACAGCACAATCATCCAGAAAATCAGGTTGAGAACGTTGAAAGTACGGTCGGCGCGCGTCTCTTTGATGCGAATGCCGTGTACTTCCGCTTCCTTCTTTGCCATTTTGCTTTCCCTCCTTTCTTAGAACAGGCTGATGTCGCTGGCCTTGCGGGAGATGGCGTTGACGGAAATGATGATGACGAAGTTGATGACGTTCAGGCACAGACCGATGGCGGAGGTGTAGGAGTACTGCGCCTTGCCGATGCCCGTGTTGTAGACGTACACGCCGATGATATCCGAGGTTTTGATGTTGCCGGAGGTTTGGAGCAGCAGCGCCTTGTCCGTGTTGGAGGACAGGAGCGAACCGCAGGAGAGAATCAGCATCATGACGGCAATCGGAATCAGGTGCGGAATGTCGATGTTCTTAATCTTCTGCCAGCGGGTCGCACCGTCGATGGTCGCGGCTTCGTACAGCTGCGGGTCGATGGAGGTCAGCGTGGCAATATAAAGGATGGTATTCCAACCGGCGTTCTGCCAAATGTCCGAACCGATGAACAGGGGGCGGAACCAGTTTTCCTCGACCATGAAGTAAATCGACTTGCCCCCGCAGGCTTCTATCACCTTGTTGACGATGCCGTTGGTGGGGGAGAAGAACAGGTAGAGCATACCAGCCAGCACGACGGTGGAGATGAAGTGCGGAACGTAAATCGCCGTCTGCGTGAAGCCCTTGAAGCGCTTCGAGTTCAGCTGGTTAAGCATGATGGCGAGCAGAATCGGAATGGGGAAGGAGAACAGCAGCCCGTAGAGGTTCAGCAGCAATGTGTCTGCAAACATGCGCCCGCAGTAGTACATGCTGAAGAAATTGCGGAAGTGTTTGAACAGGTCAAGCTGCCCTTTTGTACTTGCCCACGGACTGGCGGTGATGCCCAAGCCGACCTTGAAGTCTTTGAAGGCAATCTGGACACCGTACATCGGGAAGTAGCAAAATACAATGAAGAAAGCCAGCGCCGGAATCAGCAGAACCCATAGCTGCCAGTCGCGGTGAATTGTCCGCCGAGCACGAACACCAAACGGCTGATGCGGTTTGGTCGCTGCCGTCTTTGTTACCGCCTTTTGCAATGAAACCCCTCCGTTCATCGGGAACGCTGCCCCGTAATCAACTACGAATATGATACCATGCAGCACGCCGCCTGTAAATCGACAAAATTTTTGTGCATATCGTGCAAATGCCGATTTTTCAAGGGCTTAAGAATATGCGAAAAAATTGCGCATTTCAAATTTGGCCGTTTTCAGGTAGAATAGGACATGGAAAACAGGTCGGAAGCGGGACAAAAATGACATTTCCGCTTCCGCGAAATGACAGGAGGAAAGCCAATGCTGCCACAAACAGGGGTGACCTTTTCCTGCGATGACGCGGCGCTGCAAAAGCTATTTGACGAGGCGGAGCGCAAGTGCCTTCATAATTTGAAGGACTTCGGCGCGGATACCGTGCTGGTCGAGGGCGGCGGGTACGAAAAGATTTGGCTGGAAACGCAGCCGATGGGCGGTGAAATGTACTGGAAGCGCAACATGACCGCCGCGATGAACAATCAGCTGCTGTTCATGCGCACCCAGCGTGCGGACGGGCGAATTGCCGGGTCGATTCAGTGCCATCCCGACGGGACGATTGAGCCGCAGTTCAACAAGTTTCAGGGCTTCTGTTTCCCGTTGCACGCGCTGAACATGTGGTATCTCTCCGGCAAAGAACCGGCGTACTTGGATATGCTGGCGGACTGCTTAGAAAAATTCGATGCGTATCTCTGGAAAACGCGCGATTCCGACGGCGACGGGTGCCTTGAATCCTTCTGCGTCTACGACACGGGGGAGGACAACGCCCTGCGCTACGGTCACGCGCCTGTCTACTGCACGACCGATACGCCGCCCGAAGATGCGGACGTTGTGCCGATGGCGTCGATGGACGTGACGTCGTTCTCCTACGCCTGCCGCGATACATTGGCGGAAATCAGCCGCCTGCGCGGCGACGGGCGGGAAAGCGAATGGCGCGAAAAGGCGGACGCGGTTGCGGCGAACTTGAAAGCACGCTTGTGGGATGACAAGCGCCACGCCTGCTTTGACCGCGACAAGCACGGCAAGACCATCGACGTGCTGTGCCATAACACGCTGCGCTGTATGTACTGGGGTTCCATCAGTCAGGAGATGGCGGATGCGTTTGTGCACCAGCACCTGCTGAATCCGCAGGAATTCTGGACGCCGCTGCCCCTGCCGAGCGTTGCGGTGAACGACCCGCTGTTCCGCAATGCGCCGGAAAACAACTGGAGCGGGCAGTGCGAGGGGCTGACGTAGCAACGCGCGATTATCTCCTTGGAGCGCTACGGGTACGAACCGATTGTGACAAAGCTCGGCAGGAAGCTGCTGGATGCCCTCATCCGCGGCGGGTATGTGTTCACGCAGCAGTTCGATCCTTTCACGGGCGAGCCTTCCCGCGTGGGCATGGTGTCGCATGAGGTGCTCTCCCGCGACAGCGACGAGCCGTTTCAGGATTCCTACGGCCCGACGCTGCTGGCGGCGCTGGAGTACATCGCGCATATCTGGGGGATTGCGCTGGTCGGCGATGAAGTGTGGTTCAGCTTGGGTTCGGGGCTGTCCTATGCCTATGCGCAGCGGTTCGGGGATGATGTGTACGAAATAAAATCCGACGGTCGGTCGGGCACTATCTACAAAAACCGAATTGCGGTCGGTTCTGCCCCTTGCGGCGTCCGGCTGGTGACGAACCGCGACGGGAAAATCCTCCGCACAGTGAAAATTGAGGAAGGCGTATAATATGAAGACAGTCAAAATCCGTTTAGACGGCCTCGGCGGAATGCCGATGGACGAAAAGACGCTCAAAAGCACCTACGCGACCGGCATGGACTTCGAGCCGGACGAGCGCCGCATGACGATTGACAGCGAGGGTATCGTCAGCCTGCAAGTGACAAAAGAACCGTACATGATTCACGTCAAGATGGCGGTGCCGCTCTACGGGCATCTGTGGGTGATGGCGGACAATCAGGGGGAGGGGTACACGGGCGAATTTGTGGACTTCGTGACGGAGGCCGTCCGCACTTATATCCACCATGCGCAGAAGTACGCGGCGGGTATCACGCTGTCCCCGACGACGCAGGGGCATCTTGACGCGGCGATTGAATTGCAGCATTTGGCGAACCGTGGGCAGGATACGCCGGACAACCGCCTGTACGCGCTGTCGAACGCGATTTACGCGGCGGAGGGCGCGCTGGTGGAATCTGCCCGCGCAAAGGCGTTTGCCGCGCCGAGAAGCGACCTCAAACTTGGCTGCAACTTCGCGCGCTACACGTCGGATGCCTCCCGGTATGCGAAGTTTTTCGCGCAGGCGTTCGACTTCGCGACGATTCCGTTCTATCCGCGCACGACCGTGCCGGAGAAGGACTGCTACGACTATTCGTATGTGGATCATGCGCTGTCGTTTCTGCTGGACAAGGGAATTACCCCCAAGGGGCATCCGCTCTGGTTCGGGCATCAGGACGTGAACCCGAAGTGGCTCTTCGGTCTGCCGTACCCGGAATTGCGCCGGGAGGCCGCGAACATCGCGCGCCACCATGTCAGCACCTATCGCGATACGATTCAGTACTGGGACGCCATGAACGAAGCGCACGACTGGGCAAATTGCTTCGAGCTGACGCAGAAACAGCTGATTGACCTCACCCGCGCGACGACCGACGCATTGCGCGAAGGGAACGACAAGGCGGTGTCGATTGTCAACGTCTGTCTGCCGTTCGCGGAGTACGTCGCGGGGCGGTACAACTGCTACGGCGCGCTGCCGGAGCATCTGCGCAGTCCGCTGAGCTACTTCAAGACCATCATCGAAGCGGGGATTGACTTTGACGTGGTGGGTATTCAGCTGTATTTCCCCGGCCGGGATTTGGTGGCGGTGGACTTGCTGCTGAACGCCTTTGCTGCGCTGGGCAAGCCGATCCATATCACCGAAATGGGCGTCAACGGCGGCTTCCGGCAGAAAGGAAACGCGGCCAGCAGCTGGTCGCAGATGGCAATGTCCGAGGGTACTTGGCACGGCGGCTGGAACGAACACACGCAGTCGGACTGGCTGGAGCAGTTCTACACCATCGCCGCGTCGCGCAAGGAGATTCAGGCGCTGACGTGGTGGGATTTTATCGAGCCGAGCTTCTCCGGCAACGGCGCGATGCTCTACGAGAACGAGAATCCGCGTGAGTCGTATTTCCGGCTGCTGGCGCTGAAAAACAGGATTGTGCGCAAAGGATAACGAATATCCTGTTTCCAGATGAAAATGTGCCAAGATGCGCAGGCGAATCTGGAAATAGCATTCACTGATGTAGAAATAGAAAAATCCCTGCTGACTGTCTTAAAGGACATATCAGCAGGGATTTCTGATTTAAGCATCAATCCGCCGGGATGTACTCGCCGTAGATGAACTCGTGCAGCGCCTGCACGTTCTTCGGGAAGGACTTGCTGCCCATGTTGATGACGCTTGCGCCGTCCACGTCAAGGTAGGAGTAGGTGCCGTCCATCGGGACGTGGTGCTGCTCCAAAAGAGACTCGCCGCGGGTCAGGCGGTCGGAAATACCCGAACGCAGGACGCCCAGCGCCAAATCAAAGAGCGTGCTTGCCTTCATGTTTGTCTGCACATAGGGCATACAGGCGTTCAGCAGGTTGTTGAGTTCCGTCATGCTCATGCCCCCGTCCAGCACCTTTTCCAGCAGCAGCTCCATCAGCTTGCGCTGGCGCGCCGTGCGGCCAAAGTCGTTGTCCACCTTGCGCAAACGGGCGTACATGACTGCCTGAATGCCGTCGCAGTGGTGCGTGCCGGCTTTGTTGGGCAGATTCTCACGCGTGTAATCCTTGCTCTGATTGTCATACTTCGGCGGATGCTGGCGCAGATAGGTGTTAATGGCCTTTGCTTCCTTTGCAGTCATTTCAATGTCAATGCCGCCCAAGCTGTCAATGATGGATGCCAAGCCATAAAAGTTGATGGTAATGTAATTTTCGATGTTCAGTTCAAAATTCTTGTTGATGGTGCGCATGGCAAGCTGACCGCCGCCGCGCGAATAGGCGGTGTTGATGCGGTTCTTGTTCTTGTAGCCGGGAATGGTGACATACAGGTCACGCAGGATGCTGGTCAGCTTAATCGAGCCGTCGTCCTTGTTGATGGACACGATAATCTGCACGTCGCCATTCTGCAAGCCGTCATCCAGCGACGTCGAGCGGGTATCCACGCCGACGAGCAGGATGTTGACGACGTTCGAGGGAAGGTTGGCGTTGATGTCCAGCTTATCGGGGTCAATGGTGTTGTCGATTTCGTTGTCCGTGATTTCGATGGTCGAGCCGTCGTCATCAAAAATCACGTCGCCGCCAAGGTCGTCGTCATCATCGAGGATAATATCGCCATTATCGCTGATGGTGTAGTCCTCACCCGCGGATGATTCGGTCACACTGCCGACTTCCTCGTCCAAATCATCCGTCAGGTCAATGCTGCCCGCCAGTGCGCCCGGCATCAGCAGGCAGAAAATCATCAGCAGCGCCATCCACTGCTTCCACATCTTCATGGGCAAATTGCCTCCTTACGGGAAATTTCGTCGTATACGTTCCTATTATAGCGGCTTGGGGGGAAAATTGCAATCCATTGCCGACTTTTCGCGGAAATTGTTACATTTGTGCAGGCGCGCCGAACACGCCGCGCAGGAAGCGGATGCTCTCCAGCAATGCCTGTTCGCTTTCGACAAGCTGCGCGTACGGTTCGAGAATCACCGCGCCGTCGAAGCCATCCTCGCGCAGGACGCGCGCAAACTGCTGCCAGTCAAACACGCCGCGCCCCGGCAGGCACAATTTGCCATCCGCCGTCCAGTCCAGCACATGCAGGTGGCGCACATGTCCACGCATGGCGCGCAGCATGTCGAGGGGGTCAACGCCCGCCTGATGCACCTGCTTGGTGTCAAGCACGAACTCCACGTCCGGGATGCGTTTGAGCAGGAGGCGCTCCGGCGTGGCGACGCTGCACCAGCTGACGCTCTCCCACAGCACGCGCAGGTGATGCCGCGCCGCGCGCTCACGCATCTGGTCGAAACGCTCTTCCAGGAAGGGGATATTTGCGGGCGAAAGATGCCCCCGCACGCCGAACGGCCCGTGAAAGATGTAGTACGCCGCGCCGAGCGACTCTGCCGCACGGCAGACGTTCGCAAACATTGCAAACGCATCGTCTGACTGGCGCGCGGCGCGGCCGAACAGCTGCGGCTCAAACTGCGGGCCCAGCGGGTGCACCGACGTGACGGGGAAGTTGTTCATGTTGTAGCGCATCCGAAAGGTAAAATCCGTCGTGTATTCGCTGGGCGTTTCCAGAAACACTTCGCAGGTGTCCAGCGGCAGCTCCGCAATGTGCGCGGCGGCCTCATCCGTCTCCAGCTGGCCGTAATAGGCGGCGCTTGATAGCCCGATTTTCATGCCTGATGCCCTCCTGGCTGATTCAGCTCGTCCAGTGTGAGGGAGAAGGAGGGAACAAATTCGCGGATGAAGTCCTGTACTTCGGGCAGGGTGATGGCATCTAACTGACGGCGAATCGCCTCGCCCGCCGAACTCGTGATTGCCCGCGCGCCGCTCTTCCACGCACTTGAGGTATGCGCTGAGCGAATCCGCCGCCTTGACGATTTGGTGGTCATAGTCGCGCCCCTCGCACAGGTACGGCGCAAAGCACTTGCGCAAATCCTCCGGCAGCATGGCAAGCAGGCGGTCGTTCGCCATTTTTTCTACATCTTTATATGCGCCGCGAAGCTCCAATGAATGGTACTTGACGGGCGTGGGCATATCGCCGGTGATAACCTCGCTGGCATCGTGATAGACGGCGAGGGTGACGATATGCTCCGGGTTGCAGTCGCGCCCGTAGCGATTTTTGCCGATGAGCGCCATGCCATGGGCAAGCATGGCAACTTGCAGGGAATGCTCCGCGTCGTTCTCGGACATGGACGAGCGCATCAGCCCCCAGCGGCGGATATAGCGCAGGCGGGCGATGTAGGCGAAAAAGTGGTGAATCATCGGGAAAACTCCTCCTGTTGGGGTGATTTTGTGCTGATGGAAGCGAATAATGTTTCTTGGCTAAACACGCGGACACAGCATGAGAGCGCGCTCAAGCCAATCGCGCGAAAGGGTCAAGGGACAGCGCCCCTGCATTCCCCCATAAACACGCGCATACTGTATGCAGTAGCGACCAACTCAATCGCGAAAAAGGGAGTCCAGAGGGTC
>OIGD01002032.1_pt1 | contig 17005 bp, 17 predicted proteins | sample 1582211 | NCBI WGS metagenome assembly OIGD01 (sample SAMN04414078, study PRJEB24778) | human gut metagenome | material: faecal | host: Homo sapiens
TTTACACATTTCATGAACTGTATCATGAATAGCATCATAACCAAGTTCTTTAGCACGTTTTGCAATATTTAACTTAGCTTCACAAGCACCAGCTTCAGCTTGATATCTCATTTCAAGATTTCTCTTTGTTGAATCAGTAACAACTTCGCCTAATAACTCGGCAAATTTTGAAGCATGTTCAGCTTCTTCAAAAGCAATACGTTTATAAGCTTCAGCAACTTCAGGATATCCTTCACGGTCAGCTTGACGTGACATGGCAAGATACATGCCAACTTCTGTACATTCACCAATAAAGTGATCTTTTAAACCCTGACATACTTCTTCATCTATACCATTTCCAACACCAATTTTATGTTCATCAGCCCATAAAGCATTTGAAGAGTTTTCTTCAACCCTTTTAAATTTATCAGCGCCTACACCACACATCGGACATTTTTCAGGTGCTTTGTCACCTTCATAAGTATAACCGCATACTGTACATACAAATTTCATAATAACAATTCCCTCCATTAATTTTTCTACATGCAATATATTATCATAGATATAAAATAAAAACAATAACTATTATTATTTTACTTAATATTTCTTAAAAAAGCAGTGAGTAAGCCGGGTTCTGTTCTAGCTATCATCTGTCTTTTATATTAAATTACTTTAATATTTTAGCGGATTTTTGAAAATTAAGCGGGCCGCTTTATACTTTTTCAAACCTTGCACTCAACCGGGGTTTACCTCAAAGATATCTCTTGATATTTTGAAATGAGCTCTTACCTCATCTTTGCACCATTTGCCTCGTTAAAAATATAACATTAGGCTGTCTTTTTTTCTGTGGCACTTTCCTCACAATCACTTGTACCTGACGTTATCAGGCGGTCTGCCCTTGAGTGCCCGGACTTTCCTCTAAAAAAGAAAACTTTTTTAGCGATAGCTCTACTGCTTTAATGTTTATTATTACATATTTTTATATTTTTTGCAAAATATTTTCTTTTAAAAATGCATCTTTTATATTGTCAGGAATATTTTTTAAAAGTTTACCATCTTTTATAACAACAACTTTTGTAATGGCATTTAATACTACTTTTTTTTCCTGGTTTAAAATCGTATGAGAAAATTTAATACCAATTTTGGAAAAACTATTTAAAGTGGTATTAACAGTTAAAATATCATTTAATTTTGCGCTATATTTATAGCGTATATTTAAATCAACAACAGGAAACAAAATATTATCTTTTTCCAAACTAGCTAAATCAAGCCCTAAAGCTTCAATAAAGTCAACACGAGCTCGTTCAAGCCATTTTATATATGCTCCATGCCAAACAACATTATAACAATCTGTATCACTATAATAGACTCTTACTTTAAAACTATTTAACATAATCAATTAAACAACTCATTTAATCTATCACTTATTTCCATAGGATCCATTTCATTAGTAATACTATTTATATCATATGCAACTTGATATAATTTTGCAGCTTCAACATTATCGCCACTTAAAGCTATTGAACGGGCTAAATTATAATGAGCTAATGCATAATTTGGATTATAGGTAATGGCTTTTGTAAATAATTCAATTGCATGCTGCACTCGACCTAAATCATCTAAGTATATTACACCCAAATTATTATAAGCTATATCATAAGTATAATCATATTTTATTGCAAGCTCATATTCTTTAATAGCTTCCTCGGTATTTCCTATACCCCAATGTAAAAAAGCGATATTACAATGAATTTTAGGGTTATACGGCTGAAGATTTAAAGCTTGGCGGTATACCAGAAGAGCATTTTCATATTCATTTTTTTCATAAAATATACTTCCTAAATTAACATATATATCAATATCTTTAGGAGTCAAAAGATAAGCACTTTGATATGCTAAAACTGCAGCATCTTTGTTTGCACCTGATTCCTGAAGCACATACCCAAGTGTCTGAGCAATGACACTTGTCCATAGCGGATTTGGATTTAAGGTAATTGCATTTTCATATCGTGCAACAGCACCTGTTACATCACCTTTTAAGTATAATATATTTCCTAAATTACTTTGATATTCTGCAACATGAGGTTGTATTTCAATTAGTTTTAGATAAGTAATGACTGCATTATCATAATCACCAAGTTCTTCATACAAATGGCACAATTCCTGATGTGCACCAATATTTAAACTATCAAGCCAAATCGCCATTTTATATTCGCATATTGCGTCATCTAACCTTCCTACAATACGATATACATATCCAAGTAAACAATATAATGTTGCAAATTTGGGCGATTTATCTATAGCTTGACGATATAATTTTATTGCTTCATTAACTTTTTTATTTTGCACCAAATATAATGCCTGAGTTATTAACGGTAAATATTTCATAAATGATATTGTTCTAATACTATTTTTTATTGCATCTCTATCAAAAGGTAAAGTTAGAAAAGCTAAAACGAATTCTTTTAATATTCTAACTCTTTCTTTTAATTCACGATGAGGCATTATTTTTAGAATATTAAATATTAGATAATGAGCACTTGAAGACTTAAGTTTACCATATTTTACAGCTAACTTTGCCCAATCAAGTGCTTCATGAAAATTACTTTTTTTTAAGTATATTTTTGATATCATCAAATATGCTTTTGCACATTTGGGCTTTTGTTCCAAAACCTTATTAAAATATTGTAATGATTTTTCAAAATCGTCCTTATAAAAAAAGGCTAATGCTAATTTAAATAAAATGTCACAATTATTTAAATTAGATTCTAAAGCAAGCTGATATTCATTTATTGCTTCATCTATATACATTTTAGCTTGTGATAAATCCAAATGTTTTTCCAAATACAAATCACCTAAATTAACATGTATTTCATAATTATTAGGATTTAAGCTGAGTTCTTGCCTACATAAATCAATAGCTTCTTGAATACAACCTTGTTTTTTCATTTTATTTATGGAATTTTTTATTTTTTTTTGATTTTTTTCCATAGTATGAATATTTTTCATTATTTATCCCACATTTCACAAACTTCAAGTTCAAGACATTTTTTTATTATTTTATTTCGGTCAGAATCTTTTATATTTTCATAAAAGAACAAATATTCCTGCTCTTTAAAATGTTCCTTCTTTTCTATTTTACCTTTAATTATAACAGAAAATGAAAAAACAAGGTTGTATTCAAGAAGCTATTGATTTATGTAGGCAAGAAATTATCCAAAGTAAGACTTATTTTATACTCTTCATCTTGTTTTAAAAGTCTGTTTGTTATAAACCTTAAGGCTTCACCACCTAGATCCTTTGTTGTTATATTAAAAGACTCGTTTGTTTCGGGGTCAATTAATATAGCTTGACTTATCCAACTTGCACGTATGTATTTTCTTCTTTGTATATTTTTATAATCATTTGGAAAATCGATAATCAACTTTTCCCTCAATGGATTTAAAACAATTGAGTCAAAAGCACGTATTCCGTTGTTAGTAAATATGTACACTAATATAGTCGTACCTTCATTTAGATATTGGCTTGCTTGTTCATAATTCTCTCTGGGTCTTGATACTTCAAGTCTGTCATATTCAATATTAGCTATTTTGGCTACAATAGATTCTACCTGACCGTCACAATTTAGATATTCAATTTTTACCTCATTACCAATCTTTAATGCTTTCATTTTTAGCCCCCTTTAAATGTGTTTATAATTTTTATCATCAACTTGTGACAAATATTTATTTTGTGCTAAAATAGTTAATACAAATTTGTCATTAAAATATTTATCGGCAACTTTTTTGATATCTTGAATTTTTACATTTTTTATTTTTTTTATAAATTCTTCTTCATATTCATAACCAAGTCCATTTATCTCAAAACCGCTATACATTGAACTTTCAAGTATATTAGTTTCATAATAAAAATTTCTTTTACCCAATATATTATTCTTTGTATTTTCTAATTCCGCTTCTGTTATATCTGTTTTTTTAATTCTTTCAATTTCATACAAAAATCCTTCAATTGAAGTTTTTATATTATCAGGATGTGTAGCAATATAAACGTTTATATTTGCTGATTTATTGTATAATTCATATGAACTTCGAACAACATAAGCAAGACCTTTTTTATCACGCAATTCTAAAAATAAACGTGAAGACAATCCACATGCTCCAAGAAGTGTGTTCATAACAAGAATTGGAGCATAATCCTCACTTTTATAAGTGTCACATAAATATCCCAAAATTATTTGAGCTTGTGCTACATCATCTTTTTCAATCTTTATAATTTTCGCTTCATTTAAAGTTACTTCCTCAATTTTTGACTCAACATTTTGAGATTCTAGATAATTAAATTTATCATTAATTATTTTTACAATTTCATCTTTATTAAAATCCCCAACAATCGACATAACTTTTTGAGAATTATTTATTATTTTATTATATGCTTTGATAATATCTGCTTTTTGTATCTTATCAATATCCTCCAAAGTTTTTGTCATGGTGTTTCCATAATGATGTTCTTTATATAAATTCCGGTAAAAAGCATCATAAGCGACACTTTTTGGAGAATCCAAACGTGCTTGAATTTCCCCTTTTAATTTTATTTTTTCTTTTTCCAGTTCTTCAAATGTTGAATTTTCAATTATATCTGTTAATATATCCAAAGCTAAATTAAAGTCGTCATTTAAACAAAATATTTTAAACTGTAAACTATCGGATTTTAAACTTGAATAACATTCAATTGCATTCTCTTCAAGAATATTAGCCAACTCACTTGATGAATACTTTTTAGTACCTTGAAAAAAGAGTCTGTTTAAAAGTGAATATAGACCGCTATATTTTTCTTGTTCGTTAATTTTTAAATATAAAGTAAAAGCTATTCTTGGCGTTTTTTTATTAATCTTAGTTATTAAATTTATTCCATTATCTAAATTTATCTTATGCAATGAACACATTATTTAATTATCCTTTTCATTTTTATTGGGTAGCAAGATTGAAACAGTCACAAAATCTAAATTTATATACTCTTTTGAGATTTGAAGCAAATCGGAAATTGTCATTTTATCAACAATTTTCAAGTAATCTTCAATTGGTTTTATATCATTTAATTTTGTCATATAATCACCAATTGTTTCAGATATTGAAGAGACTGTTTCAGAATCACAAGCAAACGAAGAGAGAATTTTTTTCTTTGCTTTATTAAACTCTCTATCAGTTATTGATTCGTTTATTTTATTTATTTCATCATTAATAAGTTTTAAAGCAATATCTTTTTTTTCCGGTTTAAAATTAGCCTGTATAAAAAAGTTACTTCCATCTTTAAACTGATAATGACAAGATGAAACCATATTAAAAACAGAGTCTGAAGCTTTCTCAATCAAATTTTGATGAAGACGGGAACTTATCCCCTCGCCTAAAATAATACTTATCATATCAAGCGCAATAATTTCTTTTAATTTGCAAGCTCTAGGACCCAAAAAACCATACATCATAAACCCTGTATTTACATTAGCAGTTTTCTCAAAAAATTGAGCAGGTTTCCTTGAATCGAGTACATATTCTTTCATACTCAAATTATTTTCACGCCCTTTAAAATCAAATTCTTTTAACAGCAACTTTAATATTTCATCTTCATCAAAATCACCAACAGCAATAGTTGTAATATTATTTGGTGTATAAAATTTCAAATAATATTCCATAACTTTTTCCCGAGGTATTGATGATATAATCTGACGTTTTCCAATAACATCACGTTTATATGGGTGTTGTGTGTACATATTTTGATTACATTGATTATAAACTTTTGTCCAGGGATTATCCTCACACATCCCTATTTCTTCAATAACAACCGAACGTTCTCTTTTAAGCTTAGGCGTTTCCTTATCAAAATCAAATGGAAGCCCGAGCTCTTCTTCAGGGAATATTGGATTTATCATCATATCAGCATGAAGTTTTATAGCAAGTTTAAAGTCTTCACCATTTTTTCCATACGGCAAAGTCACATAATAAAAAGTATAATCCTTCCAGGTTGCAGCGTTAACAATAGCGCCTTTAGCCTCAAGAGTTTTATCAAAATATCCGGCTTTATATGTTTTAGTTCCCTTAAACATAACATGCTCAACAAAATGAGAAATTCCATTAATCTCATCATCTTCATTTATCGAACCGGTTTTTACCCAGCTTGAAATATTACATAAACCGCCGCTTTTATAACCTAAAACAATTTTATGACCATTTTCTCGTTCAATAATTTTTAGAGGTTTTTCTAAATAAGGATAATTGACTTCCTCTATTTTCAAATTTTCCAATCTTTATTCCTCAAATAAATATAGTAACTTATTATATTCTATCAATTTTTTTCTATTTTGCATAATATTTTAACAAAAAATCATACAATAGTTTTAACGCTGCTTGTGAAAACTCGATTTTTGAATACTTACGTATTAGATTATTTTTAAATTCACTTTTATTTTTATATGGATTTTTGTTAAACATATTATATTTTTTTACAATAAAATTTTCTTTATTGGCAACACACATATAAACAAGCCCCAATTCTTTTGATTTTGTATCGCCTGATGGACCTAAAATACCCGTTATACTTAATGCTATATCAATTTGAGGATTATTTTTCAAAACACCTTGAGCCATTTCAATTGCACATTTTTCACTAACAGCTCCGTATTTTATTAAAGTTTCATATGAAACGCCCAAAAATTTTTCTTTAGCTTCATTTGCATATGTAACAAAATTTATCCTAATATAATTTGAACTTCCTGAAATATCAGTCAAGCGGCTTGAAACAAGACCGCCTGTACAAGATTCTGCTGTTGCAACTTCAAGATTCTTTTCTTTTAAAATCTTACCAATTTTAAGCTCAATATTGTTAAAATAATAAGTATATGTATTTTTAAATATTTTAAAAAGAATGTTAAACACTTTAAACAAAGGCTCTTTCTTAATTTGTAGGTACATCAATTGGATTTGTTAAAAGCACATCAATATTTGAATTTTTAGTCAAATTAACATTTTTTCCTTTTTTAAACAAATCAGCAACACTATCACCAACTAAGTATCCAAAGGCGCCAATTCCTCCGCCAATCCATGCAACAGGGCAAGTTAAAATCTTTCCATATCCGTTTAACCATTCACCTGAGTCAAAGCCCCATTCGTTAGTTATTTTTAAAATTTCGCCACTTGACTTACAATTACGTTTTAATTCGCTAAAGTAGTTTCCACCACCATCAATACCACCATCTATAGTTAAATTAGCAATATTAAATAAACTACCTTTAAACGGCAATTGACGACCGTTTGGTGTTACAATATGGTCAAATTTTAAATATAAAACTGCTGATTTTGAAGGTCTTTTTTTCTGCTTTATATCGGCAATTGTTCCGCGAATAAGCGTTCCTTTTGGTAATATTAATGCCTTACCTTCCTTTAAATCATTTTTTAATATAGCTTGAAAACTATCACCAATTAAAATACTATCCGTATTAATTTGATTAGTAAGACTTAAATTTAAACAAGTACCCACATCAAGTCTTTTTGATTCAACATTTGCATCAAATGATTTATTTATATTTGCATAAGTTACATTTGAAAATATAGTTATAAATGATATTATTGATATTAATTTTTTTAACATAATCTTTTTTCTCCTATATAATTTTTAAAAGCGTTTTTTATTATAAATCTTTGGTGGATATTTTACCAAATTTCGCTGACAAATCATCAATATGGTGAATAAAATACAACATTGGCTCTAAGTTTTTTTCATTTAAATCAATAATAGCTCCCCACTCAATCCTTGAATGATGTGCTGCTATCATTTTGGCAATATTTGTAAATCCCATTGTCATACAATTTGAATAACCCCATTGCGTATGAGTTCTCCAATTTTCACGAAAATCCTCATCATAATCAATAAGCCCTGTTTCAACATCTATTTTATATTCAAAAATCTTTCCAAAATCATGAAGTATACAAGCACCTATTATATCATCACTATCAATTTCATACACCATTTTTTCTTTTATAACATCTGAAAATTCCAGACATTCTACAATATGCTGTATTAAACCACCTATATAATTGTGATGATGCATTTTTGCCGCGGGTGCTATTTTTAATTCTTTTTTGTATGTATTTAATAAATTCAATATATAATTTTTTAAATCCTGATTTTTTATTTTATTAGTATAATCAATTATTTTAAAAAAATGTTTTTCCCGCATAGGTTCTGTTAAGCCAATTTTTGCTTCATAGATTAATTTTAAATTAGTAACATTACAATTATTAAATTTTTCATTATATGTCCCGCTTAGTATTTTTAAAATATTGCCACATCTAAACAACTTTGGATCTAACCTATTTATTGTCTCTTCCCATAACACACAGTTTAAAATCGACTCATCTTCAAGATTTTTTAATTGAAGTTTCCCCATTTTTGTACCGGCTTTGGTGTCACCAATAGCATAAATAACAACTTCATAATCTGCTTGTAAATCTAGCATAAATCACCCCAAATACTTACTCTAATTTTAATTTTAGTTTAAAAAACGATAATTGTAAACTAATTTACTGTAACTTAATATTTTTAACGTTTATTTGATTCTCTTTATTTTTTTTATTTTTTATTTTTACTTCAACTATATCAAAATGATAACCTTCTTTTGCAAATGATTCAGTCGATAAATGAAGCACATTTTTATTATCATAAATTGATTTTGATTTATGATAGTGACCTGAACTTATCATTAAAATATTTTCAAAATCATTTAATAATTTTAAATAGGCATCTTTTTCGTATATTTCACGGGTTTTGTCATCAAAGGGCTCATAAACTGGGAAATGTTGAAATATTATAAACTTATCTTTTTTGTATTTTTTTAAATTGTTTTTAGCAAAGTTTAGTGTTTCGAAAGTGTACTGTCCATGTTTACTTGGCATATATGGCATAACACCATCAAGCACAAGACATTTGATTCCCTTTTTAGGTGCAAACATATAATTTGATGATAGTGTCTTTTGATTTTTATTATAATTTAAAACAATCTCCATATACGTATCTTTTGTAATTCCTGAAATTTTATGAGAATCATGATTCCCCAAAACAATATAATAAGGTTTATTTAAATAATTCACAACACCTAAAAAACTTTTTAATACTGTTTTATTTGATTTATCAAGATTATCACCTAAAAAAACAACAAAATCTAAGTCATTTATTTTATTTAACTCATCAATTGCCCATTTCAAACTTTGTGCTGAATTTGAATTTTCACTTGTGTCAAAATGAACATCAGCAATTTGTGCAAATTTTAAGTCTTGTGCATTTGCAATACATATTGAACAAAAAAATAAAATAAAAAATATAAAAATTTTTTTTAACATTTTTATAACTTTCTAAAAACTTACTCAAACAAACCAGTTGAAATATAGCGTTCAGCTAAATCATTACATATTGTAACAACATTATTATCTTTATTTCTGTTTGCAATTTCTTTTGCTGCAAATAGATTAGCACCAGAAGATATACCACACAAAATCCCTTCTTTAACGGCTGCATCTTTTGCCATTTGAATAGCATCAACTGTTTTAACGGTAAATATTTCATCAATAACTGTTTTATCTAAATTATCAGGAATAAAGTTAGCTCCAATCCCCTGAATGTCATGTGATGATGCTTTGCCTTGTGAAATTAATGGACTTTCATATGGTTCAACGGCTATTATTTTTATATTGGGAATAAGTTGCTTTAGTTTTCTTCCAACTCCGCTTACTGTACCACCTGTTCCAAAAGAAGCTACAAAATAATCAATTTTGCCTTCAAAATCATTATACAACTCAATTGCTGTAGTTTTTTCATGTGCTTTAGGATTATTAGGATTATCAAATTGTGACATAATCATACTATTTTTGTTTTCTTTATTAAGCTTTAATGCTTCATCAACAGCTCCTTTCATCCCAAGTTCTTTTTTGGTAAGAATAAGTTTAGCGCCTAAATGTTTTAACATTTTTTGACGTTCTAAACTCATACTTTCGGGCATTGTCAAAATAAGTTTTATTTTTAAAATAGAACATACAAGAGCTAGTCCAATTCCCGTGTTACCGCTTGTGGGCTCAATAATAATAGTTTCTTTATTAATTTTACCTTCCTTTATAGCTTCCATAATCATATTATATGCAGCTCTATCTTTTATAGAAAAACCCGGATTAAAATACTCAAGTTTTGCATAAAGTTTGGCGTCACTTTCAACAAGCTCATTTATTTTAACACAAGGTGTATTACCTATTAATTCAAGTACATTTTTATATAATTTTGACATAGTTTCTTTTTCCTGCTTTTATAATGCCGCTTTTATTAACAACAAAATTTATATCATCAATTTTTTCATCATCAAATTTAATAGCACCTTGAAAGATTAGACGTTTGGCTTCGGATTTACTTTTTGCAAAATTTTGTTCAACAAGTATATCCAAAATATTTTTATTTATTCCGTTAATTTCAACTATATCTTCAGGAACTTGATGCTTTTGAACAACATTTATAAAATCATTTTGAGCAGCATTTGCATTTTCATCACCACAATATTCTTTTGTAATATAATAAGCAAGTTCCATTTTTATATTACGAGGATTTTCACCAGATTTTAATCTTTTTTCTATTTGTTTTAATTCTTCATCAGTTTTATCAGTAAGCAATGTAAAATATCTCATAATCATTTCATCTTTAATTGACATCAATTTTCCATACATATTTTTTGGTTCTTCAGTTAAAGATATACAATTTTGAGGATAAGTTTTTGACATTTTTAAAACACCATCCGTACCTTCCAAAAGTGGAAGCAAAAACACAAGCTGAGGATTATCTTTACCATAAGCAAGTTGTACTTCACGTCCAAGCAAAAGATTAAACATCTGGTCGGTTCCGCCAAGTTCAATATCAGCATCCACAACAACTGAGTCATAAGCTTGCATTAAAGGATAGAAAAATTCATGAACTGCAATAGGCTGACCTGTTTGATAACGTTTTTGAAAATCATCACGTGTCATTAATTTTGCAACAGTTACATTTGAAGCAAGTTTTAACAACTCAACAAGCCCCATTTTATGAAGCCAATCTGCATTATTGGTTACTTCAGCTTCTTTAATATTTACAACTTTATCCATCTGTTCAAAATAAGTTTTTGCATTATTTTCAACTTCTTCTTTTGTTAAACTTGGTCTTGTTTGAGACTTGCCAGAAGGGTCACCAATCATGGCTGTAGCACCTCCAACAATCAAAACAACTTTGTGTCCAAACTGTTGAAAAAGTTTTAACTTTCTCATAACAACAGTATGTCCTAAATGTAAATCAGGACGTGTTGGGTCAAGACCAAGCTTAACTCTTAACGGTTTATTATTTTTTTCAGCTTCTTGAAGTCTTTTTGCAAGCTCCATAATTCCATTTGGAATGATATCAGCTCCACGTGCAATTAGTTTTGCCTGCTCAATAAACTTTTCTTCAATTTTTATTTCATTTTCATTCATTATTTATTTTCCTCAAATTAAACTTTATTAATATTTTTTAAATCTTTATCCCTATTCAATAATTTTAAAATTCTTTCAACATCTTTATCACCACGGCCTGAAAGATTTACAATAATGATATCATCTTTTTTAGTTTTTGGCATTAATTTATCAAGATAAGCTAAAGCATGTGAAGATTCAATAGCTGGCACAATACCTTCTTTTTTACTTAAAAGCGCAAAAGCTTTTATAGCTTCATCATCACAAATAGGTTCATATTTTACCCGGCCAATATCTTTTAAATAACAATGTTCAGGTCCACACCCTGGATAATCAAGCCCAGCTGAAATACTATATGACTTTTTAATATTACCCGAATTATCACATAAAACATATTGCATTTTACCATGAAGTATCATTTTTTTTCCTAATGTTAAAGATGCTGCTGTTTTATCAGAGTCAATACCTAAGCCTGCAGCTTCAAGTCCAATTAAATTAACATTTTCATCATCAAGAAACGCATAAAAAGCACCAATAGCATTGCTGCCACCGCCAATACAAGCAAGGACATAATTTGGCAGTTTGTCTTCTTTTGCAAGAATCTGCTGTCTTATTTCACTTCCTATAATACTTTGGAAAAATCTAACCATCTTTGGATAAGGATGCGGTCCAACAGCAGAACCAAGGATATAGAAAACATCATTACTATTTTTTATCCAATAATCAATAGCAGCATCACAGGCATCAGACAAAGTACGAGTACCTGTTTTCACACTTTCAACTTTTGCACCCAAAAGCTCCATCCTTTCAACATTCAATTTTTGACGTTCAACATCAACCTCGCCCATAAAAATAGTGCACTCAAGTCCAAGCAAAGCAGCAATAGTAGCAGTTGCAACACCATGCTGACCGGCTCCAGTTTCAGCTATTACTTTTTTAACCCCCATTTTTTTAGCCAACAAGCCTTGACCTACAACGTTATTTATTTTGTGTGCGCCAGTGTGGTTTAAATCTTCACGTTTTAAATAGATTTTTCCTTTTCCATAATAATCGGTCAAATTTTTAGCATAATATAACGGAGTAGGGCGACCTGAATATTCACAAAGCAAAGAATACACTTCAATTAAAAAACTTTCATCTTTTATATATTTTTCAAATTCACAATCAAGCCTTTTTAAAACATTTTTAAAATCATCTGGCACAAACATGCCGCCAAATTCACCATAAAACCCATTCCCATCAGGATTTGAATATTTTTTTAATTTTTTTATATACATCATTTATTTTCTACCTTTTAATTTAATTTTTATTATAATTAAAACACAAAAAAGCCTCAAATCATCATTTGACTTGAGGCTTTTTTGATTATCTTACTTAAACTAGTTGGAAGCTTCAACCAATCTAACTTTAGCACGAGCACCTTTGCCTGACAAGTCAGCTTTTCCTTCATAAGCAAGCCAGCCTATACCCATTTTTATAAAATTATCATCTAAATCCAAATCTTTTTCTAATTTTGAAAATGTTGCTTCCTTTGTCTTTTGGCTGTTTAAGTATTCCCAAACTTTTCCTGCTGCTTCTCCGATGTAATAATTCATTTTTAAATCTCCTTCATTTTTCTAAGTACCATTATCAAATTAATGTTGAAACTATCTTATTTTTTATGTATACTACAAAAAAACAGATTTGTAAATGGAGAAGTGGATGAATATGGAAAAAAAATTTTTTGGTAAATCTCACCTATATGGCGATAACGTAGACACAGACGTAATTATCCCTGCTCGATATTTAAATACAAGTGATGAAAAAGAATTATCATTACATTGTATGGAGGATATTGATAAAGATTTTGTTAAGAATGTAAAACAAGGTGACATAATGGTTGGCGGTGAAAATTTTGGTTGTGGTTCATCTCGTGAACATGCTCCTATTTCAATTAAAGCATCTGGTATTTCATGCATTATTGCTAAATCTTTTGCAAGAATATTTTTCCGCAATGCAATAAATATAGGTCTGCCTATTTTTGAACAAAGAGAGTTTGTTAATGAGTGCAAAATTGGCGATAAAGTTGAAGTTGATATTGTAAACGGGATTATTAAAAATATTACCAAAGATAAAGAATATAAAACTAATTCATACCCTAAAAAAATACAAAATTTAATCGAAAAAGGCGGGTTAATAAATTATACAAAAGAAAAATTAAATGTATAACTATGATTAAAATGATTGTTACTGATATTGATGGTACAATTTTAAAAAAGGATTTTACCATCTCAAATAATGTTATTAATACTATTAAAAAACTTACACAAAATAATATAAAAGTTGTGCTTGCAACTGGCAGAATGTATTGTGCTGCTGTTAAAATTGCAAATATGCTTGATATAAATACACCTTTGATATGTTACCAAGGGGCTTTAATAAAAAATTTTTATGATAATAATAATACTTTATACATTGACCCTGTTAAACCAAATTTAGCTTTTGAAATTCTAAATGTTTTAAAAACTAAAAACATACATACAAATTTGTATCTAAATGATAGACTTTTTTGTGAAAATGATAATCAAATAATTAAAGACTATACAAACAAAAGATTAATTCCATATAGTGTTGTTAATAATTTGCTTGATTTAGATTTAAATAATCAGGTTAATAAAATACTTGCAATTGACAATGACTCTCAAGTTATAGAAAATTTAACAAGTGAACTAAAAAATAAATACAATGACTCTCTTTATGTTGTTCGCTCAACTAAAAATTTTTGTGAAATTTCAAGTAAAAATTCAAATAAAGGACTTGCTGTTAAATTTTTAGCCAATTTATTTAACATAAATAAAAACGAAATACTGGCAATTGGTGATGAAGACAACGATATTGATTTATTAAAAAGCTCAAATTATAAAATAGCAATGGGTAATGCAAGTGAGAAATTAAAAGAAAACGCTGATTTTATTACAAAATCTATTGATGATGATGGTTTTGTATACGCTATTAATAAATATTGTCTATAAATTTTTTTATAAAAAGAAGCGAATAAAAATTATATTAATTTTTATTCGCGTTTATTTTCTGTGTTAAATATTAGGAAAATCCCACAGTTATTGATATAAAGGTGCTAATTTACATTCTTGTTGAGGAATAACACCCTCTTCAATTGGTAAATATACACGATAATCAATATCTGGGAAACAATTATCTATTGATTCTATTTCTGATAATTTAGATTCATCAATATTTTTATTTTCAATCATATCCGCAATTGTTTCAAATCGCTCAACATGTTCACGGAATCTATCAGTAGCATAATCTTTAGCTTGCCAAGTAGTAATTAAAAACGGCCAATCCGAACTTTGAAGAAGAAGATTTTCACGTGCCAGCTGATTTAAAGCACGGTGAAGCAACTTGTCATTAGGAATATTTTCATATTTTGAAACTATTTCACTAATACGTTTTTCACAACTATGGATTATAGGCCACATCCATTCAGTTAAGTGATTTTGCCATACCCAGAAATGACCGCCTTGTCCCCAGCTGCTTTCAGGAATTTGTATTGCTTCTTTTGGTGGGTGTTTTTCAAGATACTCAGAAGCTGTCAAACGTTCAATACCTTTTTGATATTTATTTAATTTTGTAATAACCTGTTTAATAAATTCAACGCCTTCAAACCACCAGTGTCCATAAAGTTCAGTATCAAATGACACCATAACCAATCCTTCTTCTCCTGTAGCAAGTTTATGGTCATTTAATAAGTGATATAATAAAGTAACATAATGGTCAGAATTTGAATTGACCTGGGACATAGCCAACACAGGGTCATATAACATTTTATCACCTAAATCTGTAGTTGGGCTTGTTATTCTCCAATAATTTAACCCAGAATTTGCATCTTTACGGTGAAATTCACGATAACATCCATCACCCGGATAACCATCAGCCGCTGACCAAACTTGATACCCAGCTCTTTCATTACGTCCCATTACAGCAACCTGCGCATCCGGCAACCAGTATGCGCTAAAAGTATCATAACCTGTCTTTTCACGTTCTGGTAAAGGAATATATTCAATATTTCCATACATACCAATAACCCGACGATTTCCTATTGAATTACCACCTTCAATAACATGTGATTCTGTAAAGAAATATTCAATACCGTTATTTTGTAATGTTACCTCAATTGATGGTCTCCATTTTTTATCACCACATTTTGAACGGAACAAATAGCCTTGACGATATGCACACTCAGGCAGCCAACAACCTTTTGCTTTTTTACCAAATAATCTTTTTGTAGTATCAGAACCAACCTTAAATTGTGCATTTAGGTTTGCATCTGTACATAACAAAGGTGAAAATCCATGAGTAGCTCCGGATGTTGTAATTTCAATTGCTCCTAAGTCTTGATATTTTTTAAATTGGGCAATTAAATCTTTATTGTATTTGTTAACAAATAAATCTTTAATATCACTATACCATTTATGATAATATTCTGCTAAATAACGCAAATGTTGTGAATGAGCAACGTTTTCATTTGGATATCTTTCAATATCTTCCTGTGCTACTCTTAATTTTTCATCTAAATAAGCAACAAATCCGTTTTTCAAATGTTCATCATTAAGTTGTTCGGCCAATATTGGCGTAATTCCAACTGTTAACTTAGCCATTATTCCATCATTATAAAGTTCCTCAATAGCTTTAATCAATGGAATATATGTTTCTGACATACATTCATATAAATTTTCTTCACCAAACGGCCACATACCTGCTTTTCTATAATATGGTAGGTGTGAGTGTAACATAAACACAAATGAACCAACTGACATATTTTGTTCTCCTAATTAATTATACTAATTCTTCTTTAATTTATTATTTATTTTATAACATAAAATTTTTTTAAATATAACTCTAATTGGTTAAATCGTTAAGTTATATAAAGTTTAGTCAGCAAGAGCATTAATTTCATCAACCATAGCCTGAGGATCTATACCATGAACAATTGCACCTGCTTCCAATGTTTCAAATTTAGCTGCAGCACACCCTATACATCCCATACCATACTTTCCAAATACTTCCAAAGCTTGTGGTTTTAGTTGAATAATTTCGATTATACCCATATCTTTTGTTACTTTTTGATTTTCCATTTTTAGTTTCCTTTACTATTATTTCTATATAACAAAATTGTATTTTATTATTGGTCAGATTCGTTGTTTTGCCCCAGAATTTTTCCAAAATCAGACGGCTTTATATTTTGTATAAAACTTTTAAATTCTTCGGCTTCCTCTTCCTCTTTTTGAGAATTTACAGATATTGCTCCTTCAGCCATAACACTTGTTCCAATTAATATTGGAACATCAGCCCGAATTGCAACAGCAATTGCATCGGATGGACGAGAATCTATTCTTATTTCATTTTCCCCATTTTTATCTTTTAAACAGATATCAGCAAAATAAGTATCTTTTTCAACGTCATTAATTTCGACTCTATCAATTTCATAACCGGTTTTTTCGATTATATCAATTATTAAATCG
>OIGD01002047.1_pt1 | contig 16924 bp, 10 predicted proteins | sample 1582211 | NCBI WGS metagenome assembly OIGD01 (sample SAMN04414078, study PRJEB24778) | human gut metagenome | material: faecal | host: Homo sapiens
CAATTCCCCTCGCTCGAAGAGGCCATGCCCGAGTGTGCCAAAGATCTCATCGCCACCCAACAAAAGCTCGAAGATTATTTCAAGGATATGCAAGACCTCGAATTTACGATACAAGACGGTAAATTATGGCTTTTGCAAACACGTAACGGAAAACGCACCGGCGCCGCTATGGTAAAAATAGCGATGGATATGTTACGTGCCGGAATCATCGACGAAAAAACAGCTCTCAAACGTATGGAGCCGCAAAAACTCGATGAACTGTTACACCCCGTTTTCGATAAAGATGCCGTAAAACGCGCCCAAGTCATGGCCAAAGGTCTCCCAGCCTCACCGGGAGCGGCAGCCGGACAAATCGTATTTTTTGCCGATGACGCTGAGGCTTGGGCCGAAAAACGCAAAAAAGTAGTTATGGTGCGTATCGAAACTTCGCCCGAAGACTTACGAGGAATGAGCGTGGCACAAGGTATTCTCACCGCACGCGGCGGTATGACTTCGCACGCTGCCGTCGTAGCACGCGGAATGGGTAAATGTTGCGTATCGGGTGCCGGTGAAATAAAAATCGATTACAAAGCCCGCACTCTCGAAATGTCGGGTAAAACCTATAAAGAAGGTGATTGGATTTCATTGAACGGTTCGACCGGTGAAGTATATGACGGACAAGTCCCGACCGTAGAAGCAGACATGAGCGGAGACTTCGCCGCTATCATGAATTTGGCAGAAAAATATACCAAAGTCGATGTCCGTACCAATGCCGATACACCCAAAGACGCCTCGGTAGCCCGTAAATTCGGGGCCAAAGGTATCGGCTTATGCCGTACCGAACATATGTTCTTCGAAGGCACACGCATCAAAGCCATGCGAGAAATGATTCTTGCCAAAGACGAAGACGGTCGCCGTCATGCTCTTGACAAACTCCTGCCGATGCAACGCAGCGACTTCGAGGGTATCTTCGAAGCGATGGACGGATTTGGCGTAACGATACGTCTGCTCGATCCCCCCTTGCACGAATTCGTACCCCACCAATTAGCCACTCAGAAAGAACTGGCCGAAGAGATGGGACTCACCATAGAAGAGGTAAAACTCGCTTGCGACTCGCTGGCCGAATTCAATCCCATGCTGGGACACCGGGGTTGCCGTCTGGGCTGTACCTACCCCGAGATTACCGAGATGCAGACGCGGGCTATCATCGAGGCCGCCCTCAACGTAAAATCGCATGGTATAAAAGTATTCCCCGAAATCATGGTTCCTCTCGTTGGAGTAGTTGAAGAACTGAAATTGCAAGCCGAAGTAATCATTCGTACAGCTGCCCAAGTATTTGCCGAACGGGGAGACAGTATCGCTTACAAGGTAGGTACCATGATAGAGGTTCCTCGTGCTGCCGTAACGGCCGACCAAATCGCCGAAGTGGCCGACTTCTTCTCTTTCGGAACAAACGACCTTACACAAATGACATTCGGTTATTCGCGCGACGATGCCGGGAAATTCCTCAAAATATATAAAGAAAAAGGCATTCTCAAAACCGACCCGTTCGAAGTACTCGACCAAAAAGGCGTGGGCCAGCTCGTACGTATGGGTGTAGAAAAAGGCCGTTCCACCAAACCGGGATTGAAAATCGGTATCTGCGGTGAACACGGCGGTGAACCGTCATCAGTAAAATTCTGCGCCTCACTCGGTATGAATTACGTTAGTTGCAGTCCTTACCGTGTACCTATCGCCCGCGTAGCTGCGGCGCAGGCTGCTATTGAATAGCTCCCAATCCTTTTAACGAAAATCCGCTCGATCCAAAATATCGAGCGGATTTTTTATTTTCCAAGTAACAATTTTCCTGTAAGGTCTCATGAAACCTAAAAAAGATAGAAATTTCCCCAAACACTTAGAATGTCGACATCATCGTTTGCAAACCATAGAAATAATCTTTTCACATACATTTTATATTATCAGATATAAATATATTATATTCCAATCTCTTACCAATCAGCAAAGAATATTTGCCTCACTCAAAAGGCCACGAAGATAAAATTATAAAACTTTTGTACGTAAAAGCAGAGATGCCGTATCAAAAGATACGGCATCTCTGCTTTTCAATATATCTGTAATACGAGATAATTATACTCCGAGCGAAACGGAAACAGCTTTGATTTTTTCTTCGGCTGCTGCCACGGCATTATCATAATCGGCACGCGATTTGAGTTCTCCGCTGACTTCGATATAGAATTTGATTTTGGGCTCGGTTCCCGACGGACGTACCGAAACTTTCGTACCGTCTTCGGTAAAGTATTGCAACACATTCGAGGTAGTCGGCATATCGAGCGTATATTTCTCTCCTGCCACAAAATCATGTGCAACAAGCGTGGCATAATCTTTTGCCAATACGACTTTCGACCCGGCGATTTCGGTAATGGGGTGTTCGCGGAAATTCTTCATCATAGCTTCGATTTCTTCTGCACCCGACTTTCCTTTACGCACGACCGAAATACCCTTTTCCTTAGAAAATCCGTATTCGACATATATGTCCTGCAACAGTTCATACATCGTCTTACCGTTATCTTTCGCCCATGCCGCTATCTCGGCCATCATGGCACACGCCGACACGGCATCTTTATCACGAACGAAATCTTCTACCAAGAAGCCGTAACTTTCTTCTCCGCCACCGATATATTGACGTTTACCCTCAAGTTCCCGCATTATGGCAGCAATCCATTTAAATCCGGTGTACACATCGAAGCACTCTATTCCGTTACGGTCGGCGATTTTCTTCATCAATTCTGTGGTTACGATCGTCTTTACCATATATGCTCCTTCACGAATGCGGCCAGTCGCCTTATACTGCGAAATAAGGTAATGAGTAAAGAGCAGAGCATTCTGGTTTCCATTCACTAGAATCCACTCGCCCTTATCGTTCTTTATGGCGATACCCATACGATCGGCATCGGGATCTGATGCCAACACAATATCGGCATCGACCTCCTTGGCCTTGCGTATAGCCAAGTCGAGAGCCGCCGGTTCCTCGGGATTGGGCGATTTTACTGTGGGGAAATCACCACTGATGACATCTTGCTCGGGTACATGTATCACATGGGTAAACCCGTAAGCAGCCAAAGCTTCGGGGATAAGTCTTACTCCCGTACCGTGTATCGGTGTATAAACGATTTTCAAATCGTGCTGACGGGCGATGGCCTCGGGATTGAGCGACAAGGCTTTGACACGAGCAATATATTTTTCGTCGATTTCTTTTCCGATCATCTCGACCAAAGCCGGATTTCCATTGAAATTGATATCGGAAACCGAACGTATTTTATTGACCTCGGAAATCGTATTTTTATCGTGGGGGGAAATCATCTGTGCCCCATCGTCCCAATATGCTTTATATCCGTTATATTCTTTGGGATTATGCGAAGCAGTAAGAATAATACCGCTCTGACAACCCAATTCCCGAATGGTGTACGACATTTCGGGTGTAGGCCGTAAAGACTCGAAAAGGTATACTTTTATACCATTTGCCGAAAAAATATCGGCCGATATTTCGGCAAATTTACGGCTGTTGTTCCGACAATCATGCCCTATGACCACTTTTATCTGCGGTAGCGAAGCAAATTCTTTTTTCAGATAATTGGCCAATCCTTGTGTCGCAGCTCCTACGGTATAAATATTCATACGGTTGGAGCCGACACCCATGATACCGCGCAATCCGCCGGTTCCGAATTCCAAATCTTTATAGAAAGCCTCTATAAGGTCGGTTTTATCTTCGCTATCGAGCATACGCCGCACTTCGGCACGTGTCTCCGCATCATAACCTTCTCCCAACCAAACTTGGGCTTTTGCGGTTACTTCCTTGAGTAGAACTTCGTTTTCCATGTTATAATTCGATTTAATTCATATCAATGGCTATATGACAAATATAGGGATAATATTTCTAAATTCACAATTATTCGTGCGAAATTTCACTACCATCAAAAAGAAACTTTGAGACGATCGCCGGCATCTTCGACGATGGTACGATAAAACTCTTCGGAATATCCCGGGAACTCGGGATATTCGGGTATACCGTATGCATTATACATGAATTGTCCGTCTTTTTCCCGTTTACGATTTCCATCGAGATATTTCACCAACAGGTATTCTCCCAACTCCCGCCAGCGGACGGTCGACGAATCGGCTGCTTCGCGACTGTACTTATCAAGAACGGCAAGGGCTTTCTCGGGTTGGTCGTAAAATATTTCCAAAACGCCCTGTTCAAGTTTAGGTTGTTGCTCATTGAAGGCTGTCTCGATTTGTCGCTGCAACGGACGTATATCTTCGATCATCTGATCATATCGGGCATAAGCCATGTTTGCCACCCAATTATAGACCCAGAAAGCCGATGTCCACGATACTTTATAAAGAGAGCCGTTGCCTTCTCTGAAACAAAGAGGGACTTCGGTAAGCGCCCCGACATATATAGGCACATAAACCGATGTATTGGCATCGTCTACCCCAAACCACAACACTCCGCCGAGAGCCGCCGGTAACCACTCCCGTTGCTGGGCGACAAGCGAGAACCCCGTCTGCTGAGTAGCGATAGCACGCTCATTGATATACTCCTGACTATCTACCTCAAAAGTCATAGGGCGGAAACGGTAGGGGGCCTTGAACGGCCCTGCTCCCGCATCTTGGGTCATATCGAACGGCGTTCCTTCAAAATGATCCCTCATAGCATCTTTCATATCTTGTACCGAAAGTTTGCGGTCGGGTTTTATATACAATGGCAACGGGGTCGACGATTCTCCGTATATATAAGGCAGGTATGAGACCATCGTACTATCGTAACGGTTGTAAAAACTCCACACACGTGCTTCACAAGCTCTCAACTCTTCAAAACCGGCAGGTGCATAGGCCGCCGAGAAACTGAAATCGCGATTCAACCCGTCGAAATATTTCTGTTCCCGGGCAAATGAAATAACATCGGGCGAATAGAGACAATTTTCGGGATCATCGAGAGGAAACCGGTGTATGCGGGAGTGATTGGCATGCGCAGCTATACAATCGTCGGGAATACGCACAGCCACCCACACGGCGCCTTTCGATGCACTCCCCTTCCCTATCATTTCAAGAATCCACACCTCTTCGGGATCGGCAATCGAAAAACTCTCACCACTGCTGTAATAGCCGTATTTCTTCACCAAGTCGGTCATCACGGTTATTGCCTCCCTTGCCGTTCTTGCCCGTTGCAGAGCCAACTGCATGAGACTGCCGTAATCGATGATTCCCGTCGTATCGACCAATTCGGGACGGCCGCCAAATGTCGACTCGGTGATCGAAAGTTGGTGTTCGTTCATAAATCCTACCACTTTATAGGTATGCTCGACTTGCGGAATTTTTCCCAACGGCTTATTCGTATCGCAATCCCGTATTTCTATCTTACTGCCTTTGGGGTGATCGGCAGCCGGAGTAAACGAAAGCGCACCATACAAGGTATGCGAATCGGCCGCATAGGTTATGAGAGTAGAACCGTCGACGGTTGCCTTGCGACCGGCCAAAAGGCTGGTACATGCATAAATGGTCGTAACGACAAATAATAAAGATACGGTAACAAATATTCTTTTCATAGGTCAATCATATTAAATGCTTTTTAAATCAATTTTTTATTCCAAGCTCTTACATTATACCCCCCCAATTGCTTAAATGGTTATACAAATATAGGGAAAATATATCTACTATACCGTTTTTATAAAAAAAGAGAGCAATCCTTGATTTATTGATGCATACGACAAAACCATGAACAAAAACAACTCCGACTTTGAACAGCATAATAAAATTCAAAAAAGGAGCCAATTATCGGAAAGTTTTCAGAAAAGAATCATAAGAAATAGGTTGTTTGAGAATTAGGGCAAATTCTTCCCTTCGGTCGTCAGAATAACAATGCCTTCATTCCGAACATATACGAGTGATCTCATGTTCGGAGAAAAATTATTCTCCTTAATGAAAAATAAGAGAAAGATTCTTTATTTTACTCATGGCGTTCGGGATATCAATACCTAGATATTTTCTCTTTTAAAAATCTCATAACGGATTATTACAGACCCATCGGAAACAATGGACTATAAACAAAAAAAATTGATTGTCTCACGACAACCAATCTTTGTTAACCTTAAATCTAATACCATGAAAAACACAGTGCAAATATAGGGCATTTTATGTTATACAACATAGTTTTTGAGCATAAAATGCTACATATTTGCACTATTTAACTTTTCAGGGTATAAAATGACATCACTCGGCTATTTATAGCCGTCATATTCTTCTTTATTCGGGAATATGCTGTCCCAAATCGTATCTTCGCGAGAAATATAATCCTGATAAAAAATCAAAAACGCCTTTCTCTCATTATACCCTTTCGACATACACCATTCGGTGAAATTTTCTTTCAACTCCTCATCAGCCTCTAACAATGAAAGAAATTGGGCTTCGGCCGACTCCACTTCGGGATACTTCTTGATAATATCGACCAGTAGTTCTTCAACATCAAAATAATTCATACGCAAAAGTCAAGATTAATAGAGATCACTTAATAAAACACTTTTTGCTGCATTTTGTTCTTTTATCCTCAAATATATATAAATTTCCCATACAACACAAATTATTGTACACAAAAGACAAAAACAGGCTGTTGCGATTCTGTAACAGCCTGTTTTTTACCTTTTCTCCTATAAGACATCTCAAAAGCGCACCATGAGTTCAATAACGACTTTATCTTTTTCCGAAACGGCCACTACGGCATCTTTCTTATAGAAATAATTTTCATAATTGATACGCAAATCGGCAATGAAAGGTTTTGCCAGGCTCAAAGTCGTTCCTACGGTAATACGCTTACGTGCAGCATCGTTTACGACCAATGATCCGTTATCACCGACCTTCCCATTACTATGATCACTCATGCAATCGAATCGACCGAGAAACGATATTTTTTGAAAAACTTTTGGCAGGAGTTGGTCGTAGCAAACAAATCCATTGAACGCATCAACATTTGAAAATGTACCATTCGCATAATGTTTCCGCAAAAATTCTGCCTCGACATGCCACCGCCCGGACTGATAATATGCGCCTATATCGTACATATGAATATCGACTTTTTCGGGCGAAATCTTCTGTACACTGCCCACCAAATTAAAACCTTTGGGTAATTGCAGATGTGCTTTGGCCGAATAATTGATGCGATTTGTCCAGAAATCTTTTTGGTCGGTCAACCCCGACCCGTTGAAAATACCGGCTTCAAGCCGAATAGGAATTCCTACCTGTAATGTATATGCCAATGTCGCACCGACATCCCGCACATTCCCCACTTGCTTGGCGATAAACGACCGGTTGGCACAATATTGCTGGTGAGGAGAACGATGAGCATCGATGGTAAAAGGGACACGCATCTGTCCGATTGTAATATCGAATGTCGGGAGCGGCGTTACACGGGCATAAGCGTCGAGCATTTTTATTGCCCCCTCATCAGAAAGGTCGATTTCTGCTTTATAGGAAACGATAGGAGCGACATTTCCCGTAAGACTGAAGCGGGCGTTACGAACCTCAAAGCGTCCCTCTTTTTCTTCGTACTGATACTCGTATTTTCCTCTTATCGTACCATGTATTTTAGGAATATAATCGGTCTTTTTCTGGGCATACCCCACCCCTGCAAGCCCTATCAAAAGGCCTGTACTGATGATAATTTTTCTCATATTCGTCGATTTTTCCGGTGAAGCTAAGCCTGATTCAATTTACGGTCTGCCCTCAACATATGCCTCAACAAGGAGACGGTTTCTTGCGATTCTTGCAAAAGGTTGAGATACACATATAAAACACTTATATATTCGCTCCGTTCCTCGTCCTGAATACTTTCGACCAAAGCCTTGCGTTTTCGAGAAAACATATCTTTCATTCTTTCACAATCGGCACGCAGCTCGATTGTCTCTTCAAAACGTCCGTTTCTCAAAATCGTCAGAGCCTGTTCAAAAAGCAAAATAACACCATTTTTCATGGGAACGAATTCATCGATGAATTTTTGAGGAAGCGGAGTAAAATTGTTATCGACATGTTCGAGACACGGCTCGCAGATACGGAGCAAACTATACATAATCTGCTCGCAACTGTTGCACCCCAAATGGAACCATGTATTTTTTTCAATGGCTATTTCTTTTGTTACACGATGCATTCCCAACGTCTCTTTACGACGTACATTTTTCAAAATGCTTTTCTCCTGCCGCAACATGGTATCTGCCCTACGCAACATTCTCAAATCTTCGTGAATAAATCCATCGGTTATATTACCATATATCTGTATCGCGTCGGAAAGGAAGATACAACGGTTCTCAACGATATGACGATGCAATAAAGTCCATACCTGTTCTTTGTCTTTCGTTGCCAACATATCGTAGAATATCGTATCTTTTTTCTCCGTCTTCGATTTCTTGCGATAAACGATATTGCTGCGAATCAAAATGCCCACGCCCAATACGACAATCGCAATGGCTGCCCATACCCCGCCGAAATACATGATAAGAGCTATGGCAAAAGCTATCAGGAAGGCTGCTCCGGCCGTTATAAACCAACCTCCTACGACCGAAAGTACTCCGGTAATACGGAATACAGCGCTTTCACGGCCCCAAGCACGGTCGGCCAATGATGTTCCCATAGCCACCATAAATGTTACATAGGTTGTGGAAAGAGGCAGTTTAAGAGAGGTTCCCATTGCAATAAGCAATCCTGCCAAAACCAAATTGATAGAGGCCCGAACCAAATCGAAAGCCGCTCCGTTCTCGATTTGCACTTCATCTTGATTGAAACGGCTATTGATCCAAAGACGTACTCTCTCGGGAGTTACGTCTACCACCCATGCACTGACCGAAGTAAACCAGCGGACAAGGCTACGTGCCACACGTGAAGATCCGAACACCTCATCGCCCGTATCCTGCCGAGAAAGATCGACCGACGTTTTCACTACGTTGTGTGCTTTTTTGGAGGTCGCCAAAGAGAAAACCATTATCGCACCGGCAGCTATCAGAAAAAACAAAGGTGTCTTGGCCGGGCCGTTCAAAGAACCCATCAGGAAACCCGTCGGATCGCCAGCTCCGTTTGACATATAATCCTGATAGGAAGAATATCCGGCTAACGGCACACCGATAAAATTGACCAAGTCGTTTCCGGCGAAAGCCATTGCCAAAGAAAATGTTCCGACAAGAACGACCACTTTGAAAACATTCACTTTACACCAGTGCAATATCTGCATCAGAACAGTAAAGAACACCAAGCAGCCCCCCAGTATAAGCGCCGTATGATCATGTACAAAAGCTTTATTCTCCGCCGTCATGAAAGAGAGATCTTTCACCCCTTTTATAAGCATGAAATAGATAATCGCCGTTACTGCTATACCGCCGAACAACCCGGCTTTCCATCGCATCTTGCTTTTATAATTGAACGTAAATATGATACGGGAAATATATTGCACCAAAGCTCCGAAAAAAAAGGCGATAGCTACGGAAAGGAAAATACCCAAAATCACCGACAGGGCTTTCTCGGTATTCAGCAATTCGGCAAACGTAAGTCCGGTCGTGTCGGAAGCCAATTTGACCAAAGCCAATGCAAACGAAGCCCCTAAAAGTTCAAAGACCATCGAAACGGTTGTCGACGTAGGCATTCCCAAAGAATTGAATATATCGAGCAATACAATATCTGTAACCATCACGGCCAGAAAAACATACATCAATTCATAAAAATAAAATTGCTCGGGACGGAAAATTCCATGCCGGGCTATATCCATCATACCGTTACTCATCGACGCTCCGCAAAAAACTCCTATGGCGGCAATAATGATAATTGTTCTAAATCGGGCAGCTTTCGCTCCGATAGCAGAATTCAGAAAGTTCACAGCATCGTTACTCACGCCAACCCACAAATCGAAGATGGCCAAAAGGAATAAAAAGACGACAAAGCCTAAAAAAATTGTATCCATATTTTTAATTTTGGCACAAAGATAAAAGCACTATATGTGAAGAATATAACAAATTAATTACATTCCTATTACAAAAATAGGCATAAAAATTCAAAACAAATAATCCTTCACCATATTTTACTGCTTCCCTCCCGCGGTATTCCCGATAATTACTATCTTTGCATCGCTATTTATAAAAAGGTATGATTATCAACGAAAGAGAGACTCGTAAAGAATATATGCTCGAAGCGGCCAAACAAATCATGCTGGCCGCCCGCACGGCTCCAAAAGGTAAAGGTGTCGATATTATAGAAATCATCACACTAAGCGATGAAGACATCGATGCCGTATCGGAAGAGTTGCTCCGGCTCGCCGAAAAAACCGGCATGAAGTTCCTTATCCGGGACAGCGAAAACATACAAAGCGCCGACGCCATGATTGTCATCGGAACACGTCAGGCTCCGCAAGGTCTTAATTGCGCCTATTGCGGCTATGCGACCTGCGCCGAGAAACCGCAAGATACTCCCTGCGCCATAAATTCCATCGATGTGGGAATTGCCATCGGTTCGGCTTGCGCCAAAGCTGCCGATTTGAGAGTCGACAGCCGGGTCATGTTCTCGGCCGGTTGGGCCGTCGAACGGCTGGACCTGTTGAAAAATTGCCGCCAATGTATCGCCATACCCATCAGCGCGTCATCGAAAAACCCCTTCTTCGACCGTAAACCCAAAGAAAACAAGTGAAACAGACCGATTATATACTTCCGGCCGAATGGTATCCGCAATCGGGCATACAACTTACATGGCCCCATGCCGGGACCGATTGGTATGACATGCTCGATGAGGTGGAATCTTGTTTTATCGATATAGCCCGGGAAATTTCCCAAAGAGAACCCTTACTGATCGTCGCACCCGACATAGACCTTGTCCGCAGCCATATCGAAGCAAAAATCTGCGGGAAAAACATCAAGTATCTCCAATGTGAGACCAACGATACTTGGGCACGCGACCACAGCGGCATCACCCTCATACAACCGGAAACCGGCCAAACCCGGATTCTCGATTTCGCATTCAACGGTTGGGGTCTGAAATTCGCCGCCAATTTCGACAATCTGATTACCAGCCGTATCAATGAAAACAAGCTGTTCAACGGTGAATATGTCAATCGGTTGAACTTCGTTCTCGAAGGCGGCTCCATCGAATCGGACGGCAAAGGGACTCTGCTCACGACATCGGAATGCCTGCTCTCCCCCAACAGAAACGGAGAATGGGATAAAAAGCAAATCGAAAGTTATCTGAAAGAAAACTTCTCGGTGCAACAAGTATTATGGCTCGACCACGGATTCCTGTCGGGCGATGACACCGACAGCCATATCGATACACTGGCCCGCTTGTGTCCCGACGACACAATTGCATATGTACGTTGTGCAGATAAAGACGACATGCATTATGAGGCACTCTCTGAAATGGAACGACAACTCCGTTCGTTCCGTTCGCTCGAAGGAAAACCCTTCCGTCTCCTGCCATTGCCTATGGTCGCCCCCATTTATCATGAGGGAGAACGATTACCGGCCACATACGCAAACTTCCTCATTTTGAATCATGCCATTTTGTATCCCACATACAGCCAACCTGACAATGACCGGGAAGCTGCACACATTTTGCAACAAACTTTTCCGGGATATGAAATCATAGGAATCGACTGCCGACCGCTTATCAAACAACACGGATCATTGCATTGCGTTACCATGCAATATCCGAAAGGCGCACTAAATATCTGACAATGCATCATGGAAAAGAGAATCACCGTAGGTCTGATACAACAGTCCAACACTCCTGACCGGGAAGAAAACATGCTCCGGCTCAAAGCCGGCATAGAACATTGCGCCGAGCAGGGCGCCCAACTTGTAGTACTCCAAGAACTGCATAACAGCCTGTATTTCTGCCAGACCGAAAATACCGAATGTTTCGACTGGGCCGAAACCGTTCCGGGGCCGTCGACCGACTTTTACAGCAAGATCGCCCGTCAATCGGGTATCGTTCTCGTTACATCGCTTTTTGAACGCCGTGCTCCGGGACTGTATCACAATACGGCCGTCGTCTTCGACAAGGACGGATCCATCGCCGGGAAATACCGCAAAATGCACATTCCCGACGACCCTGCCTACTACGAAAAGTTCTACTTTACACCGGGCGATCTGGGATTCGAGCCCATAACGACCTCGATAGGCCGTCTGGGTGTATTGGTATGTTGGGACCAATGGTATCCCGAAGCCGCACGTCTCATGGCTCTGCGAGGGGCCGATCTGCTCATCTACCCCACCGCCATAGGTTGGGAAAGCAGTGATACCGCCGAAGAAAAAGAGAGGCAACGCAATGCATGGATCATCTCACAACGAGGTCATGCCGTCGCCAACGGACTTCCGGTCATATCGGTCAACCGTGTCGGCCACGAACCCGATCCTTCGGGGCAGACCCGCGGCATACAATTCTGGGGAAGCAGCTTTGTCGCCGGTCCGCAAGGTGAAATTCTGTGGCAGGCGCCAAGCGACGTGGAATCCGTTCACACGGTAGAAGTAGACCTTTCCCGCTCGGAACAGGTGCGTCGTTGGTGGCCTTTCTTACGAGACCGGCGTATCGATGCATATGACAATATAACCCGACGTTTTATCGACTAAATACTAAAAAAACAATTATATATGAATCTTTTAGCTGAAATCGCACCGCACATCTACTATGTGGGAGCAAATGATCGTAAGACCCACAAATTCGAAGCACTTTGGCCGCTTCCATACGGCGTCTCGTACAACTCCTATTTGATCGTCGATGAAAAAGTAGCGCTTATCGATACGATAGAGGCAAGTTGTACCGAAACCTATCTCGACAATATCCAGAAGATTCTGAATGGCCGCACGATCGATTACCTTGTTATCAACCACATGGAACCCGATCACTCCGCATCTATTGCTGCCGTAAAACGTGCTTATCCGCAAATAGAAATCGTAGGAAATGCCAAAACGCTCGATATGGTAAAAGGGTTTTACGGCATTACCGACAATACGATTACAATGAAAGAAGGCGACTCGCTCTGTCTCGGTTCGAAAGAGCTGGTATTTTACTTGATTCCTATGGTACACTGGCCCGAAACCATGGTATCGTACTGCCCGCAAGAAAAGATTTTGTTCTCGGGAGATGCTTTCGGCTGTTTCGGCGCTCTCGAAGGCGGCATCGTAGACACTCAACTCGACTGTGAAATATATTGGGACGAAATGGTCCGCTACTACGCCAACATCGTAGGCAAATACGGTGCACCCGTGCAGAAAGCTTTATCGAAACTTTCGGGAGTTCCTCTTGAAATGATATGCTCGACTCACGGTCCGGTGTGGAAAGAAAACATTGCAAAGGTTATCGGCATATATGACAAACTAAGCCGGTACGAGGCAGAAGAGGGTGTCGTCATTGCTTACGGAAGCATGTACGGACATACGGCACAAATGGCCGAAGAAATCGCCAAAGAGCTGGCTGCCAACGGCATAAAAAATATTGCATTGCACGATGTTTCGGTATCGGACAAGTCGTATATCCTGCGCGATATTTTCAGGTATAAAGCCTTGATTATCGGAAGCCCGACCTACAATACCCTACTTTTCCCCGACGTAGAACTCCTTGTGTCGGCTCTCCGTAACCGGGAAATAAAATCACGCATCTTCGGTTGTTTCGGCTCATATAGCTGGGCTTGTCGTTCGGTCAAGGAACTGACCGCATTCGGAGAGCAAATGCATTGGGATATGCCCGGCTGTCCGGTCGAAATGAAACAAGGCGGAAACGACGAATCGATGCAACAATGTCGCGAACTGGCCAAAGCGATTGCCGCCAAACTACAAATGGCGTAATCATATTCCATACGAATAAAGAAAGGAGGCAATATTGCCTCCTTTCTTTATTTAAAGCCGATCTACTTTTATCCATTTATGCTCTGCTCCGGAATATCGGGAAATATATTCTATATTGTTTACAAGAAAATAAAAGACTTTTGATTATATTTGTGAAATATAGGATACGGTCTTGCAATAGTCAAATTTAAACACTTCGTTTTTATTTGACTCGGTATTCACATTTTCGTATTATTTGTCAAAAGAAATTATGCTGTGAGATTTTCGCTGTAAAAATACCGGAAAGGATAACTCATCGAAAAACATGTAGCTTATCAATTACAGCGCGAACCTTACTCGCCATTCCGTTCTTCGGGAAATAGAAATATCAAGACGATACCATGAAAAAACGGTCAACGAATGAAATACCATATAAAAAACTGACAATCGCAATCGTTCTATCGATTTTATTCGTCATAAACGGGTACGGAGAGAAAAATTTTTGGAGATTTCAAGTTATTGAAACGCCCAATTATGTCGTCAAGTCGATTCTGCAAGATAGCGTGGGCCTGATTTGGCTGGCTACCAACGATGGTCTTTACAGATACGACGGAAGCGACATCAAACCATATTTTCCGATTCCCGACTGTCCGTTATCATCGAACCGCATAGACCGTATTCAAGAACACGCTTCTCACCATATCTTATGCCAACAACGGAACATAATTATCATGTTTGACCGGAAACGTGAAAAGTTCGGTAACTTGCCCGAAGATTTGCAGAAATTAAAAGACATACGGGAATACAAACAAAACAAAGCCGTACCCAACGACCGCTGGCAGGAAATTCTGGCATCGGTAGAGTGCCCCGAAGTCGACCGCATCTATATGCACACATACGATCGCGACAGCAACCTGTGGGTAGGGACAAGTGGCGGATTGTGGCTAATCACCCGTCAAGTATCTCTGTTCGATCATATCGACAGAAAAAGCGAAGTGGTTACTTTTTTCCGCGATGACAAACATCGTGTATGGGTAGTATCGACCGACAACCGCATACAAATACACGACGCAACCATGAATCCGCTCGGTTATCTCTCTCCCGACGGACGCATCGTAAAAGATGATACCGTCTTTCCTTATCCTGTACATTCTATCAAACAAGATCGTCGTGGAAATATCCTGATGGCTGCAAGAGAAAGCGGGTTACTCATACTGCAACCCAAAAACGAAGGGAACCAATTCAAAATCAGGCAACTCAAAGCCAATGCAACAAATCCGGAATATCCCGACTTCGATAACATATACGAAATCCACATCGACCGGCAAGGTACATTATGGGTCGGCGGACAATACGACAAACTCAATATCGCCCGCCCGGACAGTACGGGCTCATATATTTTTTCCAATGCATCGACCGGTTTGAGTAAAGTTCAGGGTAAAATTCCCGAATCGGTGAGAAGTTTTCTGGAACTCAAAGAGGACATCCTGCTGATTTTCTCCGAGAACGGCTTATACTGTTGTAACACACGTTTCAACGATTACAGCGAACTCCGGTTCTATCATCAAACGCATGACAAAACCGATACGACTTCTCTCCCGCAAAACAACATATTGGCTGTTACGCAAAGCCATAACGGAGAGGTCATACTTTCCTGCGGAGGCCAGTTATGCGAAATCGTCGGGAAAAACTACCTGCAAGAAAAAGTACCTTTCCGAAAAATCGACACGCCCCAATTCCCCGCTTCGGTTGCCGCTTTGTGCAGCGACGATAAAGGCTTGGTCTGGGGGGTTACCAATCGCTCGGTATTCTCCTACGACCCGATAAAAAAAATCATAAACCATTACCCGCCCTCTTCCCCCAAAGAGGTAAGGCATTTTTCTGTCAACCCGTTTTTCATACTGAACGATTCTTGTATCATGAAAGGGTGTCGAGAAGGTTGGATACAATTCGATCCCCGGAAAGTTGCCAAACGCTCAAACCTCACCCCCATTTATATCTCGGAAGTAAAAACTCTCAAAACACAAAATTCCATTATCGTCGATACCGACAGTATCATCTCTTTGCGACCCGAAGAAAGGGAATTCTCCGTCCGGTTCTCGGTTCTCGATTACAATCGCACCTCCCCGGTATGGTATGCCTATCGTATGATCGGAGAAGATATGAAATGGTCTCTTACCGAGCAAAATGAGACCGCTCCTTATGTCGACCTCCCGGCCGGGAAATATACTTTTGCCGTGCGTTCCACCAATGGAGACGGCCGATGGCTCGATAATGAACGAAAACTCATCATCGAAATACAGCCTTATTGGTACGAAAAAACAAGCATACGCTGGTGCATGGCCATACTTTTTCTGCTGTCAATTGCCGGAGGTTGGTGGCTCATCGACCGTTATGCCCAAAAACAGACTCTAAAAGCAATGGAAAAGTTACGGGCATTGCAACAAGAAGTCAGCGCACCCGACGTTATCCCCACGCCAGACACCAACCAATCATCTTCCAGTCCCGAAACGACGGATAAGAACGATGCGTTCAGCCGAAAACTCCTCGCCTACTTAGATGCTCACATCGGCGATACCGACCTCAAAGTGGAAGACTTGGCTTTACATCTGGGTATAAGTCGCAAACAACTCCTGCAAAAAATGAAAACGTTATTCAACTGCACCCCGATAGATTTTATCATAGCGAACCGTATCACACGATCGCTCCAATATATGCAGAGTAATAACGAAATGAATATCGCCGAAATCGCCTATTGTTCGGGATTCAACGATCCCCGATATTTCAGTCGCTGTTTCAAAAAGCACACGGGAAAGTCTCCGAGCGAATACCTCTCCGAAGTGAAGAGGAAAGCAACAAAAGCGCAGACATAAGAGAGATGACCAAACTACGCTTCACAAAATGTGCTGTCATTTCAAGAAATATCATTTCCAAAAGTTTTTTCCTTTTCGTTCTGACGTTCTGAACAGAACAGCATGAAGTAAAGAATCCTATGCCAAGAGAATTCTATGTATGAACTTCCTACTGCATTCGAGAGAACAATAGATTGGGATTCCTCATGTTCATTCGGAATGACAGCTCCCCGAAAAACAAAGATTTCTCAC
>OIGD01002055.1_pt1 | contig 16896 bp, 20 predicted proteins | sample 1582211 | NCBI WGS metagenome assembly OIGD01 (sample SAMN04414078, study PRJEB24778) | human gut metagenome | material: faecal | host: Homo sapiens
AGTTCTGATAATACGATTGCAACAGTAGACGGTACAGGTCTTGTTACTTGTGTATCTGAAGGTACAGCTATTATTACTTGCACATGGGTTGAACAGGATGTAAAAGAAACTGTATCAATCAATGTATCAGATTCTAGTGAGCCTGTCACTCCGACTGGAAATACATACACAATTTCCGGCAATACAAATTTAAAGAATGGATTTAGTAGAACATATACACTTACCATTACTGACAGTTCCGGCAATGATATTACAAGTTCACAAAATGATTATTCATGGAATATTGTTTCAGATTTTACAGATAAGATTGAACAGGTTATTACTGATAACAAGATTAAACTTACAGTGGATGATGAAAATTTATTCGATGAAAGTTTTGTGTTACAGGTATTAGTAAATTCTGATGTTAAAGTAAGCATTACAATTACGATAGTTGAACCGTGGTAAAAGAATACCCCTAGAATCAATCTAGGGGCGTTTTTTACGCAATTATTATTGTAATATCAGTGTAGTTTTTCACGTAACCAGTCGAAATCTTCGTCTAATGGTAATAATGTAAATTCTTGTTGAGCGATCATATCAACACATAGGCATTTGTCGAGTAAATCATATAAGGTTTCGATGGAATCTACAGTTGGAAAAACATCATCAATATTATTCCAACATCTATTATACCAATAAACTACATTGTTCTCGATTCTTTCTGTTATCTCTTGCAAATTTGCAATTATAGATTCTTTTGAAGATTCTTTTATATCATGAAGAATAGATAATAATTTTTTTCTTGCAAATAGAACATGACCGCTTCGACTTGTAAATTCAGTATATGCGTATCGTTGTTCCCGTGTAGTAGTGATTGTTTCCCCTATTTTTGAAAACACTAACGAAGTAATATCAACATCATCGTAAATAATAGGTACATCTTCCCTAAATTGCATAAATGGATTTTTCTTTTTTTGATTAGATTCTGCTTCTTCTATTGTTACAACTCTTTCTGAAACTGGTACATATGATGTTTCTATTTTATCCATAAGATAATCAACTGAAACTCCAAAATAATCAGCTAACTTTTGCCACATTGCGTTATTTCTAGGTTCACGAGTACCTTGCTCATAATTGCCGATAGTGGCAGGTGATACACCGATAGCCTTTGCAATATCAGATTGTGTAACTCCCTTATCTAATCTAAGTTGTTTCAATTTATCTTTAAACATTTCATTATTCACCTCAAAAATTATGCTTTACACAGTATAACACAATATGAACAGAAATTCAACGAAATGTGTATTGAAAATAAAATGTGTAGTAATGTGTAGAAAAGTATTGACAACTACACAGTAACGTGTTATTTTATGTGTAGGAACTAAACAAAACGTGTAGAGAACGTGTAAAGAAAGCAATACACGAAATGAGGGTTTATACCTCAAAATTTTTTATTGTTTTGCGGAAACGTCAATCATATCTAAGTATACATATTGGATATGTCAAAGCAACAAAAAGAGAATATCAAAGAAAGGACAGGTACACATGAATGAAAGATATGAGATAAACCGTCTGGAATATATGATTTTAGACACCCTGTATAAATTGGAACTGAAAGACCGCTTTCATTCCATGACAATAACAGAATTGTTAGAGGAAAATGAGGGTGTTTTAGGAGCAAGAATGACGGTTTATAAGAGATTGAAGAAACTGGTAAACGCTGGTTATATCGGAAAAGGAATTATTGATAATCACGCAGATACCTATTTCATTACAGAAAAAGGAATAAAGCTGATTGAGGAAGGAGAATAAGAATATGAGTTTAAAAGAAAAGAGTAGATTTTTGGGAATCGGTTGTTGTGGTGGTAAAGAAGCGAGGGAGTTTGTGACATTAGGCTACAAAGGAAATGCTACAAATGGAAGTACACAGGATTTAAAAGCATTAGGAGATATGTCAAAGTTTCACCTACGAGGTTTTGATGGTTTTGGCGGTCATAGAGAAAGAGCATTGGATTGTCTTGCACAAAATACTGACTTTATGGACTTTATACAGAATATCGAAGAAGAAATTGTGTTCGTACTTTTTGGTGGTGGCGGATCAACAGGTTCGGGATGTGCAACTATTATATCTGAAATGTTGTTGGAAGATAGAGACGAAGAAGGCAGACCCAAAAAAATTGTATGTCCAGTGATTTCCTTACCATCTTCAGATGAAGCAATCATTAAGCACCGTAACGCATATCAAGCGGTGCAAGAGTTACAGGAATTACAGGATTTAGGGGTGGGAGCAACTTTCTTTATCAATAACGATATTAGCAAAGATTATGGTTATATCAATGGTACTTTTGCTAAATTGTTGGACACGTTTCTTGCAAACAACTCATACAGTGATTTGAATAACTTTGATGAATCAGAGCGCTTGGAAATGTTGCGTGATGGCGGCGCTATGGTACTAAGTCTTGTGGGTGGAGATAAGGAAAAATCAGTAATGATTGAGAAACTTACAAAGGATGGAATCTTTGCACCCATTGAGCGTAATGGTGTATGTGAGAATATTGGTATTATCCATGCCGGTAATAATGATAAAGATATTGAGAAGAGCGTTGTTATTTCAGAAGTAGGTAAGCCTAAAAATGTGTTTGAGGGATATAACAACGGAAAGAGTACCCTTATTGCGGTTAGCGGTTTAGATTATCCTGTTTCTCATGTTTCAAAGTTAGGTGAATTAGCACAGAACGCATACGAAGAAAGACAGAGAAACAAAAAGCAGTCTGCACAAAAATTAGGAAATCTGTCTTTTATGGAAGATGATACGCCAAAATCCAATATGCAAGAAAAGAAAGCACCTACAAAATTGGATATGTTGCGTAAACGAATGGGGAAATAATAAGTATATATCAAGTAAATGTCAATGAAATGTACAGATAATTTCACAATAACAACAATGTAATGATAGCCGAAACGGAGAGTAAAATCTCCGTCTGGATAAGATGGCAACTTATTCACTGATGATGGCAAGCCAATAGCCATTAACAGGGATATTATCAAAAATAGCAGTGGTCACGCCAACTAGAAAGCGTGTGGATGGTCAACAAGTTTTAGGGCAACTTTTTAATGTAAAAAGGGGCAAATAATATCACAACGCCTAGAAAGTATGGTGGTTACTATGGAACGTGCAAGAGAACCGCCCAAAGTAAAACCGTATGATATGTAAATAAAGCAAAAAAAATTATAAGGAGAATATACAATATGGCAAGAGAAATTTTTTGTCCGTTAGTGAATGGCGAGTGTAAATATAATTGCATTTTTAATAATAGTTGTGGCGATTATCCAGGTGATCCGGTTGGGTGTAATCTACAGGATGCAGTTGGTATTATCCAACAGTGGGGCGTAGATTGCATAAATAATGATGGATTAAACGGAATAATGAAGAAGTTAGAAGAAATAAGGTCTGATATTCCAGATAACTATACCTATGAGACAAAATCTGTATTGGATGATATACATAGAGAACTTCTGAAAATCACTGATAAAAACGAATAGATTCAATGGATGCGTTGCGTAAATGTCAAGGAAATTTCAGATATATGTGTGTAATATGTGTATGATTTTTTCGGAGAATGTCTATATAAGTGGGTGAATAGTTTCTGCTACTCACCCATGTTATAAGCTATTTGAGATTTTGTAAAATTTTAGCTTTTTCATCATCTGGTAAAGATTCGATGATTTTTTGTAAATCCTTAGTGTTTTTATCTGCCCTTGATAATGTGATTTGTCTTATACGATCTACTTCATCACCTGTAAGAGTTTCACTAGGAGAAAGAGAGAAGTATGTATTATCATCCTTTGTACTGATTGTGAAATCGGCATTGCAAACATGGCATATAACAATGAAGTCATAAAGCGAAAAACTATCACGATTCATTTTATTACGGAATGATTGTACACTACAACCAAGATAAGATGCTATTTCAGTTTGAGATACATTAGCTTTATTTAAAAGGGATTTTACTATATCAGATTTAACGCCTTTTTGAAAAAAGTCTTTGTCAGTATAACCTTTTTTCTTATCATCGCTCATGTGTCGGTCACTTCCTTTCAAATATATTATGCACTTTATAATCATACCATAAGTTTTTGATAGGTGCAATTTGCTTTTTCGTTGGCATTGAAAATAAAATGCAAAAATAATCAAATTGAGTATTGACAGATAATCTAATCAATGATATTATAATCACATAATCAAATTGATTATGCAGAACATACCAGATAAATCATAACGATTTAACCCCTTTCTTCTGAAAGACAGGTAGTAGGTGAAAGTCCAGGTCACCTACTACCTAACAAGTTTATATCGGATGGACAGATTTAAAGGTGTGGAAGTAATCAGAACCATATATCTATGTAACATTATTTTTTAGAAAGGTGGCAACAAAAATATGAAATACCAGAAAATTGAAGAGATAGGTACTTTTGATTTATCAGAAGTAGAAGTATCAAGTGGACAACTTGAATTGCACGTTCCGATTGTGAGCGAAAGTAGCCAAGTAGAAGAAATTATTAACCGTTATATGGGATGGTATAAAAAGCAATACCCAGAAGCAAAGAAAGATAAAACTTTTTTTGATTTCCGCTTAGTATATTCCTTTGGTTATAGCAATCCGGAATTTCAGATCAATTTGTACATATGGCAAGAGACGGAATTGGGAGAACAGATAAAACTGGAAATATATGATGTTGTGTTTAAGATTAACCCCAAAGATTCTAAATATATTAAAAAGCTGATTTGGGACAAATTAGGTGAAGTTATTTTCGGATGCAAATAAGAAGGAAAAGGAGAATTACATATTATGTTGGATGAATGTATGAATGATTTTATTGTTGATAGAAAAAAGAGGACTATTGTAACGCCATTAGGAAAAATGGAGTTTGGAAATATAGTTCTGATTGATGAATGTTTGGAGTTGTGTCTGGACATTGAAAAGGTAACAGATGAATTACAATCGGAGATAGACCAGAAAATTCACGATTCAGCTATTGCCTTGTATAAAGAAAGAGAAGAAAGGTATAGAGAACATGGGATTCTTAGCACTGATGAAATAAAAATGCGTGAGATATACAAAGCACTTAATTTATCATTGGAGCGAAGAAATATTAAGTCTTACATAAGTATTGGTGCGATTGATGAAAAAACAGAAACATTAGAAGCTGATATTTTAATCCCGATTGATATTCAACCGTTTTTTGATGAAATCAAAAGTATTGTCTTAAAAACGATTGAGCAGAGATATTTTTAGAGAAGTATATATTAAGGAACAATCCTTATTTATATAGTAACAAGTCAATATAGCAACAAAGAAAGGAAAAAGAAAAAAGATGAAAACTGGGAAAATTAAGTGGTTTAACGCACAGAAGGGTTTTGGATTTGTAACCGATGAAAACAGAGTTGACTACTTCGTACATTATACGAAGATTGTATCGGATGAAAAATTCAAGTCCTTACCAGATGGTGCAACTGTTACATTCGACACAGAAGATTGTGAAAAGGGTGTACAGGCTATCAATGTAAAACTGGTAGCATGAGAAAACTGTTTGGAAAAGTAAAAGTGTAACTGATAATCGGCAACATGAATAGGAGATTAAAAATTATGGAAATTTTAACAGTGGAACAGTTTATTAAAGAAATAGAGGACGCAAACGAAAACATCCTTTATAACGTAGAAAGCGTTGATAGTGGAAGTGTTTCATTATCGCTTAAAGATTGTAAAATGCAAACTTATCCGACAGATGGTGTCGGTGGCGAAATTACAATGTTTAAGCCACGTACTGAAATGGAAGTCACGATTGACCTTAATATTGTTAATGAAATTACAAGGGATGATAAAGATAATTCGTATCGTCTGGAATTTGATAATGGTATGTCAGATGTGATTATTACACCATTCCTTCATATCGAAGTATAAAAACTAAAAAATTAGCTTATTAGCAGGGCGGTGAATACTGTCTTGCTTTAGGCGTTTTGGAGAATATATCTATGTGAATATAAAAATTACACATACGCATACATATTTTTAAAATTGTGTATACGGAGCGTATACAAGAATTTTTAAAGACAGTACGCTTTCGCATACAATAAAAAATTTTTAAGTATACGGTCTGTACCTATATAAAATAAAATGCGTATCATGTTCCGTCACTTTTATAACTGATAACAAGAAGAGAGTTACAAATAAGAGTAGAGTTATTAAAAAGATTAGACCAATAAAAAAGAAAAGAGTTATTAAAAAGATTAGAGTTTTTGTTGGTTTGTTATGATTTATTTATTTTTAAAATTATTATTAATTCTGAGGAGTCTTAACATCCATATCCATTTGAGAAGCTAATTGTTCTTGTGTTATTTTTGGATGCGAATTTTTTTCGTATCCATATTGATTTTAAAATTATTATTTTTTAAAGGATGGTGTTTTATTATATCAAATATTGAAAATGAAGAAAATGTTTATTTTGTGAAGTACGATAATGCTTATTTAGAGCAGTACGATGAATTGTTTATGATTATGTATCTATATCTACAGAGATACAGAAGTATTGAAGGGTATGTAAATCTTACCATAAAAGATTTTATCCTATATTACAATTTTGCTCCTAACAGGAACAAAGGGCGTATAAATGAAAAAGTATATTGTACATTGAAGTTAATGATTGACAGAGAATTTATTAGATATGTGGGGTGTTTTTCTAACGGTGGACTTGCTTCGTTGAGTGATGTTGATTGCAATATGATGTTTACGGTGCAACTGATAAATATTGATGAAAAGTGGAATCCACAAAGCAGATTTACAAAAATTTTGTATTCAGAGATTGAAACTTTAAGAGAAAACAATGTTAAGCCAATAGATAAGATTTTGTGTTTGTATATAAATATTAAAAAACGTATATCTGCCGATGTTGAATCTAGTAACGCTAATTTGTTTGCTTTTCCTAGTGAGGAAACATTAGCAAGAGAATGTGGTTGTGGAGTAATTACCATAAAAAATTACACTCATATACTTTGCGAAATTGGAATGTTATATGTAAAAAATTATGGATCATACATGAGAATGAAAAAGGGTAGAGAAGTTGTTGTAAATTCCAATAATGTGTATGCGTTAGAAGAAAAATACCTGGATAATAACGCAAAAGAAGGTTTAAGAGAGTATTTGAAATTGAGTTGTGGTTATATTGATGGTTTTTATCCGTTTTGTGACAATCTTCCCGATAAGAGGAAAGTAAAAAATATAGATGATGATAGTAGCCTTGATGATAAATGGGGCGAAAAAGATAACATTGATAATAACTATTCAATAGAAGAAATTATAGATATGCCGGCAATGAGTGATGTTGGTGCATGATGATTATTATTACTGGAAACAAAAGAAAGGCGATATAATGAGTAAGAATGTGAATAATGATGAAATGGGTAGACAGAAATTTGATGGTACAGACGCAACAATTAGAAGTATGGACGCAAGTACAATTTATTATAATGGTAGACCAGAAGGGCAGATACAAGAGTATCTGTCCATGAAGGAAAAATATTACAATCAGAAAAAAGTTGTAAAAGGATTGAGTGAATCTTCAGATGATTTAGAGGAACAGATTAAGTTATTGGATAGTTTGGAACAAGAGTATAAAAATTATTTTAATGAAATATTGTCTACGATAGACAGTACCAACGATTTCAAGTTACCAAAGTGTAGTAGCAAGGTAAAGGACGGAACAAGTAATATGTCACCTTCGCTTATGCGTATGGAACTGCAAAGAATACTAAAGAAAAAGGATAAATTTTCCAGAGACGATAAATGCTTATATGCAGATGTGGTTATCAATGTTACATTCAATTCTGATGTTTTCGGCATGACCGATAAGTACATTAAGAATAGTAAGGACGAATGGGTCAAACATGGAAAGAAGAAAACAACGGTCATTAAGTGTAACAGATTGCGAAAGATGATTTATCAAAATGGGTTTTGGATGAATGGTAGACACTATGTAGATTTTCAGAGAAGCGGTGCAAAGTCCAGAATAGGAAATGACCTGTTTATCATCGAGGACTATTTAGACCACATGAAGAACTGGATGGATTTAGGGTTGGATTTCAATATTCCAAAAGAGAAAACAGATAAGGATGGAAACCCATTATATGAAGAAGTGGATTTGGTTGCGGTGAGGTCTTATCAATCACTTGCAAGTAGTTCCATTATTGGCACACTTGAAATTGACCCGGAATCAATTTTACTGGTGGACGATTTACAGGGAACATATACAATGCCATGTAATGTAGTTCGCAACAAATATTTAACTGATGAAAACGGTAAAAATCAGAAAATGTTAGTTGTAGTAAAAGAGGACTACCAACAGTTCACAGATTGTTTTGACGGTCAGAGTTTATTGGATGAATCAATTTTCAATGAAAATACTTACTATTACAGAAGTAAGGACGGTGTAGAGAAAAAATCCTATGAAGGAAAGGGATTTTTACTTTTAAGAAATAGGTATTTCAAGTCTGCCGGATTTAATACAAAGGTACAAGAATTTTTCGGATCAGATGAAGCGAAAAAATATTTGAAAGAATGTGTTACACCAGATGGGGAAGTGTATTACACCACTACTGATAAATTCGGTGATGAATACGATACAAGAAAAATAAAGGTTGTCACAACGAAAAATTCAATAAAGATTTTCAAAGAGCCTTTTAAGTCTGCTATTATCAGAGGTCAGTTAGGATATAGTAAAGATGAAATGTCGAAACTGTCCAATAAAGAGTGTGAACATTTAATATGGACATGGTACAAGAAAGCAATATCCGCAACATTCGGAGTTTGTAAGTATGAGAAAACGTCAAAATTTAATGATGGTGAGTGGCAACAGTCGGCATACCAGATAAATAATTCGCTGATGTTTTCGTATAGTGATATGCAGAATATTTGTGAACCGATGTTTAATCAGATGAATTTGCTTAAAAATCATGTGGCATTTATGAAGAAACATATACAGAGTAGTAAGACATATCGTGAAGCCATGATGTCAGAACTACTTGCTATAAATAATGATGTTTCAAAAACTAAGCTATATGATGATTTTCTAAAGACCACATTACAGAGTATCAGAAACAAACTGTATAAGGGCAAGGCACTGATTGAAAATGCAGATTATGCGGTATTAGTTGGCAATCCGTATGAAATGCTATTACAAGCGGTCGGTGGTAACACAATTAATATAGTAAAGGATGCGTCCGGCAAAAAGCATGAGATTGTATCGTCCATCATGGATAATGCGGAGCATGACAAGAATAGACAGTTTGAAGTATATTGTAGTAAGTTTGATGATGGAAAAGAGTTGTACGGTTTCAGAAACCCACATATAAGCGAACATAATTCGGCATACCTTATAAATGTATGGCATGAACAGTACAAGTGGTTTAATTTCACAGATAACATTATTGCAGTTAGCTTTACAGGATATGGTGCGTTCCTTAGTCCTACATTACAGGGCTGTGATACAGATTCGGATAGTGCTTTAGTAGGAGATAATGAAACCATATTAGAGAAGGTAAAACTTGCAAAGCAGAACCCGGACAAGTTGGTTGCGATAAATGAGATAGAGCAAGAGCCTGTAAATCGTTTAGTATCTGAAGAATCACTGGCAGAGATTGATGCAAAGTTATCCAATGACTTTATAGGTCGAATTGTGAACCTGGCGCAAATTATTCAGAGTTGTTACAACCATATTTATAATAGTGGTGACGATGAACTGAAGAAGTTGCTACCAAAAATTTATGATGATATTTGCATATTGAGTGTATTGTCGGGAGTGGCTATTGATAATGCAAAACGCAGATATGCGGTGAGCATAAAGAAGGAACTTAGCAGAATCCAACATAGAGATTATCTGACAACAAAAGGTGCGGTCATAAAGGATGTAACACTTGCAGAATGGGTAAGAGTTGAAAAACCGTCAATATCTCAATCCGGCATGGAGAGATTGGAAGATTTTAGGGAACAGTTAAAAAATGAAGAATTGACAGAAGAACAGGCGAAAAATATTCAAGATAAAATTGATAATATTATTTACAAGGATATGTATATTGTCAAAAAACCGTTGTTTATGTCGAAACTGAAAAAAACTACTAATCAAAAGAAACTGAATAAGGATGCACCAGAGATTGAGAAACATGAGCATGATAATTTCAAAGAGAATGACAAAATACGCAAGAAAAATTCATATATGAAGTTTGATACTCCAATGGACTTTATGGTGGATATAGTTTCAAAGTATCGTGTAAAATCTGATAAGAAGTCGGATGAAAAAGAAAAGGTAGATATTATAGACGTATTGAAGCCGATAGAAAAAGGACAGAAAGCACAAAGTTATGTGATGGAAAAAGTGATTACATGGACACTGGAATTTTTGAAACAGGAGAGAGTTGCCCGGACTACTGCAAAGTCTAAAGAGGAATCGGATGCAAAAATCAATGTTATCAATGACAATGCGATAAATAAGCTGAAGAAGTATAAGGTCACAGAGAATGAAATTATTACATTGATTAAAAAGGGATATGACGATCATATCAAGGTAAGGTCGAATGAAACAGTAAAGAAGATAGATGAAAGACTTACCGAAAATAAAGCAAAAGCAAAGATGCTTAGTTGGTTATATGAATCACATAGAGAGACATTTTTAAATGCTTTTCGTCACACTGAAAATATAGGTGAGTTTGAATATCTGAAGGAAGTTCCAGAAGATTATAAGCCTAGAAAAAATGAGATTGTCTATGAGTTATACAATAAGAAGTACATTATTATAACGAAAAAGCCGGATATGAAAAAAGCGGTATAAAAGCGATAGGACAGGTCATATAAAACCTGTCCTTTTTGCGTTCAAAAAATTAAAGAAAAAATGAACACACTAAAAAATGACACCCATATTATACAAGAAAAATAAGGGAAATCGAAAGAGTGTTCGTGTCAATATTTGCAATATATAGTAATATAAAATAATAATTATATCACTATATAAATTTGATTACAAGTATTAAATATACATAAAAATATATTATAGAAATTGTATAAAATATACAATATAAAAGAAAGGATAAGTAGGATGCAACAAGAAGATTTGAGAAAAAGGTTGCGTGAACTTATTGCGTCTGAAGGTATCACGCAAAAGTTTATTGCAAGAAAAATTTTTATTGATGAACCTGTATTGTCAAAGTTCAAAAATGGCAAGGCGGTTTTATTGAATAATGATATTGAGAAATTGGATAGTTTCTTGAAGTCAAAAGGGTACTAATTATTGGTATCTCTGTCCGATGTGGTGGGGTTTTCGGGTGTCAGAACTGGAAATGCCGAAGCGGTGGACGTTGATATATATGATCTTGCTATGGTTTATGAAAGCGGAATCTGACTAAAGTAATTAGTAGGTCATATATCCTATGTCAAAGGGTAGGCGAGAAAGCCGGATTGACGGTTAATTCAATCATTATGGGTGGAGTAGCTTATAGGTGACGCTATAAATGAGGCAGGCCAAGTGTAGAGAAAATGCAATCTTTTCTATGCGTTAGTTAATTCAATTTTGTTGAAAGACATTATTGTAATAAATGGGTTAATTCAATAACTCTATTTATCCAAAAAATTATGATAAATTTTTATTTACCATAGTTTCTGTACGGTGAATTTCCACCTCCAAAAAAACGGAATGAAACCGTACCTCCTTTCTAAGTATAAATTACTGTACTTAGCAACAACTCATAGTTTCGTGCAGATTACTGCATAAACTTTATCAACCAATAAGACAATACCATGTCTAATTGAGTTTGCCAGTATGCTTAGATTACCTGAAGTTCTCTTAGCATATTATTAAGATTAAAATTTAATCATTTTCTTATGTTGATGAAGGTTTTGTTTTTAAATGTCATTGAATACATTCCAACGATACATAAGACGGTTCGGAGACACCGAAAGTCTCCATCCTCTTAACATTTAATGTACTTGTCAAGTAAATTACCATATTTACTTGTCGGGCGTTGATAGAGCCTATAATCTACCACTGTTTCTAAATAAGGATATAAGCGGTCATTCGCTTTATTATAAAAAACTACATTTTAATGGGTCTGGAACATGAAACATTTTTTATGGGGCGTGGATCAGAAACAGGAAAGGAATTTTTAATATGGAAGATAACAAGACAGTAGTAGAAGATACTACAAAAGAAACTGTTACCGATACAGAAACAACAACGGAAGAAACTGAAACTAAGGTTGATGGGGCAGACGATAATAAAGAACCTGTAACATACACTGAAGATGAGGTTACAAAGAAAATCCAGAGTGCAGAAGATAAGTTGCGTACAAAGTATAGCAAAGAGATTAAGGAACTTAAAGCCAAGATTGAGGAACTTAGTCCTACCAAAACTGAAGCAGAACTGGAAATTGAGCGTAGACTTGCCGACTTAGAGAAGTCACAGGCTGAAGTCAATGCACAGAAGCAGTTTTTGGAACTACAGAATACTCTTAAAGGAAAGGGTATTGATGAAAAGATTGCTACATACTTAAAGGATGGAGTAGACGTAGAAGAATTTGCTACTACATTCAATTCTATTTTGTCAGAGAAGGCAAAGGCTAAAGGGTTTGTACCCACAGAACACCCAACGGGGGATAATATCACTGTGGAACAGTTTAAAGCTATGTCTTATGACAAACGTGTGGAACTTTATACAAAGAATCCAACATTATATGAAAAATTATCGAAGAAAGCAAAATAAATGAGAGTGTATAAGCCATTTATGACCGTACATCGGTTGTAGGTGGCTTTTTATATACACGAAAAAATTATGAAAGCGAGGAATATACTAATGAGTTTAGTGATTGGTTCAGTATATGCAGACGCAGTAAATTCTAAACTGGGTACTGCACTTAAAATGAAGTCTGTTGCTACAGACTATACAGATATGGTATCTGAAATTCTTGTTTATGGAGATGAAATTCATTTCCCAACTTTTGACCGTCTTACAGGTGCAGATGAGGTAACAAAGGGAACTGCTCTTGTGCCAGATGAAGTAGGCATGAGTGATAATGTTGCTACTGTTAAGCAGACTGGTAAGGCAGTTCGTATCTACGATAAGGATAAGGCACAGATTAAGGGTGCAGTTGTAGATAATATGGCAATCCAGACCGCAGAGGTTATGGCACAGAAGATTGATTCTGACCTTGTTAAAGAAGTAATTGACAATGCAGTATTTAAGACAGCTTTAGGCGGTGACGCACTTACTCTTACTGCTATTGATGGTGCGTTCGATTGCTTTGGAGATCAAGTTTCCAACCAGAGTTTTGCGGGCATCATTGCACATGGAAAATTCAGAAGTCAGCTTTTGAGAATGGATGAATTTACAAAGATTGATAAGACATATGCAGTTGCCGGAAATGGTGTTGTTGATAACGAAAACTGTATCGGTTTCTGGAATGGCACAATCCCTGTATATCTTTCAGATCAGATGTGGGATGCAACAAATAGCGAGCCTGTAATGGCAATCGTTAAGCGTGGTGCATTAGGTTACGTTATGCAGAAGGAAACAACTGTTGAGGAAGAGAGAGAAGCTAAGTTACTTGCTACTGACCTTGTAGCGTCTAACCTTTATGCAGTAAAACTCTTAGATTCTAAGGGCGTTTCTATCTTAAAGAAAACAATCGCCTAAGTTTTTCTTAGGGTGTTTTCCTTATAAATTGTGGGGTGGTTATGCACCGCCCCACTTAATTTAACGCAATAATTATTATGAGGTGAAATTTTAATGCTAAATAGACAGGATTTAGAAAAGTTTAGGATTGCAAGAGGTCTTTCCTATCGTGAGGTTGCGAATTACTGTAATATATCCCATGCCATGATTTCAGAAGTGGAAAAGGGTATTAGAGGTCTTTCAAAACAAACACATGATGAAATAGTAAAGGGTATCAATCTTGCGTACCAGGCTAAAATGAATGGTACACTACAGGCGAAAAACACTAAGAAAGTGGTAGAGCCGGAAGAAAAAACTCCATCGGAAAAACCGATTGAGCCTAAACCAGAAGTAAAGAAAACAACTACGAAGAAGAATACAAGAAAACCTACTAATTAAGTAGGATATATGCGGATATTTCCGTAATGAAAGGGGTGGTTTATATGTTTCATAAATACGCCTTAGAGATAGCGAGGGATGGCGGTGAGAAGGTATCGCTATATAAACTTGCTATGATTTATGAACACAATTACAGAAACACATATGAGCCGGGAACTACTGGATAAGTTACCGGAGTGGTGCAAGGATTTTGACCCGAAACAGTATTATCTTGTGTTGACAGATGATGCAGATTCGTTGTTATCTTGCCAGAGATTAAAGACAAAATTCGGTCTTGAAATCGGTGGATTTTACGATTTTAAGCAAGGTTTATTTGTCAATGATGAAATTACCGATGAAGGATGGAAAACGCCTATATTCGTTGATTTAAGCGTATCAGAAGGGTATGCTTTTGACAATCATTACTCATTCATAAATAACTCAGATAAGGTCAATCCAAACGTGTACAAAAGACCATATTACAATCAGAAATATTGCGGTAGTACACTAATGCTTTTATGTCCCTTATATGGCGGTGTAGACCGTATGAATGAGACTTTACGCACTGTTTTATGTGCGGTGGATGGTTTCTATATCGGCTACTATAATAAAGGTGGCAAATATAAGGATGTAAATTTATGGTGGTTGGATAAGTTGGGTCTGACAGAATATTTATTACCTATTCTGGAAGAACACGATAGCCAATACTTTATTGACTTCATATCAGATTATCAGCTTAGAGAAAAGATATGGATTGATGATGAAGGATATTTGCATTGTCCGGCGTTTGGAGTACCTGGCGTACAATTTAATAAGGAATTTTCTACAGAACAGGTTTTCACTGACAAGTTGCAAGCTATGAGGATGCACCGACAGGGAAAGCCTATTTTTGTATCTGCAAGCACGTTTGAAAACAGTTATGTGCTTAATATTAAACAGGTATCATAAAAAATAGTTGAGAAAAAGGAGATTACAATTTATGAAAAATCGTATGAACAGAGCCGAGTATGAAGCATTTAGGGATGAAAACTTAAAACAGAGGTTTTATTTGGTTTATCGTAGAGACATTTTAAGTCACTTACTGGATTGTGGCTACAGATATTTATACAAGGCTATCAATACGCAGAATCATAGACCTTTTTGGATTTTTGATAAGTCGGATGCACTCCTAGATGAAGTGCAAGCATATAAGGATTCTATCAAAAAATCTGAAGAGAAGGGCGATGAAGAATAATTGTATGAGGTTATATCTGCAAAGGACGTACAGTTGGTGTACGGTCTGTACTTAACAGAAAATGACATTAAAGAGCAGTTCCCCTATGAGTTGGGAACAATAGAAAATTTGCATGAGTATGAGGGGTTGACGGTAACGAACAATCCCTATCATGCCATGCAGTATAGGAATGAAAACTATCCCTGTATTGTATGGGGTAAAAAATATAAAGGAAAGGCAACATTTATCTTTTGCCGGAAACGAAAGGTATTAGTTGAAGGTTTTTAATTTTGGAAAATAATAATACAGAAAACAAAAAGAAAAAGTGGGAGCGTCCACCTAGATACATGGGCGTGATCCGTAGCCTTAATCTGCAAAGAGGATTCGGATTTGTACAGTGCTATGATGATGGAGAAAGTTATTTTTGTCATATCTCACAGTTTAGGGATGATATACCAGAACGAGGTATGGTAATTGAATTTGCACTACATACAAATAAAGACGGAAAGCAGTGTTGTAGTAATTGTTTGGTGGTAGAAGTACCAGAGAAGAGAAGAAAATAATCGAGATTGGAGTGAAAAAGGAATGAATGACACTGAACCTTTTTTAAAATTATTTTATAATAAGTTTAGTATAGAAGTAACACGAAAATGTAATATGGCATGTCCACATTGTATGCGTGGAGATGCACAAAATCATACTATTTCAAAAGCGGTTGTAGATAGAATATTTGATGAAGTAGAGGCAATAGGAAGCTTGCTTTTAACTGGTGGAGAGTCATTTTTAGAACCTGAAATGATAGATTATATTGTTGATACAATCATAAAGAAAAAAGTTCCTATTATGAATATACGTATTGTAACAAATGGTCTGATTAAAAATGAAAAAATTGCAGAAAACCTAAATAAACTAACAGACTATGTGGCTAATTCAGATTGGGGAAAGAAACAAGATAAAAAGACATTAAGAACCATTGGTCAAATTTGTGTTAGTGATGATGATTACCATTCTAAATATGATATTATGGAAACATTAAAATTTTACAGAGAACACTTGAACCAACACACGATTATTATTAAAGAAAATACAAAAAAAGATACGGAAGAAGAACAAATTTGTTATCTTGGAAATGCAACAAAAGATTCTTTTAAGTTGAAAGAAAATCAGAGTTTTCGATATACAATTACACCTTATAGAGTTTCTTTCCTAAAGGATGAAAAAGGAAACTTATTTGGAATAGATACAGAAATTCAGGTTGGATGGGATGGAAAAATTCTTATTGGAGATGATTCTAGTTATGAGCAACAGGATAAAAATAATTATGGAAACATTTTAGACAAACATATGTCAACTCTTTTAAAAGAGGGAGCATTTAATGAACCGTTTACAAGAGAAGAAGCAATGAAACATAATGCGGTTTACACGGCATACAAAAATAAAAATTTTAAAATATGTGTTGACAAACGGGCTCGACCATAGTATATTATTATTTGTTCGCACGACACAGTGATGGACAGTAATAAATGCGATAGTGGCGTAGTTGGTAACGCGCGACCTTGCCAAGGTCGAGACCG
>OIGD01002056.1_pt1 | contig 16890 bp, 10 predicted proteins | sample 1582211 | NCBI WGS metagenome assembly OIGD01 (sample SAMN04414078, study PRJEB24778) | human gut metagenome | material: faecal | host: Homo sapiens
AGCCGCCGGATCGCCTGCGCCGAGTCCGGTTTCACCGTGTCGGCGATTTCAATCACGCCCAGCAGAACCCCGTCGGCGGCGACATACACCAGAGAATTGGCTTTTGCTCCATCCGGATTGACGGCGGCGGTCTCAATGGCATTTTCCTCCATCAGAGCACGCTTTCCGATCAGAACCCGGCGTCCTTCCGCAATACAGGCAACCCCGTAACCGGCAAGAGCTTTGAAGTCCGAAACAGGAACCGGCGCAATTTGCCGGCGCTCCGCTTCCCGGAGAATCGCACGGGCAAGCGGATGCTCGGAATTCTGTTCCGCAGACGCCGCAAAACGGAGCAGCTCCACCGAATCCTTTCCGTTTCCGGCAAGCGAGATCTCCGCAACTTCCGGCCGCCCCGTCGTAACGGTTCCCGTCTTGTCAAACACAACAGTATGGAGCTGCCCGGCGGTTTCCAACGCGGTGCCCGTCCGGATCAGAATACCGAGTTTCGCCCCCTGCCCGATCCCGGCGATCAGGGCAATCGGTGTTGCAAGGCCGAGCGCACACGGACATGCAATCACCAGAACCGCCAGAGAAAATTCCAGAGCTCCGGAAAAACCGACGCTTCCGGCAGTCAGCCATGCAAGAAACGTCAGGACAGCGACCGCGATCACGCCCCAGACGAAATAACCGGAAATCAGATCGGCAAGCCGGGCGATCGGCGGGCGCGTCCCCTGCGCCTCCCGGATCAGCGCAATGATACGGGCAAGCGCGGTGTTTTCCCCGACCTGTTCAGCCCGGAACAGAAACGCGCCGTCCCGGTTGATCGAACCGCCCGTTACCCGTGCGCCGATACCCTTGTCGACCGGAATGGACTCCCCGGTCAGCATGGATTCATCAACCGACGCGCCGCCATCAACGATCACACCGTCCACCGGGATCTTCTCGCCGGGACGGACCCGGATCAGGTCGCCGGCTTTCAGCGCCGCAACCGCGACTTTCGTCTCCCTCCCGTCGACAACCAGCGTGGCATTCGGAGGCGTCAGGTTCATCAGCTCCCGGATTGCCCCGGATGCCCGTCTGCGCGACCGTGCTTCCAGATACTTGCCCAGCATGATCAGCGCCACGATCATTCCCGCCGTATCAAAATACAGATGCGCCGTCTCGCCGCGCGCCATCAGGAACAGGCTGTATACAATAGCGGCGGACGTGCAAAGCGCAATCAGGGAATCCATATTCGGTGCAAGCCGGAACAGCGTTTTGAATCCGGATGTGTAAAAACGGATCCCGGCGGCAACGATCGGAACGGTCAGAAACAGCTGAATCCACGCATTGACATTGTCGCTGACGGAAAAATACGGCAGTCCGAACATGTGGTGCATTGCCGCATAAAACAGCAGAATGGAAAAGACAAGCGCAGTCATAAACCGGTGAAAATACGCCGAACCCTGTTCCTCATCCTCGACTTCCCGCCCCTGATTCTCCTTTGTCACGAGTTCCGCCTTGAACCCGATCTTCCGGACCGCCGCGGCAATCTCCCCGACAGAGACCGCTTTCGGGTCCCGCTCCAGCGCCATCGTCTTTGACGCAATGGAGACATAAACATTGGAAACTCCCTGCAGTTTTTTTACCGCGCGTTCCACATTGGCGGCACATCCGGCACAGTGCATTCCCGTGATATTGAACAGTTCTTTTTTCATCATGACCTCCCCCGCAGTTTGCAGTTGTTTTCTGCTCCAATATACAACCGGACTCCGGAAAAATCCACTGCGGAGGAGCTATTTTTTTAGCGTCACCTAACTTTTATTGCATCGTCTCCGTACAAATCCACCCCATTATTTCCGGATCAGCTCATACGCAAACACCCCGGCGGAATTGTCCAGACGGAATATCAGATTTCCATTTTCATGCCGCACCGGAACCTCTCCAGTCCGTTTTCCGGAAAGATCAAGCGCATAGAGCGTCACGTTCCCATTCACGCCGCGCAGGGTCACGTCCGCAGTGGAACGGCGCACGAGAAGCGGGAGTTTTCCGAAATACTCCACCGTGTGACGCTCCTGTGTGGAAAAACGGAGTCCGCTGTTGAGACAGTCCGTCAGGTGAAGAATCAGCATCCGTCCGCTTTCCGCCAGCGGTGTTTTGTCACAGGAAGCAATCAGCAGAGCGGAAAACACATTGCCGATCTTCACAGAAGCGCGTTTTCCATGCAGCTCCGTTCCGGCAGGTCCGACAAACCCCTCGCTGCGCGGAGTGACGACCTGGAATGTCCGCCGTTTTGTCTGCATCCGGATCTCTCCGGTCGAACTGCAGCGCATACCGTCTGCAGCCAGTTCCGCCGATGAAATCAACCCTTTCTTCCGCAGACTGTTCAAAGACTCTTTTTCCGGAATGACCGTAACCGACTTGTCCGATCCGTCCAGAACATAACCGGTCTGCGCGATCAGCCCCAGTTCACGGAAAGAATCGGGAATATCAAACCGGTCCTGATCCGTATCGGAAATCCGGCAGGCGAACCGCTTTCCGGAAACCGACGCATCTCCGCGCAGGAAAAACAGTGCTCCAGCCAAATCCGTCAAACGCGCAACCGGGTCGTTGCTCAGTTCAAAGCCGATGATGTGGGCAGGCTTCACGCTGCGGAGGGGATTGGAAGCGTAATCGAACCGGCAAAGCATGGAATAGTTCTGAAGCGCCGAATACGCTCCGATCAGGAAACCGCCTTCCGCACGGTAAGCATTCGGAAACACATAATTCCATTCGGTCACGGCAAAGGGCCGCCCGAATGCACGGAACGGAAACAGTGTGGAAAATCCGCCGAACGCCCCCAGAGCGTCCTCCGGACTGGCAGTGCGCGGCATGTTTCCCGAAACCGGGTGCGCCCAGTAATAATGGATGTCAACATAATCCAGCAAACGGCGGTCCCGTGCAGTGGATACATCCATAATATAGTTCAGATCGGTCAGCGGAACTTTCACTCCCATCGCCCGCAGTTTTCCGGAGTATCTCGCATACGCATTCCGGTAGACCTCGTGATAAAACTCCGAACGGCTCCGGCCGGGGTTTTTCTTCTGCCAGCCGCGGAACGCGGCGTCATAAATATCACGGACATATTTCGCCCGGAGATTGTTGGAAAGCGTCCCTTCGTTGATAATACTTACCGTTGCAAGTGCGGGATCCTCCGTCCAGCGCAGCCCCGTATACGGATTTACGCGGGTCAACAGATTTTCCGAATACTGTTCCAGATTCCGCATGACCTCTTCGTCGATCAGAGCAAGGGCTTTGAACTCCCGTCCGGAAACCGCTTTATCCGGGAAACGCCGGATCTCCCCTTTTTTCAGCTTGCGCGACATATACAGGTCAATACTGACATAAAGTCCGTGTCTCCTGCAGGAAGCAAGGAAATAATCCAGACGGTCCACTTTCTCAGGATCAAGTGTCACGGTCTCCGCAGCTCCCTCCTTCGCCAGATAAGCATCGAAATGATGGAGACGGACAAGATTATAGCCGTTTGCGGCAAACCGTTTCACAATACAGTCAATCTCTTCGTTCGGAACAAAAATCGCACGGCTGGAAACATTAATGCCCCAAAAACGGACGGGCACCCCCGGACGTTTCTCAAATTCAAAATTCTCTCCAACGGCTTTCAGAAAACCGTACTTTCCGGCAGGAGCGTCCAACAAAGCGGAAAAATCCAGAGCGGAACCCGGAATGACATCCTTTTTCAACACGACCGGGCTCCACTCCCTGCCCGCTTGAATCAGCAGCGGATAAACCGGAATCACCGGCTGAATCCGTTCCCGCGAAAGGGAAACGGCAAGCGGAGTCCCTTTCTCTCCGAACCGGATACCGCGCAACGGTTTATCCGCAATACGATACGCAAAACAGACCAGAGTATCTTTTTTCTCTGCACCGACCGGATATTTGCCCAGCAGTTCCGGTTTTGCAGAAGAACCGTCCGCACAGGTGATATGAAGCGGCGACGGCACAGAGTCTGCAGACAGGACATAGCAGAAATTGCCGCGCGCATTCTTCATTTCCAGTTCTTTTCCTGTCGGCAGGGCATACTTCGCAGAGAGGAAGCGGATCCCTCCCAGCCGCCGCTCCCCGGCGTTCAACGGACTCCGCACCGTACCGGTTTCAGAAAATGAAAGCGGTGTCGAGGCATAGGGTTCATATTCCATCCGGAACGCCAGTCCGGCATGGGTCACAGCACCGCCGGACGGTGCGAAAATCAAACGCAATGAAGACCGTTTGCTGTTGAATTTCCGATTGTCCTGAAGTTGAGCTTGAAAGTTTCCGGAAAGTTTCAAAACACCGCGCCTCAGCGGGATCTCTATCCGGTTTTCCCGTGCAGGAATTCCGATCTGCCAACGGCCGGAAGAAACATAATACGCAGGAAACTCCAGACGGCGGCCATTCACACGGAAACTCTGTCCCTGACCGGTGGCAAACGGAATGGAAGCCGTGACCATTATCATCTGTACATTGACAGGAGCTCCGGAAGTCAATTCCAGCTTGAATTCCGCACCGTTCCTCCCCGTCTTCCGCCGTTCTTCCAAAGCAAACGTTTCGGACTCCCGGAGCAGGAATTTTCCGCGCCGGACCGTAAAACCATCGGAAACGGATGCGCTTTCTCCGGGAAACACCACCGTCTTTGAATTCTGTTCGCTTCCGCCTTTCCAGTTCGGATATGCTGCGAACAATTTGAAATCCAGTTCCTCCACCCGGAACAGGGAATCGGGCGGAAACGAAACTTCTCCGGCACCAAGAACAATTCCGCAGAGCAGAAAAAAAGAAACAAAATATCTCATCCGTCATTCCTCCAAATCAGTTGTAAACATTCCAGACATCAGAAGCGGTTCCATCCGTTGCCCGGGACGGAAAATAGGAATTGCTCTGACGTCTCATTTCCACATGACCGTCAAAAAACACAACGTTAAACACCTTCCCTGCCATATTATGCCGGAAAGTCCGCTGCTTGTAACTGGAAGCACCGGCACCGAGATTTTTATAATCGGTGATTGTATCCTGATACCCGTTCCAGGCTTCCAAGGAATCCATTGCGGCAAAACGGGAAGAGGGATTTTTGATTCGCGGCAAATGATAAGCGAGCCATTGTTCCGAATTTCCCAAAACACCTTTATCCTTGAAAGTCTGATTATTCATTGCATAGAAATAATAAGGATAGCATCCGGGCAAGGCTTCCGGCGAAGAGCTCGAATTGCTCTGAAGCGCCGGATCGCTCCAATCCAAAGACGGACAGAGCATCGCTTTTGTAAATACACAGCCAGAGCCCTGTGTGCAGGTTGTCCCGTTATTTTTTGTCTTTGAGGGAGTTTTTCCGGAAAGCATCCGGACAAAATGAACGTTGCCGGTCCAGGGCTCCCACTTGCCCAGAGACGAAGGAATCCAGTAATCTTCACAGTCGTTGGCGTACATCCCGCCTGTCGTCCCGAGCTGTTTCAGATTTCCTGTACACTGAATCGCTTCCGCTTTCCGTCTTGCAGACGCCAAAGCGGGCAGAAGCATCCCCGCAAGGATCGCAATAATAGCGATTACCACAAAGATAACTTGTCAAATATACTTATATGCAGTATATTAGCGATGACAAGAAAAAAAAGCGGAAGGAGAATTGAGCAATGAAAGCGTTGATTTATGCACGGCAGAGCAGCGGGAAGGATGATTTTTCGGAGTCGGTAGAAGCGCAGATTGCCAACTGCAAGAAACTGGCGGCAAAAGAAAAACTTGAAGTCATTGGCATTTACAAGGACCTGAATACCAGCGGGGAGACTTATCCGGTAGGTGCTGAGGAAATTGCCAGGCTTGACAAAGCCTATATAAACTGGAGTCTCACGCAAAGTACGAAAAAGGATTTCCGTCTGGGGCTGAGTCAGGTATTGCTCAAACTTTCCGAGGTTGATTTTGTATTAGTTAACGAGCTGACTCGGTTGTATCGTCCGATCAACGGGAGTTTTTTGGAGGGGCATATCAATCAGCTTCTCAAGGAGAATAATGTCAAAGTTCTGCAGGTTCAGGGTGGAACGATTGATTTGAGCAAGTTCGATCAGCAGTTGATTACACTGATCAAAAATCAGATTTTGTATGAGGATTTGCAAAAGAAACGGCAAAACAGCATCAACGCTTTTCGGATCAAGAAAGACAGCGGCAGACTTTGCAGCGATGCGAAAATGTATGGCATTCGCTACCTCGGCAACGGAAAAATTGAAGTGATTCCCGAATGGGTTGAAATCATCCGCTTCGTCTATGACAACATCTGCGCCTATCGTCCTTACCGTGCAATCATCCGGGATTGCAACGAACGCTGGGGGAAAGAGATCTTTTTCTATGAAAGTTCGATTTATGCCATTGCAAAACAGCCAATTTATTGCGGTTATCAGTATAACAGTCGCGGCGAATTGATCAAGAATGTCCAGATAAGTGGTCAGGAGTTTATTTCATTCGAGCAGTGGCAGGAGGTTCAGAAAATCATTTCGCAGAAGCGTGCGAAATATCATGTGAAAGCAAAGAAACACTGGCTCCCATTATCCGGCAGACTTTATTGCGGGGAATGCGGAGGAAAATTGATCTGTCTGCTGGAACATGGAAAAATTTACTATACGTGCAATAAACAGACACTTGATCGGAATCATGCGGATTGTCGTAACAGCCGGATTCGTTTTGAATCCGGTTCCCGTGGAGAACCTGCTCTTTATGATGCCATCTATCCGCTGCTTTCCATTGCGTTGATTGAGCGCTTTCGCAAGGCTTCGGAAGTGCTGAAGGAGAAAAAGAAACTGGCGGAATATGACGTGGAGTTGAAAAATCTGGCGACGAAGGAGGAACAGCTTCATGAAATGTTTCTGGATGGTCTTGCTACAGCAGAACAGTTGCGAAGTCTGCTGGCACGCAACAGGGAACGACGCAATCAGCTTTTGCAGAAGGTCATGGAGCTGAAGAACAGTTCCATGAGCGACAGAAACCTGAAAGAACTGCAAACGCACGTTTTGACAACCCAATTTGATGCTCTTGCCGAAAGAAATCTGGATCATGGGCTGTATGAAAGTCTATTGAATGACGCTCAAATCACGGCGACCAGTTATGCAGACCGGGTGGAATTTCATACTCTCTACGGTGATGTGACGCTGCCACGGCTCCGTATCCGTAAACGCATTTGGATGCCGAAATGGGAATTATCCTTAGCCAATACCAAAATCAAAGAGAAAAATATCATGGATAAAGATACGCAAATCACGGTGACTTATTTTACTGGGACAAAAACAGAACTCGCAGATTTTGGTTCCCTTCGCATAGTCAGTCGGTAATAAGTGCTATAATAGAGGTTGTCTCTAAAAAAAACCGAACAAAATTTAAAAATATGACCGATTCCACTTGCAAAATATAACCGAATATAATATATTTCAACCCAAAGGATTCAGACTGATTGAGGAGTATACTTATGCAAAAGAGAAACTACCTTCCGCGGTTGATAGACACGACCGTGACAGATTACTTGAGTGCATTCGGTGCGGTTGTTATAGAAGGTCCGAAATGGTGTGGAAAGACTTGGACTTCCGCCCAACATTGCAACAGTGAGTTTTTTCTAGGCGATCCTGATGGTAATTTTCAGAACAAGCATCTTGCCGAGATGTCTCCTCGTACTGTTTTGACCGGAAGTACTCCACGCTTACTTGATGAATGGCAGGAAGTTCCGCCCTTATGGGATGCTGTGCGTGCTGAAATTGATGTCCGTAATGCAAAAGGGCAATTTATCCTGACCGGTTCGGCTACCCCGAATCGAAAAGGAATTCTGCATAGTGGAGCCGGTCGTATCGGGCGGCTCCGGATGCGTCCGATGAGCCTGTTTGAGGCGGGTTTTTCTTCCGGAAGCATTTCTTTGAAAGATTTGTGCCGGGGTGAACTTTCTCCGACAATAACAGGGGAAGTTGAACTTCTCAAACTGGCGCAATATATTGTTCGCGGCGGTTGGCCCGGCAATCTGACCGTGCCTGAAAAGCAAGCTGGCTTGATGGCTGCGGAATATATCAACGCTATTTTGGAAAATGACGTTTATCGTCTCGACGGTGTAAAGCTGAATGTGCATAAAATGCGTTTGTTGCTGAAATCCCTGGCACGGAATGAGAGTACGACTGCCACGAATAAAACCCTGAAAAATGACATTAAGGCTGTGGATGCGGAAGATGTGGATGATGACACCATCAGTACTTATCTTGATGTTTTCCGTCGTCTTTTTCTTTTAGATAATCAGCCTCCTTTCGCACCAGGGGCCCGTTCTTCAATCCGTACAAAACAGGCGGAAAAACGTCATCTGGCAGATCCGTCCCTTGCGTGTGCCTTATTAAAGCTTTCTCCTGCGGGACTGATTCAGGATTTGGAGACTTTCGGTTTCCTGTTTGAGGCGTTATGTGAACGGGATTTAAGGATCTATGCCAACTGTTTCGATGGAGAATTGTATCATTACCGTGATTACAGGGATAACGAAATTGATGCGGTAATTGAACTGCCGGACAAGTCCTGGTGTGCATTGGAAATTAAGCTCGGAGCCAATCAGATAGACAAAGCGGCAGAAAACCTGCTGACCGTCAATGAAAAAATCAAACAAGCAGATGGCGTTCCGGCGTCTACCCTGATTGTCGTATGCGGTCTTGCCAATGCTGCATATCAGAGGTCGGACGGCGTCTTTGTGGTTCCGATTACAGCATTGAAGAACTAAGCCTGTGATGGTTCCCGAACAGGTCGATATGCTTCTCAAAATCCCGGAGGAAAAGCGTCTGGAAGTGTTACGCAAACATGAGAAAGATTCTCATACGCTTGCGCGGGGAAAGCCACTGCGTGGCAGAAAACTGTAAATTACTCCGATATGCCCGCTACTTCCGGTGTTCTGAGTTCAATTTTCACGCCATCGGCGGGAAAGACCGCTCGGACACATTCGACTTGCAGATGGGATAGCAAACTCTGTAATGATTCCCGGGAGACAATGGAGAAAAGCAATCCGGAGACGGTATGCAGTTCGACCATTTTGAGCGACAGGTCTGCCTTGATTAACGAGATCATGTGCCAGGGAATAAGAAAATGTTCCCCTTCATCGGTCCGGATTCTCAAACGGGGAACCGGAGTTTGAACGGCTTCCCACCCGACGTATTTCTGTCGTTCATTGTTCATTTTGCTGACCTCCATATTTGCTTGTTGATTATCGTTCCGGTCCCTTGCGAACGGGACGCGGTCTGTTCCGTTTCATCTCGTTTGCTGTCGCCGGACTTTCCTGCTCGACAATTCGATGGACCTGTGACGTTGCCTGAGTTTCCTCCATTTTCCTTTCCTGCGCCTGTACGTTGATTTTCCGCAATTGCCTCTGATATTCCTCCATGCGCGATGCGACATAATTCCTGCGACATTTACTGGAGAGCTTGAAGCGGATAACGGACATGACAGCCGCCGTTGCCTGTCGTCCGGCACGGCGCAGCTTCGCCAATACTCTTTTGAGATGGCAGGAACGCATCAGACGATATGGATCAGGATCATACTGTTCCCGAATCTGCCTGAGATGCTCAAGATTCAGCTTTTTGATTTCACCGGATTTGACCAGATCGGCAACGGACAAACGCTCCGTCGGAATTCGCAACAGTCCCTCTTTGAAACGCTCCCGGTCGGGCAGATGCAGCGCGAGTTTGAAACGTCCGCGGGAGCAACCGACGTAAAACGCCTGTTTCGACATCTTTTCCGCCGCAACCACCACATGATCGGCGGTCATTCCCTGCGAAGCATGACTGGTCATCACCCAGCCGTGCCGGATTCCGTGAAACGACTCCGGCAAACAGACCGTTCCCGTTATCCGCCGCTCCGCATCCAGCAGCCGGTACTCGTTCGGAATTGCCGTGGCAATCGCCAGCGAACCGTTGCTGATTTTGAATTCCGGTGTCCGCAGATTCACAGTAAAACGGACAATATCGCCTTCGGCAACCGGAAGTTCCGCTGATTTCCCGACATCGACCGCGCTGCGAATTTTGCGCGGGTTTACGATCAAACCATTGGACAAAACGAGTTCGCCTGGCGACTTGACCTGCTCTATCCCGACCATTTCGCCGGGTTTTTCCATACCTTTCAAACGGGTCGTGAAAAAGAGCTTCATTCCCGGCTGGTAATTTGCAATGTTGCCAAGTTGCGCTTTTGTCCAGCCGAACGATTGAAACGTAACGATGTTTCGCTCCGTTTTCGCTTTGAGTTGTCCGGCAGCCTTGAGCTTTTCGCGCAAAATCGCAGTCAGCGCGTCGCATTCCCGATGCGTCGGGCTGACCGCAATACAGTTCAGCGGATTTTTCCCCTGATCCGTCAATTCCATAAAACTCTCTGCCGCTTCCTCCAGGTATCTGCCCTTGCCCTCCCGCACAAAACCACCTTGATCCAATGTCTCGAAACCTTCCAGAGCCAGTCCTGCCGAAACCAGCTCAATCCCCCTACGGTATTCCGCTGTCTGCTGACGATGAATCTGTGTAAGCGTCGCTTTCGGAATCTGTGTATGTTCCTCCAGCAGCCGGAAAAAGTCGCCGCTTTCCACGGAGTTATGTTGTCTGGCATCGCCAACGAACAACACCCGGTAGTCATTCTGCAAAACGAGCTTGATGATCCCCGCCCCCTGCGACAACGAATTCAATCCGGATTCGTCGATAATCAGATACGACCCCTTCGGCGGCAATGCCTGCGGATTCTGCAAAAAACTTGCAACAGTCTGCGCGTTTGTAAATCTCTCCTTTTTCAGAACATCCACCGCCGAATTGGTCGGAGCGATCAGGTGAATATTTTCCACGCCGCCGGATTTCAGACATCCGCAAAGCTCCTTCAAAGTTGAAGTCTTGCCCGCTCCGGCAACACCACGAAACAGGACAAATGGAGACTTTGAACCCAAAATCGTTTCGATCGCTTCGCGCTGTGCAGTATGATTGCCCGACAAGAATGGTGGTTTGGAGAACGGCTTTCGTTCACTCCTGATCTCCGGTAGAAGATCGCGGAACGCATTGACCGTTTCGATGACATAGTTCTCCTGCTTTAGATTCATTTCCGTGGTGAAATACGGATTTCCGGACGGACGGGAAAGGTTCACCAGTCCCGGAACGCAATCAAGTGTTTTTCGCAGTTCATCAAGATTGCAGTTCCCGAGATTCTGATTCTGAATTTCCGCCAGCAATGCGTCTTCGCTCAGCACGGCGCTCCGTTCGAAAAGCTGCTCAGCGACTTTTTGAATCTGCTGTTCCGGTGTTTCCTGAATCGGGTGTGACGGCAGAAGGAAACTCATCTGTTCCGCCTCATACGCCATATCCGTAAAGCGGCTCCGTTCCTCATCGGTCAAAAGCGACAACTTATGTTCACGAACCTGTTGTTCAGTCCGTTCCAGCATTTTCCGGGAACGGGTCTTCAGCGTGATCGCCTTGATCTCCTTCGCTGTCGGATACCGCTGATTCTTTTCGTAAAACTCGGCAATCCCTTTTTCGATCTGCTGACGGCGCTGAGAACAGCGTATCAGAACCTCTTCCGGAACTCCGGCAATTTCAAAACCAGTAATTTCACCTTTGCCATTTCGTTTCATTTCAAGCGCGTAACCGAGGCGGCGGCACTCGCAGGCAAGCTCATTCTGATAGGATTTCCCCGCATAACGGATCGCCTTGAACATCTGCGACGGGTCCAGTGCCTTGAACGAACCGTCCCGTTCCTGTGTCACATTCACGATTACGTTGTGCGTGTGAAGCTGCGGATCCAGCATCCGGCTGTTGTCATGGTGATACTGCGCATAGATGAACTTCCCGGTGAACTCGAAATTCTTCGTCGCATACGATTCGCCCTTGCGGATGCGGACGGCCGCAAAACGCTCCAGCTCCCGCATCCCGACTTCAACAGCTTTCCGGTGCGCTTCGATCAGACGCGAATCGAACAATGACATCACCGAAACGGACTTCTGCGCAGAACATTGGAAATCATAGAACCGCACCGCGTGAGGATTGTTTCGCGGTGTCAGTTTACCCCGGCTTTCCGGATGGAGATTCTGCTGAAAAAGCGAAAAAATCTCCGGCTGAACGATAGCGCCGTCAAGATGAAACGCGGAGGCCAAACTGCCCCGCCAGACTCCTTCGACTCTGCCGTCCTCGCTGTAGTAATCATTATTGGCAAGGTGCTGACGATAGAAATCCGCACCTCTGCCACGTGTGGCTTTGATACTTGCCGCTGTAAACAAAATACCTTTCCACACACCCCGCATACAGAATATCACTCCCTCCGGAAAAATGCAAACCGGAAAAACAAAGTTTTCCGGAAAAAGAGGGGAAAAGAACCGCAAAAACAGTTTTTTGCTGACGCAATTTCCTATCGTGACCGATAGGCTTTTAATTACGCACGCATTACGCTCTATAAATGCGTAATACGTGCGTAATATGATAATGGAATAAAATTACGCACTTGACATAGGTGTAAATAAGGCTTAAATTACGCACGAATTAAGAATGAACAGGGAGGGACTCATAATGAATCAAACGAAAGTCGCAAGAATGCATCCCGGAGCATTCAGAAGCTGCCTGATTCCGTTCACGGATCAGATTCTGGACTGGTGGTATGACGATCTCCTGACTGCCGCCGAAATCCAGCGCCGACTGAAAGCAGAAGGCTTGGATGTTGCCAGAACCACGGTCATGCGTTTCATCAAAGTCCGCGAGCAGCGAGCCGCGAAGCGGAAACGCCCACCGGCATTGAGAAAGAAAAACACGATTTCATTGGAACATCCCGTGATTCCTCCATCCCAAACTCAATTATCCACTCTTGGAACGGCGGCACTCCCTGCATCTGAAACGGCAAAAAGTATTCCTCCCGCACAACAGACGAAACGGCAGACAGGAAATCGGCTCTTTCAAATACTGAAAAACACGTCTGCACAGGAACTAGGACGAATGGCGGATGAAGCGTTGGAACGGAAAAGACGAAAATAACCGTACATAAAAATATTATTTTCGGAAAAACGGTTGTGTTTCCGTGTCATGAATGTTTATAAATCGAACAAGCAATTATGACAGCCATTTTATTCGTTCAGAGTTGCCTGTTTTTGTGGTGTTCAATAGCTATGAAAATCAGAATGAACGAAATGACACCTGAAGGAAAAATCCTGAATTGTGGCGTGGTAATTATCGGAAAAACAGCGCGAGAGATTGTATAGGGAATGATGCGCGACAATCCTTATATGAACGATAAAACAGAAACGGCGCCTTTATGGGGCTCACGTTGACCCGGATCGGTGAATCCGATCAACGGCTCCCGGACAAATCAGTTCGCGACGGTAAAGACCTTTCTGCGCGTTTTACGGAATCGTTGCCTGACCACCGAAATCGAGGATGATCTTCTGGTCCCGATCACCAACGTCAAGGTACGCCTGATTGGAGAAGATGGGAACGCTTTTGCCATATAGGACCGCTGCGGGGCAGTTATGCGTGAAGCCGATTATCTTCAGTCATTTGTCGACGCATTCGTTACCGAGGCCAAGTCGGATAACTGCGACGATCTCCTGATAACGGTAATGAGGTATGGTGTAGAATAATATCAAAGTGCAACCCCAAAGTGCAAATTTTACACTTTGGAAAATTGTTTTGTTTCAGCCAGTACAGACATTATGTTCAGATCGGTCCTTTTGTGCTTATCTTGGAAAAATCAGAGCTATCCCATAAAAACTCAAAAACGTGGTATTGAGAGGAGTATTCCTGCGTGAAGGGCATCCGTTTTGAAAAAGCGGTTTTGTCAGATTTTTGTCTTGCCGTTCAGATGTCGCCAAAATCGAACTGCATCTGGACGGCGGATAACCGGATGGGCGGCGAAGTCTCCTGTTCCTCTCTTTCAATACATGCTGTCAAGGTGGACAATCTTTTCTGATTCCAAAGCACGCCCTTCACGAGGGTAAAGAACCTTCGGAACGATCTTTTCCATCCGCTGAGCCAGGCATTGAGACGCAGCAGCAGATACGTGAGCAATGTGGTCCATATCTGCCATTTAATGGCGTTCTCGCTGGTTCCGAGGAAATCCGCCAGCTGAAGCGTCTGCTTGATTTCCTTGAAAAACACTTCGATTCCCCATCGTGCGAGGTACAGTTCGCAAATGGAACAGGCCGACCATTCGAACTGATTCGAGATAGATTGCATAAGACATGGTTTGCCGTCCTGCAGGACCATGCCGTAATCATCCGAAATTCATCCGGATACTTTTCGCTGGAGTTTCTTTTGCAAGTTTTATCCGGCAATCACTCAAAACGATCGGTTGCTGTCCCACAAAAATTCCCGTCTCGTACATGTGCCGGGACTGTTGTATTTCTTCTTCGCTCAGTTACTATCCCACAACGTCGAAACACATGTTGTCCTTGGCGCGAGTAACCCAAATCACGCCTCGGTGACGCAGATGATGCAGATGGGCAAAGTCCACGTAGGCTTTGTCGAAAACGACGATTTCTCCGGCGCGAATCGGCTCCCAAAGAGCCCACGCCATTTTCGGATCGGAGTCCTTGCCCCGGTTCATGATGGCAAAATTCGGCAGAAAGGACTTCAAATCCAGATCCAGGTGCATTTTCGCCGCCGCTTTCTGCTCCCGATGCTTCGCCCAGTTCATGCATTTCGCAATGAGCTGAATCGTTGTGGAATCTACCACGTGGATCGCTCGCCTGAACCTCCACGGCAGCCCCGGATAGTGCCGACCACCGGATATGAATTGAGGGTGCTTTTCCTTGATATCGCCCAATACTGCCCAAAATAAATCTTCCGCAAGTTCAGCATCCCAGGTCGCGTTCGCATGAGCCAGACTATTCCTGCTCGGCGGAACAGAATCTCGAATCTGAGCGAGGTAACCCTTGTGAAATCGCAGACAGTCGCAGATATCGTTCAGCCTCAGCGCATGACTTAACTGGGCGAAAATCATGGCTATGACATGGCTCGTCGCAGAAAAACTCCTCGTTTGAATTTTGTGCTTGTTCTTCAGTTTTTCGATAAGTTTTTTCGGAATGTGCTTGACAATTTGTCCCAGCACCACCATATTATGCTCTTGAGATCCCATGTTTCTATCCTTTGGCTTGTCGCAGAGAAAAGGTAGCTTGGGCTCTCTTTTTTGTCAAGTCTGAAAGATTTTTATGGGATAGCTCTGAAAAAAGATAAAAAGATTGCAAAAACGATAGAAAACGATTTGAAAAATCGGTCTATGTGCGGTATTATATACCCATGTATCCGGATTTTAGTCATGGGAGCCGACTATGCTGCAGGATGAAAAAGACAAGATTGAACCGTACATGACAGTGGAAGATGTGTGCAAGTATTTTTCCTCGACAAAGGAAACGGTCTACCGCTGGATTAAAAAGAACGATATGCCCGCCCATCGCATCGGCAAACGTTGGATGTTCCGTCGCTCCGCCATTGATGAGTGGGTGAAATCAGGGAAAGCGGCCGAATAATGAAACGAATTATTGGTCTTTGTGGGATAAGCCATACTGGCAAGGCAACAACACTCAAGCTTCTTCTGAAATTTTTTGATCCAACATTTATGTCCTCTTCGAGAAGAAATTTCAGAAAGGCATTGACTTTTAAAGGGGGAAAAATATGTATAGCGACATGCGGAGATAATCCCAATGACCTTGAGGAAAATTGCTCATTTTTCCAGCAAGAAGACTTTGATATCGCCATTACGCCGACCAGATCAAAGGGTAAATCTTGTGAAAGATTAGCTCGGATGGCAAGAGAAGAATCTACAAGGATACAATGGATAGAAAAGAAGAAGGATTATTTGAATCCCGATTCCTGTAACTACGAACAGGCAGTAATGCTGCATGATCTGATTGTAAACCTTATTGATAATGCGGAGGTGAATCATGTCAACTAACATAAAACGTATTGTCATAGAAGACATAAGTAATAACACGACTGAGTTACATGTTATTTTTGAGGCAGTTGTTAATTCTATTCAAGCCCAAGCAACGAAAATTACATGCCGCTTTTTTTCTGATTCTGCACTGAAAGACGAAAATGGTGATTTTTCACCAAGAAAAATTACGGGAATGGATATTTGCGATAATGGGCATGGCTTTGACGATGAGGATATAGCATCTTTCAAGGATTATAGAACGGATAAAAAAATTGAATATGGCTGCAAAGGTGTTGGACGTTTTTGCTTCTTGAAAATCTTCCGTTCTGTAAGATATCAGTCCTCTCTCAAAGAAAAAAAGCTGGTCCGTTCATTTCCGCTTGATTTCCACCTTGATGATCTTAAGCCTATGGATCAAAAAGATGAGAACATAAGAGAAAACAGTACAACCCTTTTTCTGCGTGATTATACAACGGAATTTATCACATACCAAAAAGAAAGAGACCGCAGGATAGAACTTGACTTAAGAGTTATTAAACAAAAGGTCCTAACACATTTGATGCCGGTGCTTCATTATATGAAACAACAAAATAAAGATATTCTTATTTTGTTTGTCGACGATATGACCGGCGAATCAATATCTATCACCTTGGAAGATGTTCCCTTATTCAAAGAAAAAGTTTTTGTTCGAAATGATTTGAGTGGGGGTGAGATAACATTCTTGCTTCGCTATAATTTACGGAAAGAGCGTAATGGAGTACAGGCTTTTTGTTGTGCCAATCATAGAGCTGTTTCCTCTTTTTCTGATAACGGATTTAAATTGACTTTCCCCGCCAATGTATCGGGTTATTTTTTACTTGAGTCAGAATATCTTGATAGTCACGTCGATAATAATAGAAATGCTTTTACAATCTATCCCAGGCAGGAAACCATGTTTTCCCCAATCTCTTGGGAAGGGATAAAGAAATCATTAAAACCTATCATCGCCGAGATTGTCAAGGAAGAAGTTGAGGAGGCGATTATACTTAATCGAGC
>OIGD01002060.1_pt1 | contig 16866 bp, 14 predicted proteins | sample 1582211 | NCBI WGS metagenome assembly OIGD01 (sample SAMN04414078, study PRJEB24778) | human gut metagenome | material: faecal | host: Homo sapiens
GCCGGAGCATTTTGATGACTTTCGCAAAGCCATCGATGCCGCTACCGTTCCCTCGATCAGACAGGAATACTATTTCCCGCTCACCGTGAACCTGTATACGGCGAACCGCTGGGGCGATTACGACGATGATCCCGAAGAATATGACGGTCGCTTTGCTGCCCGCTATGAAGATAAAATCCGTCAGGCACTCCGGGTTTACAACAGGGATGACGGCGAGGATATGGCGGCATATTTTCACGGCAACAACACTGTCGTGGCAAAACTCCGTTCCGCTACCTGGGATTTCAAAAGGCGGGGCGGTGAGCTGTACGGTTGCGTTACCGTAGAAACGGCAGGTCAGCTGACGGCAGAACAGGAAGCAGATCTGAAAGACTGGATCACGGGACAGAATTCTGACGGTCTGGGCGAAGGCTTTGAGCAACAGGAGATCAATATCGACAGCTATAGCAGCTCGGGCAGAATCTGTGTGAGCTTCTGGCACTCGGGTGACGATTACTTTGTAGACAATGAAGACGAGTTTGCCGAAAGGCTGGAACAGGGCTTCAACTTGGGAGGTATGTGAAGAACATGACCTCCCTTTTTTCATCCTCTGAGGATGCTCGGAGGTGAATCAGACAGACAACCGATATACACTTCTGTACGGGCTTTCATTATTCGAACCCGATGACAGAACCCCTCTATGCAGCGTCGAGGAAGTGGCTGACTTTCTTCTGACACACGACGGCGGGATCATCACGGAACCGGACGGCGCGGTGCTTCTGGAAGTGGAAGACCGGGAGTTCGTATTCTGCACCGACTCTGAATACAAAGACGAGCTGATGCGGGAACTGCGCAAAAACGAAGGCTTTGAAGACCGGTTCGGATACCGCTTTCCCGCCCGAACAAACAAGAAACGAAAAGGAAGGTAACAAATGCAGGATTTTGACAGACTGAACAGAATCGCAAAGCGTTTGCAGGAACGCTACCCCAGGGGCACACGGATCGTGCTTTTGAGTATGGGAAATGATCCGAACCCGGTTCTCCCCGGCACAAGAGGAACGGTGAATGTCGTTGATGACATTGCAACTGTTCACTGCACCTTCGACAACGGTCGGACGCTCGGCATCGCCTATGGCGAGGACAGCTTCCGCGCCCTGACTGCCGAAGAACTTGCCGAGGAATCGGAATGTGAGGATCAGGAACAGGTCGGAGGAATGCACCTCTGACGCAAATCAGATATTTGGATATGTTCGCCGGAATCGGAGGCTTCAGATCGGGGCTTTCGCATTACGGCGATTTTTTTGTACCCGTAGGCTATTGCGAAATCGATCCGTATGCAAAGAGAGCCTACGAAGCAATTTACGAACCGAAAGGAGAGATTTATTTTGAAGACGCAAGAGGAATCGTCCCCGAAAGTCTGCCGGATATCGACCTTATTTGCGGGGGATTTCCTTGTCAGAGTTTTTCAATCGCTGGAAAGCGAGGGGGCTTTGAAGATGCCCGAGGAACGCTGTTCTTTGAAATCGCTCGGATTGCCCGCGTTAAAAGACCTCACTTTCTGCTCCTTGAAAACGTTCCCGGACTCCTTTCGCATGACGGGTGCCGGACGTTTGCGACCATCCTCGGTACGCTGGATGAACTGGGGTATCATGTCGCATGGCAGGTGCTTAACAGCGCAAATTTCGGAGTTCCCCAATTTCGAAAAAGAGTGCTGCTTGTCGGATATCTTGGAGAAGAATCCGGAGGCGAAATACTATCTTTCACGGAAGCAAACCCAAAAACTATTGTCAAAAGGTTTGGCGGGCGTCAGGGTGATCGGGTTTACGCCGGAAACGGACTGAGCTGTACGCTCACAAGCAGTGCCGGAGGCTTTGCCGGAAACACGGGGCTGTACTTCATGGATATGAATACGGAACCGAAGATCACGGAGCTTGCCCGCTGTATTACGGCAAGACAGGATTCCGGTATCAGCAACCATCGCGGTGAACATTCCGGTGTTCTGGAACTGACAGACGGCCCGCGAGCTTTTCTGACTCCCGACCGTGAGAAAATCCGACAGCGAGGCAGACGTATGAAGGAACCTGACGAACCGATGTTTACGCTGACCGCACAGGACAGGCACGGCATCTATTATCACGGACGCATCCGCAAGCTGACTCCGCTTGAATGCTGGCGACTGCAAGGTTTTACCGACGAGCAGTTTTTCAGAGCCAAGAACGGTGCAAAGCTCTCGGATGCAAGACTCTACAAAATGGCGGGTAACGCAGTCAGCGTTCCCGTTATCCGCGAAGTCGGCGGTATCATCAAGCGTGTAAGCGAAAATCAGGAAAAGGAGTGTGAGGGTTATACCGAATCATGTGACAAATAAGCTGTTGTTCCACCCTTGTACGGAAAAACGCTTTAACGAAATTCTTGCGGATCTGCAGAAAGAAGGAGCAGAACCCGGCTCTATTGATCTTGGAAGGATTATCCCCGAGCCGGAAGGACTCTTCATGGGTGATCTTGGCGTTGAGGAAATGAAAAAGTACAAGGACAACAACTGGTACGACTGGCGTATCAAGCACTGGAATACGAAGTGGAATGCCTATGGCTTTGAACCGCCCGCATTTTCGGGTGATACCGGCACGATGACATTCCGCACAGCGAACTGCTCACCGTTTCCGGTGATCTTCAAGCTGTCCCAAAAGTACCCCGATGTTGAAATTGATCTGCGCTATGCCGATGAAGATATCGGCTACAATGTGGGAGAGATCACGGTCTGTGCCGGTGAACTGATCGATGACAACTCTCCGCAGTACGGATCTGCCACAGCACAGGAGCTTGCGGCGGATATTCTCGGACTGAACCTGGATTTTGATCTGAACACAGGCTCGGGATATGTGGTAACCGATGCAATCGGGAATCAACTGCACCGCCGCTTTACGGTTGTTCCAAGACTGTGCAGTTCCTTCCACGGGGACTTTTCCGCCATCAAGGGTTTGCAGTCTGTTACGGTCAACGGGGAAGCGCGAGAACTGCATAACGGGATGCTGGTATTGGATGCGGATGGCAACTACAAGGTAACGGTTCAAACCGCGGAAAGAACGGATTCCTTTCAGATAACCGTTGACGCAACACCGCCGACCCTGACGCTTTCCGGCGTGGAAAACGGGGGAGAGACCGGCGGGACGGTTCGTTTGTCCGACCCATCCGAGGATGCGGAGCTGATTGTCACCAAAGATGGAGAAGCAATTGCTTACCGATACGGAGAGCCCCTGACGGATGCCGGTGTGTATTACGCAATCCTGACGGATGCCTGTGGAAATCAGACGGAATACCGGTTTGTTATTATTGAGACCGCGGATACTTCATGGGTCGCGTTTGCTGTCATTGCCGGAATCTTGGCGCTTGGTGGCGTTGGCTTGGTTCTGTTCCGCAGGCGAAAGCTGCGCTGATCGGCATCTGAAAAAAGCAAAAAATCTCCCAGACTCATTTTGGAATGAAAATGGGAGATTTTTTGCAAAAAAGCACCGTATAATCCAGAAAATTTTTCCGAAAGTGGTTGACAAAACGCGAAAAATATGCTATACTATAACCGTAACAGGGGCTTGCGCTCAGGCTCTCAGTACTTCGGGAATTCACGGAGTCAGACCGATCGGAAGAGGTCGGGAACTGTTACGGAAACGCGTATTGCAGTTTCTCAAGTGGCGCAACCTCATGTTCAAGTGCATCGGTCGCAAGACAGTAGATTGCAGAGTGAATCCATTCGGATTTGTCCGGTTGGATTGCTCTGCTTTTTGCGTTTTGCGACCGATCTGTTTTTTGTCTGAAAGAGGGGATGGAATTGAAACGAAAGAAAAGAAAGGGAATCAATTATACCGCGATGAAATGCCCTTATTGCGGCGGGAGCGTTACCTATCGGTCAGCGGACGGAATCTATCGGGAGAATCCGCGCGGGGTGATGCTGTATGTCTGCTCCCGATATCCGTCCTGTGACGCTTATGTACGGGTGCAGGAGGGGACGACAATTCCGGTCGGCAGTCTTGCCAATGGGGAATTGCGTGCCCTGAGACGGGAGGCGCACCAATGGTTCGACCGGCTCTATCGGGAGGGGATTATGACAAAGGACGATGCTTATGAATGGCTATCGGAACTGATCTCTGCCCCGCGCTCGCAGGCACACATCGGTTACCTTGGAGAATACCGCTGCCGACAGGTGATTGCAGAAAGCCGGAAACTTGTGGAGCGGAAGCAGAGATTTTTCTGAATTCGTATATTGACAAATTGCTTGAAATGGTATATACTAAAAGGTGATTCATGTGGAATGTAATCGGACTGATTTTTTGAGAGGAGATTTCCGATGCTTGATTTTACAAAGCTCGACCGATACAGAGAGAATAATCGCATTGAAGTAAAACGTGCACTGGGAGGACTCCCCAATAGCATTTGGGAGACCTATTCCGCTTTTGCAAACACCTTTGGTGGATATATTCTGCTCGGCGTGATTGAAAAAGCGGACAAAACCTTTGAAACGGTTGATCTTCCCGATCCGGATGGATTGATTCGCTCATTTTGGGATCTTGTGAACAATCCCAAAAAGGTCAGTGTCAATCTCCTTTCCGCGAAGGATGTGTTTGTGCAGACGGTGAACGGCAATCGCATTGTTGTAATCTGTGTTCCGCGTGCAGATCGGACATATCGTCCGGTTTATATTGATGGAAATCCGCTGAACACATACCGTCGCAATGGGGAAGGGGACTATAAATGTACCAAGGATGAGTATCAGTCGATGGTACGGGATGCTTCCATCAAGACACAGGATATGCTTGTGTTGGAGGAAATGGATTTTGCCGTATTCAATCCGGAAAGCATACGCAGTTACCGTCAACGGATGCGCCTTTCCCGTCCCGGTCATGTGTGGGAAGCACTGGAGGATGCGGATTTTCTCCAAAAAATTGGCGCTATTGGAATCGGTTCTGATGGTTTGAAGCATCCGACCGCTGCCGGATTGTTGATGTTTGGCAATGAATATGAGATTGTTCGGGAATACAATAATTATTTTTTGGACTATCAGGAACAAAACGATGCGGATACCCGTTGGACTGATCGTATCATTTCTTCTTCTGGTGACTGGAGCGGAAATGTCTACGACTTTTTCTTCCGCGTTTATAACAGAATCCAGCAGGACATTAAGGTCCCATTCAAAATGGATGGAATTCTTCGGGTAGATGATACACCGGTGCATCAGGCATTGCGCGAAGCACTTGCAAACTGTTTGGTCAATGCCGATTATTATGGCAGACGTGGGCTTGTGATTATCAAACGCAAGGATTGTCTGATACTTTCAAACCCCGGAAATTTTCGGATTGAGATTGACGCGGCAAAAAGTGGAGGTGTTTCTGATCCCAGAAATGCAGCAATGCTGAAAATGTTCAACTTTATTGATATCGGTGAGCGCGCCGGAAGCGGGATTCCGAATATCTTTCGAGTTTGGAAGGAACAGGGATGGGCGTTGCCGACCATCAGCGAATCACTTGATCCGGATCGGATTACGATGATTTTGCCTACTCAGAGAGAAAAGAACGAAAAAATCGCGGGAGAAAAGCTACAAGCGATAAAGGCAAGCGATAAACCGCAAGCGATAAAAACAAGCGATAAAACATCTTGGGTGAATGCTTCCATAATCGAATATTTAACAGATCATCCATCTGCAAAGACTTCAGATATTGCAGTATATGTTGGGCTTAGCAATTCCCGGTTGCGAGTTTATTTGAATGCGCTTGTTCAAAAAGAGGTTCTTGTTCTGGAAGGAAAAAACAGGAATCGCACCTATCGCTTAAAATCGTAACGACCAACCGTAAAATATGCATACAAAAAGCATCTGCTACAGGAATAGCCGATGCTTTTTGTATGTCCGATGATATAGAGCGGTCAAGTTTCTATCAGATCATAGATTCTGTATCCGTGTGTTTTCGTAAGCGATAGCAGACTATTGGCTTCCATTTTATTGATGCCCTTTATTGTTGTTTATATTACAGGGGGGCAACCAGGGGAGCATTGGTTCGCCTCATTCCTGTCGAAAAGATGGTATAAGGCGTAGCGAAATTTTTGGTTGTTATTCAATCTACTCAAGATAAACCTTATTATGAGTAGATTATACGCTATTGTCAAAGGCTTGTTAAGAAATCCCGACGCCGAAAAATATTTTGAGAAACTTTCCAAAAAATCTTGACAACCCAATTTTTATATGATATAATACAACCGTAAAGTATCAGTCAGCTGCCGAATGGCGGTTATTGTTTATCAGCGTATCAAAGTGTCCGGAGGGCTTCTTTCGGGCACTTTTTTGCGTTCCGGAAAGCCACAGGTTCCCGTTTTTTCGGGAGCTTTTTCTATATATATCATCAAAAAACATAAAAATCGGAGGTGTAAAAATGGGAGTGTCGGATGAACATTCGAGCATTGAAGGGGTTCTGCTTGAAGCAACGCAGGCGGTTCTGCGGCAGAAGGATGCAGAACGACTGTGGGAATTGCGGTTGTCGGCGCTGCTTACGTTGCAGGAGCAGCTCATGACCCACCGGAGAAACGGTATCCGAGAGGATATTTTGTGTCGGTTGGCGGGAAAGAAAGCCGACTGGATTCTGAATATCCGGACAAAGGAGGAAGCCGAACGGTTGGCGCATCCGCCGGAGCCGCACTTTGACGGAAATCGGTATGTTGCCGCAGAGGATTCCATTCCGGAGGAAGAGCTTCTGTTCTGGTGTGAGCTCTCCAAAAAGGTTCCGGTGAATGCATCCGGTGCGAAACGGTATTCGGAGCTGTTTCGGGCTCTGTTGCCGGATGAGTACGACAGGATGTTTCCGGAGCCGGGGGCAGGAAATGAAAAAACAGGCTTCGGAAAGGGGATGGGTATATGAAGCATTCCAAAAAGCAAGCGAAGCAAGAACGCTATTATGAGGACCGACTTCCAATCGATTGGGAGGAGGGACGCAGGCTGCAAACGGATTGTCATTTGCGGGAACGGTTTTTGCAGATTGCAACGGTTGCGGCTTTTGCTCTGGCAGGAATCGCTTTGGCGGTGCTTGCAATGCGTGTCTTATAGGCGGGAGTTCCCGCAAAACGGTGTCGGTCGGTTTTTCCGATCGGCTTTTTTGTTTGGTTTCTGCCGGATCTCCGGAAGAAATAAATTTCATTGCAGCAGAAGCTGCGGAAAGGAGTATACAGATATGTATACCATTGTAACAGAGGCGGTCGTGTCGAAGGGCTTTGACGGCGCGGCGGCACTTCGCTTTTCCGAGAACGGAACCTCGGTTCAGTTTCGGATTGGCGAAAAGCAGTATGACCCGAAGGCGGAGAACAACACCCGATGGCTGAATCTGTCGGTGAAGGCGTTCGGGCAGACCTGCGAGCGCATCCGGAAGATGCAGATCGGTGAGGGCTCAAGCATTCACCTTTGCGGGGAACTGAAGGAGGAATCTTGGGTCGATGCCAAAAGCGGCGAGGCGAAAAGCCAGCTGGTTATCATTGCGTATGATGTCGGATATGCTTCCGGCGGTTCCGGATCGAAGGCAAAGCGGCAGGAGAAAACGGCGGGCAAGCCGAGCGGTGGAGGCTCCGGTTTTACGGGCTTTGAACCGTTCGGCGGCGGTTCGTTTTTCTGATGATTCATCGCGCAGGGCGCACACGGTATCTGTCGGATTCGTGTGCGCCTTTTGCGTATCCGAGAGGGGGATTTTATTATGGAAAATCAAAAATTCAGTCAATTGAGACCGAGCGCGCGGAGAGAAAAGCTGTGCGCGGTTCTTCGGGAGAAAACCAACAACACCCTGCGGGAGGAGGAACTGGCACATCTGGTGCGTCTGATTCCCATCCGCAAGCAATGTAAGATCGGAATCCTTTTCTGCCGCAACCTGCAGCGGGTGCAGATTCGGGCTTTCGGAAACAGTTCTTTGCAGGGCGGTTGTTCCATCTGCATTCAGATTCCCGCAGACCGTTTGACGGAGAAAAGGAACGGATATGGAGCCCCGTGAAGGACTGTCCGGTGCTGCCCGCCTGCTATGCCGTCTGTTCGGATTGGTAATCGGGTTGGTGTATGTCACACGCCTGTGGTTTCTGCTCATTCCTGCGGTTCTCCTGACCGTTGGTGGCTGGAGCTACCGGATATCGAAAAAGAAGCGGGAACAGGCAGTGGATGCGGAATCGGTTCCGACCCATGCCGCACTGCCGGACCCGTATCTGCGGATCTGCGCGGATATTACCAAACAGCTCCGCACGGTCTGTCCGGAAGCCAAATGGGTATGGGAGAGACCGGACGCGAGAATCGCACTGTTCGCAGGAGAGCGTGTCGGAATCCGATGCAACCGTGCGGGCGGCTACCGAATGGCTTTTGTTCGGTTGGATGATGCATTGCAAGTGATTTTGCAATTCGAAAGTGCCCCGACATCTCAAACGCAGGAGACGCCGACAGAGAAACCCAAACAGGCAGAACCGATACCGGAAAATTACGGTCTCCTTGCGTTTGAATGGGTCGATGCGCACATTATGGAGCTGAACGACCGATGCAACAATGCCATTGGACAGGGAGAGACCTCGGTGCTGATTGAAGCGCAGGCGCTTCCGAGCCGTCCGGCATGGGAATCGGTTTGTGAGGAGCTTCGCCGCGCAGAACTGGAGAACGTTACAATTGTACCGGAGGGAATCCGAATTTTATTGCAAAACGCAGAAAGGAAATGATGCCGTATGGCAACCTATATCAGCAATTTGTTTCATTATGGACGCGCATTGCCGGTTCCGTTTGATAAGCTGACGGGCAAGAAGGTGAAGGTTGCGTCCAAATACACCGCAGGAGAAACCGAGGCAACGCTTTGCGCAACGGTCATCAAGGCGATTCAGGCGGTTTGCGGCTGTATGAGCGGAAAAGGACTCGGAGCGGTCGGAACGGCAGGCTCCAAGTGCCTGGCAGAATACAAATCCTCTGTGGATGCGGAGGACACCTACCATATTGTGGTTTATGACCGCGCCAAAGGCGTGCTGATGGCGAGCGTGTATAACAGGCAGACTGACAATCAGGAATCCTATGTGCTGAATTCGTCTGGACGGGACGGTGCCGGTGTGCTGATGGCACTGTTTCCGGTACTGATGGAGGACGACGAGTTTCGGGAGCATTTTGACGGCTATTTCACACAGTACCAAGCCGGTTTTCCGGATCAGGCGCAGACAACCGAATGTATGGCGTATCTTTGCGACAATGCATACCGCAGAATCAAGGATGAGACCTGCCCCGCGCATATCAAGCTGGAGCTGGACCGTGCGGGGAATCTGATGCGGGTCCCACGGTCACAGCTGGATTCCGGCAATTTTACGCCGACCGATGTGACCGCGGGGGAATTTACCGTTTTTGCGAAAACCGGACCCGCCGTCATTCACCGCGCGGGAATCCTGATGGAGGCGAAGGACTTTGAGGGGAAATATTGCTTTCAACCGAGACGCTTTACACCGGATGAACAGCTGTTGATTCCAAAACTGCCGGATTGGTATATCATCCCGCAGGAGGTAATCGATATCTGCCGCCATGCACAGGCAACGACCGACAAACCGAGCAGAATGCGGAACTTTCTGCTGCGCGGTCCTGCCGGAACCGGAAAAACCATGGGGGCTCGTGCAATTGCCGCAGGGCTCGGTCTTCCGTATGTGAAGTTTACCTGCTCAGCCGGAACCGAGATCTTTGACTTCATCGGACAGATTCTGCCGGATTTTCATGCGTCTGCGGTCAACGGAGATGAACTGGACCGGGAGCGTGAGGCATTGCGAACCATGGGCGGTATGACCTACGAAAACCTTGCAAGGCTGATGCATCTGCCGGGGCTGGACGATCTGGATTACGATCCGGCGGGTGTCTGGCGGAGTCTGACCGGAACCGATCGGGCGGATGCAACGGGACAGGATTGCGTCGGGCTGATTCTGGAACGGGTCACCGAAAAGGTATGTGCGCTGTCGCATCGGGCAGAGGAGAATGTGAAGCCGGGGCAAACCTACACCTATGCGGATACGGATTTCCTCCGCGCGTTGCGGAACGGCTATGTTGTGGAGATTCAGGAGCCGACCACCATCGTTCAGCCCGGCGTTTTGGTCGGTCTGAATGCCCTGTTGGAAACGGACGGAAGCATCACCCTGCCGACGGGCGAGGTCATCCGGCGGCATCCGGATGCAGTTGTTGTTGTGACGACCAACATCAGCTATGAGGGATGTCGCGGGATGAACCAGAGCACCGTGGACCGGATGAGCCTTGTCAAAGACATGGAACTGCCGTCGCCTGAAATTATGGTACAGCGTGCCATGAGCGTTACGGGCTGCGAGGATGAAACCTTGGTGTCCCGTATGGTGGATGTCACGGTCAACCTGAACGACTACTGTCGGAAAAACTGTATATCGGACGGAACGGTGGGAATGCGGAGCCTGATTGACTGGATTGTCAGTGCCGGAATCACAGAGGATCCGTATGCATCCGCACTTTCCACGGTAATCAGCAAAGCGACTGCAAGCGAGGAGGATCAGGAGGCGCTGGTAACGGCGGTTCTGGAGCCGATCTTCCCGCCGCGGCGTGCGCGTGCATAAGGAGGGCATATGGCAAACGTCAATCATAAACGGGTCAGACAGCTGATGAACGAGAAACGAAGCAGAATCAACGACCGCCAGTTCTTTTCCTCCCGCATTCTGGCAGGACATTTTGAGGACATGGCGGCGGCACAGACCAAGCGCTATCGGTATAACCGACGGGTGCGCGTTCTTCTGAGTTGGTCACCGAAATCCGGCACCGTTGCGCAAACGGACAATCAGACCATCGAAATCAATGCGGGAAATCCGTTTGTAACGGCGGTGCGCGGGCGCGAGAATCGCTATCAGATTGTGTGCGGACTGTTCGCACATGAGCTGGGGCACATTCTCTATACCGATTTTCCAGTCGGGCAGACGCATCTGAATGCATTTGCTGCGGGGCATTGGTTTCCGTGCTGTCCCGAACTGAAGACCCCGAAGGATGTGCGGTGCGAAAAGGAGCTGTGGGAGTACCTCGGACAGGAGGAATCGAAAAAGCAGGCGTTCCTGCACTTAGTACACCGGATATCCAATATTCTGGAGGACGGGTACATCGAGAACCGGATGATGAATGAGTTTCCGGGAACCTTTGCGTATGGTCTGCAAAAGCTGCGGGCACTTCACTTTGCATCAATTCCGACGGTAACGGATTGCATAGAACGAGAGACAGACGGGCAGGCGCTTCGGTTTGATACGATTATGCAGCTGCTTCTGTCCTACGCAAAATTCGGGGAAATCAAGTACGGGGAAACGCCGCTCTATGATGCTCGGATCCGAACCGTTTTCCGACTGCTGAACGAGATTGACAGCGCGCTGATGACATCGTCCGGTAAGGATCGGCTGGTTGCGGTGAACGAAATCATTCTGACCTGTTGGGATGACATCCGTGATTGGTGCGATGTCTATGCGGAACGGATAAAGCAGGCGCAGGCGGCAGAGCGTGAAGCAACGGTGGCAGACATTCTGAAGGCGGTCGGCGGTTGTCTTGGCGGTGAATCCGAGGAGGCACACGGGACGACCGCTCCTGTTGGGAACACGTCAGGCGGTGCGCCGTTGCGTCTTCCGAACCGTGCAGAGCGGGAAAAGACCGAAGCCGATGCCAATGCCGATGAGATGCCGGTTTCGGCCGAAGGTGAAGATGACACGAAAGGAACATCCGCCGAACCGGAAGGGGACGGACGCATTCCGTATTTGCAGACTGCGTCGGTTTCCGAGCCGGAGGGCGGCGGGACCGAGTATAATCCGGACTACACATGCGAGGCAAACGAGCGCGCCGCCCGTGAGGTGGAACAGCTTTTGGATACGATGGCGGAAAAGCAGGCGACCAAAGAGCTGGAAAACGAACGGCTGCGGGAACTGAATGACGCGGCGCAGAGCATCTCCTACGGAAATGTCCATGCGGGAGTCAGCGTGCGGGTCAATCGGATGTCCGAGGTTGGAGACGTGCTGAAGGAGCAATACAATCAGATTGCTCCGCCGCTTCTCGAAATTTCACGGCAGCTTGGCAGGCATCTGATGCGGCAGCTCAAGGAGCGCAAACCGGGAGGGAAACAGACCGGATTGCTGTTCGGCAGACGGCTGAATCCGCATGCGCTTTATCGGGATGACGGAAGGGTGTTTACCAAAAACAATCTGCCGGGCGGAACGCCCAAGCTTGCCGTTGGCTTGCTCTTGGATGAGTCCGGTTCGATGAACTGCTCGAACCGCAACGTTTATGCACGCGCTTCGGCGATCATCCTGTATGACTTCTGTCGGTCTATGGATATTCCGATTATGGTTTACGGACACTCGACGGAATCCGGACGGGTGGAGCTCTATTCCTATGCGGAGTTTGAAAGCTTCGATTCGGATGACAAATATCGTCTGATGGATATCAAAGCACGGGAAGGAAACCGGGACGGTGCGGCGTTGCGCTTTGTTGCCGAACAATTGGTGAAGCGTCCGGAGGAGATTCGAATGCTGATTCTGGTTTCGGACGGGCAACCGGCGGATTACGGATATGTCGGTACCGCCGCCGAGGAGGACCTTCGCGGCATCCGGCAGGAGTACCAGCGCAAAGGGATTGTTTTTGTTGCCGCCGCAATCGGCGACGACAAGGTGAGCATTGAGCGCATTTATGGGGATTCCTTTCTGGACATCACCGATCTGCGCCAGCTGCCGATGAAATTGACCGGGGTCGTTGGGAAACATATACCGAAATAGTTGACAGAATCGTTTTTTTGGTGTATAATAGAGGTAATAACAATACAGAACGGAGAACAACATGATTTGTTATCACGGAAGCGATACCATTGTGGATACGCCTAAAATTTTGCAATCAAAGCGTCCGTTGGACTTTGGCGGTGGTTTTTATGTGACAACAAACAGTGCGCAGGCAAAAGGATGGGCTACCATCGCGGAACTTATACCTCGCAGGCGAACAACAAGAAAAACAACCGCAGGAGTGAATTTCTGTATCAGAATGCGGAGCTGCTTGCCACGTTGCAGCAGGCACTGTTCGGAACGCCATTCCCGCAGGCTGACCTGCACAAGGGATGGGAAATGATTCTGACCAATCAGTTCCATGACATCATTCCGGGGTCATCCATTCGGGAAGTTTATGAGCAGTGCGACAAAGACTATGCCAAAGTATTTTCCATTGCCAAAAAGGTTGTTGCCGATGCAAGGGAGGAAATTGCTGCGGCGGTGTGTGCAACGGATGGTTATGTCGTATTCAACCCACACAGCTTCCGCACCGAGGGGATTGTTACAGTAGACGGTAAAACGGTCATCACACCCCCGATTGCCCCGAAAGGTTATTCCGTTGTCAATCGGTTTCAGTCCGATAACCATATCCGCGTGGATGGGCATATCGTGGAGACCGACCGCTACAGGGTTACCTTTGACGACTGCTGGCAAATTGTTTCCCTCTATGACAAAGCGAATGAGCGGGAAGTGCTGAAACCGGGATGCGTTGGAAACGAACTGCGGATTTACGCTGACTATCCCGATTGCTATGACGCATGGGAATGGCAGATTTACTCCCGCGATTCCTATCGGACCGTGACGGCGGTGACCTCCGCAACGGTTTTGGAGGATGGCGCGCGGAAGGGGATTCAGATTGTTCGCACCTTCGGAAAATCCACAATTGCGCAGACAGTATGGTTCTATGACAGCCTCGGAAAAATTGATTTTGAAACGACGGTGGATTGGCAGGAGCGTCACGAAATGCTCAAGGCGGCATTCCCTGTGGACGTGCAGACCGATAAGGCAACCTTTGAAATTCAGTTCGGCAATATCGAGCGTCCCACGCATTTTAACACAACGTGGGAGCAGGCAAAATTTGAAACCTGTGCGCAGAAATATGCCGATCTGTCCGATGGCGGCTACGGCGTGAGCATCCTGAATGATTGTAAATACGGGCATGATATTCACGACGGCGTGATGCAGCTGTCCCTGCTTCGTGCGCCGACTTATCCCGATCCGGAGGCAGATCACGGAATCCATATGTTTACCTACTCTCTGTGTCCGCACGCGGGGACTCTGCGGGAGAGTGACACGGTGAAAATGGCATACTATCTCAATCAGCCGATGACGGCAGTTCCTGCCACGGGTACCGAAACTCTGATTCCGTCTGAATACGCTGCCGTGGAATGCGACTGCGCAAATATCATCTGCGAAACGGTGAAGCCCGCGGAGGACGGGAACGGCGTGGTCATGCGCTTCTATGAATGCGCCAACAAACGGACTCCTGCAAGAGTGACGATCGGTCTGCCGGCGAAAAAAGTCTTTCTTTGCGATCTGATGGAGAATGTGCTGGAGGAGATCCCCGTGTCGAACGGCTTGTTCCGCCATACATTCGCTAATTTTGAAATTTTGACGATCCGGGTGGAGGGGTGAGTTTACAATGAAATACACCGCGCAATTCCGGTGGAAGTTGACCCATCGGAATTGCACGGTGCGTGCCTGTCAATTCTGTGCATATTTGGCTTTATATTCTGCCGGGGTACAGTGGTAGGTGTCTCTGAAGTGTCTGAGAAAGGTTCGGGGACTCCGATACCCTGACTCCTGCATGATCTGCTCATTTGTCAGATTTGGATATTGCTGTAGTAATCTTACTGCTTCTATCAACCGAGTTCGTTCGATATATTCGAGGATGGACATATCCAATGTCTTTTTGAAATTTGCCGACAGGTCTTGAGAACTGCAATTCAGCATCTGACAGATGACGGATACATTGATGTATTCCTTGAAGTGTGTTTCAATCACACCGACTGCGTCCGCTACAAGTGCCGAAATGCGTTTGCGCTCATATAAGCCGCAATGATCGATGAATGTTCTGACAAGATAGGAGCTGAGGTGGCAAAGTTGCGAATCTACGCTGTCAACTGAAATCGATCCGGTTGGATTTCCCCAAATGTCGCGGTGATAAGCAATGCTCTGAATCTGCTGAAAGATATGAAGGAGTGGGTGTGGGGATCGGGGTCGGTCACGATCGGATTCTTGAAACTGTTTCCATTGAAAAAATGGTCGCTTTCGCGAAAATACCTGCGCGGAATCAGACAAACCAGATACGTTCCATTCCGAGTGGTTTTGTAATAATGGGTGGCAAAGCAGGACACTGCACAAATTTGTCCGGATGAGAAGTGATATTCAATTCCGTCTATATAAGCATCTGCTTCACCGTCAATTGCATAAATAAACTCCATGCAATTGTGAAAATGCTTATCATTTCCAACCGTTTCACGTGGTTCGCAGACAATTCGATTTTCTTTATCCCGGTGGAATTCAAATTTATCCATGCGCTCACTCCTTTTCGCTGTTTCCCATTTATTATTATAGCACAAAAAGGCAAAAAAGTCAAGACAAATGCCGGATTTCATAACGGCTCTCTGTTTCATCCGACTTGTGGCGATACTAATATTTGCAATCTTAAAAGGAATATTACTATGAATCAAAAATTATATCATTATTTTATTGAATCCAGCTCTCACCGTGCCCTGCGGTGGGACATGGATGTCGATTTGGCGGGGGAGTACTCCGCCCAAGGACTGCCTCCCGAGGAGCGCATGACCCGCCGCTTTGAGTTGCTTTGCCAAGCAGAGAAGCCGCAGATGCAGCCGTTTGAAAAGATTGTCCTGATGCGGACGGTCAAAAAGCAACCCGACATCTTCACCGAGGCGGAGTGGGCGGACATCAAGGCAAAACACTACATCCATGAGTTGGGCTTTGTCTCCAACCTCTCGCTTGACTACGGTCGGGTTATCGGTTCGGGTCTGCTTGCCGTGCGGGAGAACGCGGACGCATACGGCAGGCGCGTGATCGATGCGATTATCGACCTCTGCGACCGCTACAAGCGCTTGGCAGTCGAGCAGGATCGCCGCGATGTGGTGGAGGTGCTGTCCCGCGTCCCGCGCTACGGCGCAACCAACTTCCGCGAGGCGCTCCAGATGTTCCGCATCCTCCACTACGCACTGTGGCTGGAGGGGGACTACCACAACACGGTCGGGCGGTTTGACCAATACATTTACCCGTATTTCAAGCGGGACATGGACGCGGGCGTTTACACCAAAGAAACCGCGCTTGACCTCCTGGAAGACTTCTTCCTGTCGTTCAACAAGGACAGCGACCTCTATGTCGGCGTTCAGCAGGGCGACAACGGGCAGAGCATGGTGCTCGGCGGGAGACTGGAGGACGGGAGCGAGGGCTTCAACGAACTCTCGGAACTCTGCCTGCTTGCAAGCCGCGATCTCAAACTGATCGACCCGAAAATCAATCTGCGCGTGAGCAAGGAAACGCCGCTTGAGATATACGAAAAGGGAACGGAGTTGACCAAAGTCGGACTTGGCTTCCCGCAGTATTCCAACGACGATGTGGTGATTGAGGGACTGCAAAAACTGGGTTACGATTACAAGGATGCGGTCAACTATGTGGTTGCCGCGTGTTGGGAGTTCATCATCCCGAATGTGGGGAACGACATCGCCAACATTGGCGCGGTGAACTTCCCGAAGCTGGTGGACGAGGTTCTGCGCCGTGACCTGCCTGCGGGAAAGAATTGGGATACTCTGCTTGCGGATGTCAAAGCGGCGATTCAGGCGGAATGCGACCGCATCACGGAAAGCATTCACGATGTGTGGTTTGTCCCATCTCCGTTCCTCGACCTCTTGCGGGACGGAAAGAAATACAACAATTTCGGTCTGCACGGCTGCGGGATTGCTTCGGCGGCAGACGCTCTGGCGGCGGTCAAAGAGTATGTTTACGACAGGCAGACTGTCACGCCCGACCGTCTCATTCACGCGCTTGACACCGATTATGCGGACGACCCCGAACTGTTGC
>OIGD01002079.1_pt1 | contig 16646 bp, 16 predicted proteins | sample 1582211 | NCBI WGS metagenome assembly OIGD01 (sample SAMN04414078, study PRJEB24778) | human gut metagenome | material: faecal | host: Homo sapiens
TCCGGAGGGGACCGGTTCTGTTTATCTTCTTCCGGGCGTCCGGTATCGGAATCTTCCGGAGGAAGTTCCGTTTATGACTCTTTCCGCTGATTTGGGACGGGACGAAGCTGAGGCGGTGAAGAGGAAGCTTCTTCCCCCGGAAATTCAGAACGGTATTTACCGGAGTCTGACGGGCGAGATTGAACTGAACCATCGAGAGCACCGCTTTTCGGTTGTAACCCCGGGCAGTGAGGCGTTTTCTCTTCAGGCGCAAGGGCGGGGGACCGGGCGTTTCCTGACGGTGCAGAACCGGATGGTACCCGGACTCTTCTTTGCCTCCTCTATAACTGCGGAACCTCTGCAGAAAAGCACACGCATTCTGCTTCTGCACCTGACACAGGTACGGAATACCGGCATGCGGTTCAGGGATGATACATGTTCTCTTCTGGAGGAGTATGGCAGACTTCCGCTTCTGCTGCGCCGTGCGGAAGCAGTCGTTACTCTGAATGCTTCTTCCGGCAAACTTTATGCCTGCTCCAACGGGGGAAAGCGACTGTATGAAGTTCCGCTGAAACGGCTGCCGGATGGAAAATTATCGTTCCTTGCCGATAACACCTCCGGGAAGGAGCCGATCCTTGTCTATGAGTTTCTCCGGACAAAGTAAGTAAACCTTCCTTTTTCCGATCTCTTTTGCTGGTTCCCGGTGTGCGAGATTGCCGCCGGGAGCTTTCTGTTCAAAGGTAAGCGCCCGTGATACATCAGCCATAGAATCAAATTTTTTACAGTTCTCGCTACGCCGCCTTGCCAGTCGTTTTTTCGCTCAATGGTCCGTTCGCCGATGGTTTCCTTGAACTTGCTGTTTTCGTGTTCCAAGCGCTTGCGCGCATGGTCCACTCCGCCGCGCTCAAACAGCTTCGCGCCATTTTAGTAGGCGTGATTCCTGATCGTTGTACAATGTGTTGATGCTGCTGTCGTTTTTGAGCCTTTGAAGTACGATTGCCAACTTTTCTGTGCCCGTCCATTGTTGACTACTTTCCAATACTCTCTTAATTTAGCATACGTTTCAATGGAGGCAATATATTGTTAGCTTATCAAATGGGAAGAACGGTATTTCTTCTTAAGTGCGATTTCATCAAAAAAAGAGATTTGAGCTGAACAACCCAGAAAAAAGGCAAAAAAAACTGGCTCCGGCAGCTGGATTCGAACCAGCGACCAAGTGGTTAACAGCATTGTCTTTTGAGCAGAAAAAGCACTCATTGTTAGCTAATCGTTAGTTGGCGTTTAGAACGATGGTGCGGAAATGGCAAAAGATCGACGGCTGAAAGGAACTGGAACAATTTTTAAAAGGAATGGCAAATTTGTTCATCAGTATTCCGATATTGACGGAAAAGTAAAAACCATCACATTGAAAGATGAATGCGGTAAGCCTGTAACGTTCAGAGCGAAAGCTGATGCAATCGTAGCGGAGTTAACCAGAGAACGGCAGAAAATCGAATTTATTGAGAATCGGCTTGAGTATATGGCACAAGTCGCCGGAAGCAGGAAAATCATTCAACGCTCCCAAATCAAATTGTCTGAATTGTGGGAAACGTATCTTCGCAACCCTAATTGTCCTGATAGTGGCAAACTGACTTTAAAACGGAATGAATTGTACTGCCGAAAGTTTCTCTCTTTTTTGGAGGAGAAAAAGATTGATTCAATTGATGATATAACTTTCGATACCGCCGCAACATTCATGACGAATTTATGGAGCACAGGAATCTCTCCGAAAACCTATAACTATTACTTGCAAACCTTGAAATTGGTCTTCAAAACCTTACTTCAGGATGATTCTCCTTTCAGGAACATAAAAGCTAAAACAGCCACAACCGAAAGCAGAAAACCTTTTACTCCGGAACAGGTAAGTGCTATTTTCAAAACCTTGGATGACGAAAACTACCATATTCTCCACAAACCGCAAATGCGAATCCTCTTTCTTCTGGGGCTGTGCTTCGGATTGAGAATGCATGATGCCGCATGCTTTCGCTGGGACTATATACAAGGCGATGGCACGGTCAAATTCAAGGCGAGGAAAACAATAAAAACCATGAAACAGTATATTGTGCTTCCGATACCGTCGATTCTGGAGGAACAATTCAAAACTGCGGAAACGTGGAAACGCAATGAATACATACTGCCCGATGTTGCAGAACGGTATGGCTACAATAGTTCGGGGATCAGCACTGATGTTGACAAACTCTTACGTTCGGCGGAAATACAAACCAAAGAACAGCCTGTTGACACCCGGAGAATGTTCTACATAAATTCCCAAGGCGAGATGAAACAACGTCGGATCGGACGGTATTCTTTCCATTCGTTCCGGCATACATTCTGTACGATTGCGGCTAGTTCAGGAAAAGACTTATCGCTGATCAGATCCATTGTCGGACACAGCAATGTCGCTATGACGGAACATTATACGCATTATACTCTTGAAGCCAAGAAGAGTGTAATCGAGTCGATTCCTTTAGCTGTCATGACAAATTCCCCAAGGAACAGCGCAGAAATTCCCTTGATAACGGCATTTCAACAAGCGGACACAGAAGCTCTTGCCAAGGTAATTAACTATCTGGAAAGGAGCTTGTCGGATGGGCAAAAAAGAGAAATTTTAAAGTTGCTGATAGAACCATTCCAAGCATCGTAATATATAATTTTTATTTACCTTATATAGTATTTGTGTAAAATTTGACTTTTAAAAATAAGATGCTATATTATTTAGTATGTTATAATTAATATGGCACGAAAAAAAGTAATTCACGGAGCACAAGGGGTGCTCTGAACAACCACACCGAATTGCTTATCGCCTCGGCGGTAGCATTGGCTTGTTGTTCAGAGTGCCCCTTTTTTGTGCTCCAAAATGGGAGAATAATAAATGAAAAATGAAAATAGTAAATTTTGTTGGATTTGCTTCAATCCTATCGCTGAAAACGAAAAAGTCGCTTATGGAGTCGGTAATGACATGATCTGTTGCATGGATTGTTTCAGTCAGTTGGAGCCTGTGAGAGAAGACTACAAGGACTGGATGGATATGAGTGATGAACAGTCAGTTAACTAAAATTTTAGAGTCGGCATAGAAGTTTGAACTCTTATCCGCTTGAACTGGTGGAGACACAAGCGAGGAGAAAAGAGTGGAATACCTATAGATATTCTTAAGGTAAACCACTCTTTTTTATTGAGAGAATCAGTCCAAGCGGCAATATTCGGATACTTTGAGAATTTGATCTCTGACTGTTCTTTTAGCGATTCCGGTTTCTTTGGCTATTTCGGCTTCTGAGTAGCCTTGAAAATGGAGGTTGAGAACTTCATTTTCAAGGAAATGGATATGACATTCCGGTAGATCAAGTTTCAATAAATTGACTAACTGAGGAATGTTGACCAAAGCGATCACGTGATATTCGGCATCGGAATGCTCTCTGATACAGCCACGCATGATGGCTTGGTATAGATCACGCTCAAGAGTTTTGAGGTATTGTTGATTGATCTTCTTATCCGCAAAAGAACCGTCACGGCAAAATTTGGGAATGAGCACTTTCTTTCCATTGAAAACCGTTTCTCCCCAGATTCTGTCAGCGTCGATTTCCTCATCACGACAGATTGCCGTTTGGAGAGCATAGGCAGAAACCGTGCGGAACAAACTCATCGCAATCACGGAAAATTGAGCTGTTCTCCCTGCGTTACTGCCGACATGTTGTCCACGAGGTAACGGAATGATGTTGCCGTCCTTACTGATAATGGTTTGTTTGAGGCGGTCAATCGCCCTGGCTAATATGGGGTCTGAGCTCAAGTTCTTGTTGGCAAAAAGGATGGTGTCCATATCGGACTGAGTAAGGAGTTCGTCGGTTGCGTCAATAATTTTCTGGAAGACCTTTTTGTTCGACAACTTGCTCTTGGTTGGATTGTCAAGAATACAGTGGATATACGTATTCGGATAAGCGGTCTTCAACTGGTCACATTCGATGATGAAAAAACCTTTCCATTTTGTGCTTTGAAGTTTGGCTGATCCGTCCAAAATAATGGTTTGAACGGAAGTTTCAAGTTCCACTGTACCTGCGATGAATTCATAGTGCTGATCCTTGCACATCCCGAAAATATTCTTATTTTTTCCGAAGAACTGACAGAATTCCAATGCGAACTCGAACTCTTCCATGGCTATTGCCTTGCGATGGAATTGCATAAAGAGGTAACGGGATATTTCAGAAAAATCATAGTTCAACGACTTGACACTGCGGCAGGAGTGATCAGATAAGAGCTGTTCCATTGCCACCATATCAGCCTCCAATTCAAGGACGGGAGGATAATCAGCCAAGTGTTTATACAAAATGCTGAGGTCTTTTTGCTGAAACGAGAAATTTTCAAGCAATTCAGGACTTTCATCAATGATGACCATATGAATATTGGGCGAAAATTGCCCGTTTGCCAACGCATGCTTATAGTGTACATGCGTACAGCAAACGACATCCGCTGAGGGCAAATCCAAACGGTATTCATCGGCACAATACTTCAATTCCGCTCCGCATGGATTGGGACATTCGGAACAGATGCGCTTCTTATTCTGATGACGGAAAACCTGCTCATCAACCTTGCAGCATTCCCCGTCACGTCCATGAAATGCGAGTGCATTACAGTTCAACTTTCTCAACGCATCGGCATTGCGCTTGCAATCGACGATCTTTTCCGACACCAACCAGAAGCGACGATTCGCCGAAGCATGAGCGGCGATAAATAACAAGGCGGCGGTACTCTTGCCGCTGCTGCAAGGCAAGCTGAGAAGCGCTTGTTTTCCCTGATTATGGCATTGGTCAAGAATGGATAACGTGATATCGATTTTAGGCGAATGGGTATTGAAGAACTGCTGATCGAACTCACTCCTGACCTTGTCATACAAACTCAAATCCGGGTTACCGACATGGAATTTCTCGACAGGAAGAACACATTCTATGGATTCTTCCATTACCTTGTTTCGAGCTCTCTGGATGTCCATTCTGACCAAGCGGCGCTTTTGATGATAGTGATCGAACAACACCGGATCATTGACGATTGCGGTTTCGAGCACTTTATCGGAAACATCCGGAATGAACTTCAAACACCTGATGAGGAGCTGAAACGCAACGGCACTGCGATCAAATAATGACTGGGTATCCTTTTTAATGGAAGCGATTCTGCTTTTTTCGACGGCATGGACTGTCGGTTCTTCCAACAAGAAACCGCTGGGTAGGAACTTGTCCTGAATTTCCTCAAGCGTATATGAGTTTTTGGGATTCACTTCCAAGATGGATACGTCACGAACCTCAGCCCCTGCCTTGATATTGCGTGAGAACGGCAAACGAAACAAGTGTTCCAACGAAAAGCAGAAATCCACTCGATAGTGGCGGGCGATTGCTGCCATAAGCATTTTGAAGCGTTTTTTATCAGCATCCCCTGAAAGTGGAGTCGAGAGTTTATAGTGGAGCTGGAAACCTCCGCCTGTATGAACGATTATGGTCGGCTTGGGAAAATGTTCCTTGATGTATTGCCACGCATGATCACGATTTTCGAATTCGGCACGTTTATGGTGAGCCCCATAGTCAATATCCAATACAAGCTCGAATACCTTGTCCACCTGATCCTCGGTTGCTTTCCCTCTGCCCTTGAAACTCGAAATCGAGTAATACATATTATAGTTGTCAGCTTCTGCCGACTCATTCGTCTGCCAGAGCTCTCCAGCCGTGGCGATTCCCCTGTGAAAACGCCAGTCAGGAGCTGAGGCTCCCCAACTGACAAGATCATTCTCTTGGAAGCCCAAGAGCGTCATAAAATCCTTGGTATTTGTAATCATCACATATTCATCCTTAATATCCGAAGTGAAAAACAGGGTTTGTTCGGACTGCCAGTATCCCTGTCTGTCATTCAATGACATAGATAGATGATTATAAAAAAATGTTAACATTGAGGATTTTTTCACCCATCTGCAGAGAGTTGCCAGAGTGCTATTTTACTTATATATAAAGCATCCGCAAGGAAGTTGTTCCCATGGCTTCACCCTCCACCTGAGTTTTCTTGAATCATGAAACCAGCTTTCGGGGAAGTTTCTCGAAAAAATATTCCTGTCGGAAAATCCGGCAGAAAGTTCCGATCTTCATATTTTTTTATATTTTTCCATTGATGGCAGCGATGAACGCTGTAAGGAGAAAAAATACTATGAAAAATAAAAATGGTAATTTATTGACCGCTCAGGAAGTGGCACAGTTCCTCAATATTTCGGCACGTACCCTCAGCCGCTGGAAATTGAACAGAATCAGAATCGGCAAACGAGTTTATTATGAGGAAAGCCTCATCGAAAAAATTTTAACGGAGGGAAAATAATATGGAGAACGCAGCGACAATGAGTACGTTACTCCATGAGATAGAGTTGGTTCTTCAAGGATTATTGGATGCTGGATATAATGAACAGTTTGAACGTGTAATTTATAATGCAAGCTCAGATTTTCATATCAATTTTCCGGATGACAAAGAATATTTTGCGCTCTTTGTCGAAAATGGAATGTTGAAATATTTTGCATTCGATAACGAGGATGAAGCCGAAAGGCGCATCAATTCATTTACCTGCAAACTCGATGATTCGACCCAATATTGCATTGTTCCTCGTTCAGTTGCAGAAATGGTTGGCAGAGAACATGAGTTCTATCAATATCAAGAGGCGATGGCTGACTCTGATGATGAAGCGGCAGAATATCGCCAAAGACAAAAAGAAATCATCAATTTCATTTTCTCTTCAAAATGAAGCCTATCCGAGGCGATTCTGGGCGTGATCAACGAAAATTTATCGGCGAAATCTTGATCGCTCCCAGAATGCCCCGGATTGAACATTTTACATAGCCTTATCTATTAATCATTTATCTTGATATTTAGATTTGAAATTTAACAAAAACAGATTATCTATAGACGCCAACAAACATGGAGGTTATTCTATGAAATTCAAGGTTGTTGTTCAAACTCGTACTACTGTTTTCGAAATCATCATTGAAGCTGATTACGCAGGTCGTGCGAGGCAAGTTGCGGAGATGCAATATCCCAATGCCACGATTGGGGGGTGCTATCCCGCATAAAATTGAATTCTTTGAGGCGCATTCCGATACCTTCTCTCAAGCTGAGCCTGGCTATCAGAAAAATTACGAGCATGTCATATTGTCACTTGAAAAATCATTATTCTGCAGTAAATTAGAACATAATTTACGTAGAAAGGTTTTTCAACAAAAAAATAGAAAATAATAATAGACAATAGATCAAAGGCATCCTCTCCTGAACTAGCCCTTCGGATTTTTCTGATGCCACACAAGCTACCGTTGGTCGGTGTGTCAATACCCTTGTGGATATTGGCGTATTCCGATTGGCATGTGCTTGTGTGACGCTGGGCTAGGCGTAGGAGAGGACATTCATCGTGAATGCGCCTCTTTTTTTATTGTCAAAGCAAGGAGTTGACAAAATGTCATTTCACTTCAGATGTCCGCATTGCAACGCCAAATTGGAAGCCGAGGATGATTGGGTCGGGTTAGAAACGTCTTGCCCTCAATGCAATCAAAACATTACAATCGCCCCGGCGACACCACCGGAAAAGCCGAAAGATCAATCAACACCAGTCACCGTTCCGTCCTCAGTTGATGCTCAGCCTTGTGGAAACACATTTATAATTCGGCAAGAACAACATATTGTTACGCATGACCAGTCAAATCCAATGATGCAACAAAACACCACAGCCCATATTTCAGGAAAATCAACTGCATCATTGGTGCTTGGAATCATCAATTGCCTTATGTGGCTTCTTCCTATCATTGGAATTCCGTTGGGAATTATCGGCTTGGTGCTTGGATGCTACAAGAAATACAATATTGGCATACTCTTGAATGCAATAACCTTGGCTGCTGCAGTTGTGAACTGTATAATCGGCGCAATTTTGGGCGCTCAAGGTAAATTATTTTAATGGAGAAGCAGAAAATGTCTAATTTTATCGCACAATGTCCCCACTGTAAGCAGCAGTTCTATGCTCAAAGCGAATGGATAGGACAAAACACAAATTGTCTGAGCTGCGGAAAAACGTTTACCATTCAGATACAGCCGAAACCAAATAGTTCTCTTAAAACTAAGCGCTATGCCATATGGATATTGGTCATTCTACTCATAAACTGCTGTGGAGGTGTGATACAGGTCGTCTGTGATGAAGTTCGACTTTATCAGTATAAACAGTACTTAAAATCAATTGATTTTAATCCCCCTCCTGCAATGGACTTTAAGTACGTATGTTTGGATATAATAAAATCATATGCTACAGGTTGTACAATTCTTGGGATTCTGACGACAGGTCCCTTTCTGAGTCATAGCGAGGCAGTTCAAAGAATTTCTGACAAATATTTGTATCGCACTGGTAATCCTTCAATTTTCCGTGCTATTATTCACGCACGTGAAAGCATTGCTAACCTTAAAGCTCTAATGTAAGCTTCAGTCGTCATTGATGCAGGAACAAAAGACGTGATAAGGCATTATTCACTGGAAAAATTAGAAGAATATCAGAATCAGACATTGCCTCATCTATTCCGATTTCTTTGTCGGTTCCATCTGCTTTTCTGCAAGCGTTGTCGATTGCGATTGCAACGCTTGCGGGAAGATGATATATTTATTGCAGAATTGCGGACGGCTCTCAAGGTAATGGCTGTTCCTGATAATCCAGCAGAATATCAGCGATTGCGTAAACTAATTGAAGGAAAGGATGTTGAGAAATAATGAGGGAAACTCTTGTCGGAATAGCATTACTTCTGTGCGCTGGTTGTGCCCAAGTTCCACAATGGAATACAGCCGAACAGAAAGTCGCCGAAGCAGAGCTTGGCAACGCAACAACACAACTAGAAATGAACTCGGCGATGGGCGCTATCGCGACCCTCGCCGAAAAACACATGCTTGTTGCTCTCGACTATAAGCTCTCTAAATTGCCTCAAACAAAACGCCTTGCCTTGCTGCGTGATCAATCGGAATGGCAGCGCCTGATGGATCGCCGCAATGCCGAATCCATGGGCGATGGTTCGATTGCTCCGATGATGCAACGTGGACGAGAAGAATCCCGACTGAAAAATCGGTTCATGGAGTTGACTGTTCCCGAAGGAATACGGCAAGTATTCCAGAGTATGAAAAATGCCCCCGTTCGCTTCAATGGCAAAATGGTTCGCTTAGTTCACGGTGAATTGGATATTGATATTCCTACCGAAAAACGTAAAGAAAACATGCCGACAACTGAAACCATCGGACAGTTGCAAATTCTATATTGTCGGGAAATTATAATCGGAAAAGACACTTTCTGGATCGGCGTGATCGAACCAACCAACTTCGGAGTGGTATCATCGTTTGGCGAAGGAACGGAAAGCAATCTTTGTATTTGGAAGAATGGGGTAAATACTGCCAATTTTCTGATCGGTAGAAAAATCACAGTTCAAAGTATTTCTATCTCGGATGATACTATCAAAGTGTCTTTCCTCGACCAAGGCGGTAAGCTCCATCAAGAGGAATTCGACTGCCAAGTCCCCAATGACAACCCGGTTCAGATCAATCACTGGACAACGGAGAAGATCAATTGAGTCCGTATATTATTTTCGATAATGATTTCTCTTCAAGTTCTTATATTATAATCAATAATAATATAAAAATTATTGTGAGCTAAAAAAGAAATAGAAGCGGAGTCGGTAATAGGGAAAAGTGTCTTTTCTCAGTCACCTGCAGTGCCTTTGATCAGAAAGTTCTGGAGATGAAAGCCGAAGAAAGACACTTTTTAGGAAATGGATTCGTTTTATTTTTTCAACAAAATTGAATCGAATTCAGGCTGAAACGATTTGATGAACTCTTGCCCTTGATATATTGCAGTGAAGAGCGATTTGAGCAAGGCTGAATCCTTGCTGCCGAAGCTCCCTGATTGCGGCGACATCGGCAGTTTGAGGACGACCAAGTTTTTTCCCTCTGTTGCGAACTCTTTCAAGTCCAGCTTTGGTTCTTTCCGAAATCCGAACCCGTTCCTGTTTGGCAAGGCAAGCCATGAGGCTGATGATGGCATCAGCGAAAATGCCGAGGCTTGAAATATATTCCTCAGTGTAGCTGTGCCACTTTACCTGAAAGTCATCCAGCTTGCTTAAATACTCCAAAGTTTTCCGAGAGCCTTCACGAGAAAAGCGGTCGAGGCTCCAAAATAACAGAACATCGAATTTTCTCTGCCTTGCCATGGCAAGAACTTTTTTCAAGCCAGAACGTTCATTTGCCGATTTCCCTCCAGAGGCAATATCTGAAACAATGTCAATGACGTTCCAGTTCTGACGTTCAGCATATTCTTTCAACTGTGATATCTGGTTTTCTACGGTTTGGTCTTCCGTGCTGACCCGGGTATAAATGACACAGCGCATTTTTCAAATCTCCATTTTGAAGCTGTCAAATAAACGACCATTTTCTTGACAACAATTTTCATCGTTTTTCTGAGCGTGATTTTCTCTGATTTTTCGATACCCTTTTCTATACACTTCCATTCATGAAATATTGAAAATCATTGGAACTGAATCCCACTTCATCAAATCGGCAGTATCAAACCGGAAAAGTGTCATCGTTGAATTCGGAACGAGCCTCCATTCCTTATATCCTTTCCCTGTCATCACCAGAGGTATCAGTTCGGACGAGTAGCACAAGCAACGAAGTTTTGAGTTATACCGCAAGCACAACGGCATATTCCCGATGCCAATGTAGACCATGGTGGGCTCTTGACGATTGTGAAGGATGAAAGACATGGTTCCAAGAAATTTTTTCAGCTTTTCCGAAAATTCCCCCATATCGAGTCTTCCCCGTTTATCAATGCAATCATCAGCACACCGAAAAATTGCCTCAGAATCGACCTGTCCTGTCCTCTGCCAACCGAACTCCTGAAAAAGATCGTTATGATTCATGATGGTTCCATTATGAGTGCCGACACAACGCTCAGTAGCAATCGGATGATTGTTCCCATTCACCATAGGCGTTCCAACCGTTTTCCAGCGAGTATGCCCAATCAAAGCCACAGTTTTATTGTTGATACTCCGAATCGCCTCCTGATATTTCGATGATTCCGTCAGGTGTATCGCAGAAATAGGAGCTTTCAGAATTTTTCCGATTCCGTTTTTATCTGCAATATAAATGCCTGTGGCATCACGACCACGACGCTCATTATATTGAAGGAGCGCAGTGAACATGTTGCCGAGAGCCTCCAACTCTTTCCGTGTCCGACGTTTCTTTCCCAAAATGATTCCGCATTGACCGCACATATCATGCCACCTTCTGTTCGGGTTTATGCTTGTAGCTGGCACAACCAGGCATATTTTCCAGTAAGAAATGACGCATGGTTTTATATTCATTGCCAATCGCACCAATCCGCAAGAGGTGAACTCGCATATCATATTTTGCCGATTCCATGGAAAGGCAACGCTTCTTCGAGGCGGCGAATTTCACTTCTCTTGCACGGTTGATAAGCAGGAGGCAATATTGAATATAGCTTTTTACCTTTCCAGCATGGAGAGTTGATTCAAACCAACGAAATTCGACAGTTCCACGGTAGTAGAGGCTATGAAAATTCACACCGTGATACCTTGATGAATGGTAGTGTTCAGAGCGGTGATCATCATTATCCTCATACCACAGCTTACCGAGTTGCTCCAAAGACTTCGGGCGGTATTTATTAACGTTCTCAATAAACGATGGTTCTATCGGCTTTGTATAGGAGTTTAACCGTGATTGCGAAATTTGGAGCGAATGGAGAATAAGCGGCTCTTGCTTATAAACGATTTTTGCAAGGTTCCCCAATTGCCGTCCATCCAAACAAGAGGCATCGACATGAACATGGATTCCGCATGAGGAATTGACCTTGCCACCAGCCTTACGAATCGCCCGGATTACATTTTGCAGAACTGATATATCGTCAGGATAAGTCAATATCGGGCTGACAATTTCCGCATTCCCCCTGCCGATACTGGCATCGGAAACAGCATTCCATCTACGCCCATCAGGAGCCACGCAGCACCACTTATCATAAGAACCGCTCTCATGTCTGACTTCACCGCCAACCACCGTCAGAATAGCTGAAACGGTGTCTTTTCTGGTGATTCCAACCGTTTCGATTTCGATACCAAACCGCATTCCTGAGAGCTCTGCAATTTTGTCCATTTTCACCTCTTAAAGTATTGGTATTACAATAGCTTAAGATAGATGATGGACCAAATAATTCAAGTCTAAATATAGATAAAATTATTAGTATTTTTAGCCTGTTTATATAATTATCGATAATAATATAAAACAGTTTCAAAATGGCAAGTTTAAGGGGAAGAAAAGACAGAGTTGGGCGAGTTTCAAAAAATGGACAGATTTCACAGAATCGGCTGATTTGATCCATCATTTCAAAATGAACGAAATTCAGAAATACCATAGGGGAAGAATTTGGAATGTGTCAGCTATACGGGGAAATCCGAATATGGATAGCCTTCGCCTTAAGTCGGTCAAAAAATTTTTTAAGAAAATTGAGTTTTGTAAAAATATCAAAATCGGAAAAAGAAAATGTGTACGGAAAAATTATGATGTCGAAGGAGGAGGTAGCATAACCCAAAGATGCGTTAAGTTCAATTGCTTAGTTAAGCAGTTCTCATTACGCAAAAGAATTGAGGTTAGCTTTGTAATTTGTGGAGCACTTGTTTGCGTTGTCAGTTTTTCGGAAACATCCCAAGTCTCGCCGGTTGGGGGAGGGTTTATTACAAATTCGTCAATCCATGAATTAACTTGCTTTTCCCAATGATGGAAGTTATTTTCTTGAATATAAGCAACTAACACGGCATGAGAATGCGTTCGTCCGTGGTCACCTGTTTTAAATCTTTGCATGCCACCAGTTGTTTTCTTTGCCTCGACTCCAGACACATATTCTCTTTCTCGTTCTTTTTTAGGAGCAGGTAGTCTTTTCCCCTCTATTGGAAGAATAGTATCATGTCGAGAATAAGAATGTTTTGAGGCAAAAATTTGTTTCACAGGTTTTGCCCCAAGATCTAAACGCCGTTGTTTCCCTGCCGGATCTTCATGATGAAAACGAATAAGCGGCAATTTGTCTCTAGCTTCCGAATCAAGTGTATCACAAAGACTGGAATTTAAATCGCCTTCGGATATATTATCACCTACCTTGGATTCAGATACCCATATCGGGATAGTCTGGTGCATAAAGTTTATTATATTTTCTATGAGGCATGATAAATCCACATCGAGACTTCCCACTCCTGAGGATGCGAATGAATATTCTTCTGCAATACTCATTTTCCCTCCATTTGCTTATGCAAATCAACAAGTGTTTCATCCGCATCTTGCAATGCTGTCGATCGTAACCAATAGCGCAGTCTATTGGGTTTGATCAAATAAATCATATTACCTTCATAAAGACGAACCATTCGGATAACCTGAAGACTTTGTCCGTATTTTTTTACTATCAAATGATTGAGATGTTGCTCCAATGCCCCAAAAGGTATTTCCAGTTTGGGTGTTTTTCCTAAATAAAATGGGTAACAAATGATTTCACCAATCTGAACAGGAGGTAACTTTCCAACAGGAGAATATAACGATTTTAAGAGATTACAATATGTATCTCCAAACGCTTCAAGTTCTGAAATAGAAGGCGATTCTTTTGCAACAGGCGAACAATTGCCTTTAAGCACAAAACTTACCATGTAGTTCATTGTATCTTGACGAAGAATCTCTTCAAAATCAGATAATTTTAAATCTTCTAAGTCTTGAGGATATGGCAATATTTCGATATCTGTTTTTACCACAGATGTTGCTCTGGCAGTCAATGCCTCTGAGCCAAGCAATAAAAGAAAAAACTTATAATATTGCCGCTGGGCTTTTAAGCGGTCGTATACCTGCTTTAATTCATCAGCAGTTCCTCCTGTAATACTTATGATAGAATCTTTAAAAGTTAGATATGTATTACAGAAGGCAACAGGAAACTCGCCATGCTCTTTTATCAAGAGCATTGGTGGAGTAAAACATTCTTTAGTCCTTGGTCTATGAAAAGAATTTTCCGACCAATTGTAAATTTTATCAGTATCAATACCCTTTGAGGTAAATGCTTCTGTTGGCAAAAAAGGCTTTCCTGTAATGAAATCACATGGCTCGCCATTAGAACCAATCATGAATCCTTCTCGGCATCTCCATTTTTTTTCATCAATATAAGATTTCAATGAGCGCATTTGTGAAATTCTATCTGTAATTTCGAAAATGCGATACCCGCCTAAAAGATTAGCTCTCCAAACAAATCTACTTGATGCTGCAAGTGTTTGCGGTATATGATGGACATCATAATGATCTATTTCAAAATACAATTGTTCTGCAACCGTTTTTGTTTTCCGGAAAGTCACGTGTGTAGTAATAGGATTTATTTTGGACTGAATATTATGAATCAGCAAAGCACATACCTTGACATTGGCTTTTTCAAATAAATTTGAAATTGAAATAAAGTCCAATACCTCTTCAATGAAAAATTTTTCAAAGAGAAATTTTCGATATTTTGCAGTTAAATTATTATACAAAATACCATACGGAAGAATCATACAAAGCTTTCCACCTTTTGCTAATAGCGACATGGAGTGCTCAAGAAAAAGGTAAGCGGAATTAGAATCTGGTAACTTTCCTCTTTTTTTCCCCTCACTTTCTTGGTATGCTACATCAACATTTCTTGCCGCAAGCGTTTGTAATTTTGACTCAAAAGGAGGATTGCCGATTATTAAGGAGAAATTCTTAAAATCAGTCTCAAAAAAATCTTTGATTTGAATATTGGTTCCTTTGAGTTTTTCAAATTTTAATTCACTCCAAATTACTTTAGGGTCCAGCAAATCACAGAGCGCTAAATTGAGGCTGAAGGTAGTTAATTCAACAGCCAAGGGATCAATGTCGGAACCCCAAATATTCTTTTTCAAAATCGACTTGAGAATATCAATGGACGGTTTTTTCCATTTATGTTGATTCCGCCAAAAGCTTACGATTCTCTTATACGCTCCAACTAAGAAAATTCCAGAACCACAAGCAGGATCTAATATTCGTAAAGTGTCGTCGTATAAAGATGATTCCTTTAAAGATAAGGTCTCATTTATTAAAAGTTCAACTAGAAAACTAGGGGTATATACAGCCTCTTTTGATTTCACAAAGTTTTGGTAGATATAGCTGATTAATTCAACAGGAATATCCTCAAAGGAATATCGTTTCCAAAATAATCTCTGTCCATTCTCTTCATCTCCACGAATAATTTGAATAAATTTTTCGAGAAAATTTTCATCAATTCCATTTTTCTCTTCCTGACTTAAATAGAAGACATCACCATTAAAATGATTCACAAGATCATCAAATAAAGCAATAAGCGCTTGTGGCTTTTCTAACAGTTCAAAAAAATGATGAATTTCATTCTTGGAAAAATTTCCAAATCCACCGATGTAATCAGCAGGAAAAACATTACGATCTTCAAGATACTTAACTAAGAAACAAAGAATTAACAAGCGTCTTCCTAAAGAATGCTTCTCTGGTGTTTCTTTACAAAGCTTTTCATCAAATAATTTTATTTCAGAAACTAAAGCTTGGTGAGCAGCTTCTCTCGTATTGATTAGAGAGTGATTTTCTTTTTTCTCCCATAACATTCCTGCGTCAATTGTTTTTCCAGAAAAGCGTTCAAGTGTCTCCTGGGCTAATGATGCTATCTCAAGAGTTTCCCATGGGTTATATATCAATTCTCCCATAGAAGACAAAAAGTCGGCTCTACGAACACAACTGAATATAGCTACCTCTGTTTGAGAAAAAACATATAATAGAGGCACATTCCCCCTATTCCAGAGCTTCTTATGGAGTTGTTTTAGATCATCGTTGGATAAATGATGATCGGTGTTATCGTATATGTATACTTGAGGCAATGGCGGTCTGCCATCTGAAAACAAACGAACATATACATAATTGGCAGCATATGCTAATGCTTGATCACCCAACAAGCGTTCGTAACCGACTAGGGTCTGCACGGCGTCTTTGGAAACAGGAATCAATCCCGGCTTGTCATACATCTCAAACTTTTGAAGATGCTTATCGATTATTGCCAGTTTTGAACTCATACTCGCTTCCTTTTGCCATATTCCATTTAATATGGAATATATCATGATACAACAAACTATTCAAGCGTTCTTTTACCGAAGCTCACTAAATATCCGACCAAGCAGGAAAACCGAAAGGAAACAAAACCATGTCAGTCTATTGTATGTCTATGATTTGGTGTTTGAGGGTAAATGGTGGTGGCGGATGGTGATATTGGGAATTTTGGCAAAAAAGCCAGCTTCTGTAAGTCGCTGGCTTATAAGAGTTAAAATGGAGCCAATGATGGGAGTCGAACCCATTACCTATTCATTATACCTGAATAAGAATCTATACGTAAGTCGAAAAAATAAAAAACTTCTCTGGTATAACTCTATAGTGTGGCTGATAAAACTTGAAATGCCGCAAAGAGCGGTTAATTTATTGTTAGGCTATCGTTAGTTTATCCAATGGGAAGAACGGTATTTCTTCTTAAGTGCGATTTCATCAAAAAAAGAGATTTG
>OIGD01002105.1_pt1 | contig 16468 bp, 7 predicted proteins | sample 1582211 | NCBI WGS metagenome assembly OIGD01 (sample SAMN04414078, study PRJEB24778) | human gut metagenome | material: faecal | host: Homo sapiens
TTTTTAATAAAATTCAGATAAAAGACGAGAATTGTCGGCACAATGAGAATTTTTTTTAATTTTTGTTAGTTTAATTGAAAAATTATTGTAATTTTGCAAACTAAAGGACACACATAGTGAACTACACGCCCACAAGGCGGTAAAGGTTAGACCCGCAGGCAGCCACGTCATCAGCAGCCTGTACACTTTAAAAGATTAGAAAGTAATTAATAATAATGTTTAACTAAACTAACGTAAGTATGAGAAAACTGACTATGTTAGGTCTATCTCTGATACTGAGCGTCGGTGCATTCGCCCAAGCGCAGCTTAAAGCTCCATACGCGCAGAAGCAAGGTGCTCCCAATGCAAAGACAGAACAGACAACTTCTCTGAACACGAAGGCTCGCAGAATGAGCAGTACGCTTGGTTCCAACACGATTTCAGATCCCGGAATCGTTGTTATGAAGACAGGAGTAGCGAAGACTCTGCGTCCTACCAAGGCCAAAGCTCCGGCCAATGTTTCTATTACTACCGACAAAATCTATGCCGGTGTAATCGTTCCCTCCAACTTGGTAGGCGGCGGTAAACTTAACGCCACAACAGGAGCATATACTCCTATTTTTAGCAGCACGTCAACCAATCATGGAATCGGCAAGAACCCGAATGCCAACGAATTGTACACAATCGAGTACAATGCTGGCTCCAGCGGTCTGTCTTCAATTTTCTATCGCACTTACGATGCCACTACCGGCGCCGTCAAGAATTCAAAGGAAGTTACGTCAGACGCAGATTTCAATTTATTGCTTCAGCGCTCGGCCTACTGCCCCACTGACAATTCATTCTACGGATATGCTATTGACGGTTGGGTAAAGATTGATTGTAACACATTCCAAGGCACTCTCGTTTCCGCAAACGATGATTTTCCCCTTGCACTGGCTTACAATATCAAGGCCGACAAGTTTGCAGCCATCGTCCTGGACGACAGCAACAACCTGGGCATCGCTCCAGTTGACAAGGCTACCGGTGCCATCGGCAATGGTGTTGCCCTCCCTGGACTTAACACTACAAGCTACGCAGGTTTCGCTTACGATTATTCGAGCGACTGTTACCTGTTAAACATTTACAACAGCGGCGTAGCCACTCTGTATGCCATCGATGCCAACACAAATGCCGTAGCAAAAGTATGCACATTGCCGGATGCAATCTGCACAGGCGGTCTCTATGTTGATGAGACTAAGCCTGCCGATCCTCTGGCTCCCCAGGCTCCCGAATTCGTACGCGCTACATTCCCCAACGGTTCGTTCTCCGGTACGCTGACTTTCACCCTGCCTACCCAGAACAGTGGCAACGAAGACCTGACCGGCACAGTGTCCTACACCATCAAGGCTAACGGCACAGAAATCGCATCGGGCAGCGCAGCTCCCGGCGCCGAGGTTTCGGCCAACTATCAGGCTTCCGCTTCAGGAGAAGTAACATTCTCCTGCACGGCTTCGCAGGGCACGCACGTCAGCAAGACGGCTTCCCAGGTCATCTTTATCGGCAACGATACCCCCGCAGCTCCCGCCAATGTCAAACTGACTCCGGCAACCGTATCATGGGATCCCGTCACCACAGGTGTTCACAACGGCTACATCGATGCATCCAAGGTTACCTACACCGTCAAGATCAACGATGAAGTAGTTGCTGAAGGCCAGACCGCCACTTCCTGTCCGACCAACCTTCCTGTAACAGCCGAGATTCAGAACTATACAGCTACTGTCACGGCTACCTGCAACGGCATCACGGGTCCCGAAGGCTCGTCCAACGATGTCCTGTTCGGCCAGCCCTTCAATCTGCCCGTAAGCTTCGAGCCCGACGCTCAGGAGGCAGGTCTGTTCACCATCATCGACAACAACAACGACAAAAAGGCTTGGACATACAACGCTCCGTCCCAGGGCGCTCCCGATTTCCGAATCTCTTATAACAGCCGTCTGGCTTCGGACGACTACCTGATTCTTCCTCCCGTCATCATCAACGACACGAAGAATCTGTGTGAGTTCACGTTCAACGCATGGGCCGGCAGCACTACATACGTAGAGAAACTTGAAGTCTGGATCGGCCAGGAGAACACCGCCGCCGGCATGACGACCAAGATCCTTGACGCTACCGACATCAAATGGACCACAGCCAAGGAAATGAAGTGCTACTTCCAGGTTCCCGCCACGGGCAAATGGTATGTAGCAGTCAAGGCTGTTTCCGACAAGGACAAGCTCCGTCTCTGCGTCAACAACTTCAACATCAGTGTAAGTGACGTTGCAGCCAAGGGTCCGGCCGCAGTCGAGAACGTTACCGTTGTTCCCGGCGCACAGGGTGCCCTGAATGCTACCGTCAAGTTCAACCTGCCTACCAAGGACAATCTCGGCAACGCACTGTCCGGCCAGGTTTCCGCAACCGTAGAGACCGAAGTTGACTACAAGACCGTAACCGGAGCAGCCGGTTCCGCACAGTCCGTAGAGGTTATGACCCTCCAGGGTGACAACGACATCACGATCCAGACCATGCAGGGCGATGTACTCGGCTTCCCCGTTACCGTAAGCGCATACACCGGCGTCGAGGTGCCCGATGCAGTTTCCGACCTCGTGATGACTCCCGGCAATACTCCCTACAGCCTCTATGGCAAGTTTACGGCTCCCGAAACGGGTGCTGACGGCGGCTACATCAATAAGGCCGACCTTACCTACACCGTTCATCAGAGAGTACAGATCGGTGAGTTCTTTGGAATTCCCATCTATGACTATCCGGTGATTCTCGACCTCGGAAAGAACTCAGAGTTCACTACGACAGACATGATTCCTGAAGGCACTGAGCAGGCTCAGTACGTGCTTGGCGTCGCAGCGACAAACGCAGCAGGAACAAGTGATATATCTCTGTTAGGCGTAATCCTTGGCAAGCCTTACGATATGCCCGCCATCGAGGACTTCGCGGATACACATATTGACCTCCAGCCCATGATGCTCAACACGCAGGGCGGCATGACTTATAAGTATCTGTCAGCCGCAGGCATTGAGCAAATCAATCCCGACTTCGCTACCAAGGGAGCCGCAATCGTGGCACAAGGCACCGACAACCAGTACGGTTTCTGGTATCCGCCCATGATTTCGACCAAGGGTGCCAATAAGGCTACTTTCGAACTTCAGTATTATGTAGGCGCTTGCAAGAATGTTGTTGTTTACGCTGAAGCATACGGTGTTCCTGAGGAGGTAATCTTCAACGAATCCTACCTGATGGGTTATCCCGAGGGATTCCAGACGCTTCCCATCGAGCTTCCCGCCAAGTTCCAGGACAAGGATTGGGTTAAGATTTCTATCCGTTGCGACTTCTCGGCAGACAAGCAGTACTTTGTATGGAACGGCTATCGTCTGATCAACCTGGTACAGAAGGATATGGCAGCAATCAAGACTGTAGCACCCAAGAAGGTTGCCACCGGCGCTGACTATGATGTGACAGTTGACATTGCCAACTATGGTCTGAACGCAGCCACCGCTTACACCGTCGAGCTCTATGCCAACGGCGAGAAGGTTGCAGAGAAGGCCGGTGCCGAACTGGCATCGTTCGCCAACGGTCAGGTTGTATTCGCACAGTCTATGTCGCCCATCGCTACCGAGCCCATCGAATACTACGGTGCAGTGGTACAGGCCGGTGACGCTAACATGGCCAACAACGAAACTGCCGTTGTTACCGTAACTCCCAAGCAGTCCACGCTGCCCGGCGCTACCGAGCTGACCGCAGCCAACAGCGAGAACTCCGTGGCTCTGACATGGAACGAGCCCGACCTGACAGCTGTTACTCCCGATCCCAAGACTGACGACTTCGAGGATGCCGATGCATTCGCAGCCGAATATGGCGACTGGGTATTCGTTGACGTTGACGAAGAAGGAGTAGGTGGTATTAAGAATACTGATATTCCCGGCATCGATCCCGGTACGACCAAGGGTAGCTTCTGGGTTTGGGATTCCGCACAGCTTGCACTCAATGGTGGAGAAGCCCACAGCGGTGACAAGTTCCTGTTCTCCATGTTCTCCTATGAGGATCATGCTGTTGACGACTGGGCTATCTCGCCCCAGCTGTACGGTGGCGAACAGACCGTCACTTTCTGGGCAAGAAGCTATACCGCTAATTATCCTGAGAAGCTCGAGGTTTACTACAGCACAGGCAGCACAGATCCTAAGGACTTCGTCCTGGTTGAAGGCTCGCAGGTTGACGTAGTTCCCGCTGAATGGACGGAATACTCTGTAGATCTGCCCGAAGGCGCCGTACGCTTCGCTATCCGCAGCTGCGCTGCAAACAACAACTTCATGCTGTTCGTCGACGACGTTACCTACACACCGGCAGCCGCATTCACAGGCGAGATCTCGCTGAAGGGCTACGATGTATATCGTGACGGCGTGAAACTGAACGACGCTCCGGTTGAGAAGACCGACTACGCTGACGCTAACGTTGTAGAGGGCACTACTTACGACTATGTAGTAGTCGCACTGTTCGAGGAGGGCGCAGGCCGCGTATCGAACACCGCTACGATCAAGTTCGAGAAGGAACAGTCCGGTCTCGATGAGCTCGGCGCAGCCAAGGCTATCGCAACAGCCAAGAACACCATCATCGTCCGCGGCTTCGCAGGCGAGAAGGTTGTGGTAAGCTCTGCAGACGGTAAGGTTATCGCCAACGGCGAGGCTTCCGAGATCAGCAGCATCTCCGTTCCCGCAGGCGTTTACGTAGTAACCGCAGGCAACAAGAGCGTGAAGGTGGTTGTTAAGTAAGCAATACCTTAATCCCTATATAAAAAGGCCCCGCCATCCGGCGAGGCCTTTTTTAATAGTAGCGCAGGCTGTCCCCAGCCGCGCATCAACTCGGACAAAATGCCTATTGATTATATTTCATAAGGCTTTTGGTCATTTTCTGTGCGCGGCTGGGGACAGCCTGCGCTACTACCGTCGCGGCTGGGACAGCCCGCGCTACTATCTGCGCTACTATGCATTCTTATCTTTCAGCAGGTCGCGGATTTCCGTCAGCAGCTTCTCTTCGGTGGTGGGCTCGGGTGCGGGGGCCGGAGCGGCCTCCTCCTCTTTCTCCTTCTTCATGAACTTCATGGTGACGCGCAGGGCGATGAAGATTGAGAGGGCTATGATCAGGAAGTCGACGATGTTCTGGATGAACATACCGTAGTTGATGGCCACTTCCTCGACGGCGGCTTTGCCTAAGGCCGCGTCGGCAGGCTCGGCGTGATGGATCACATACTTCATGTTCTCGAAGCCCGTATTGCCCGTGCAGATGGTTATTACCGGCATGATGATGTCGTCCACCAGCGAACTGACTATCTTGCCGAACGCGCCGCCGACGATTACGCCGACAGCCATGTCGATCACATTACCCTTCAAGGCGAACGCCTTGAAATCCTGAATGAATTTTCCCATAGTTTTCTATATTAGAGTTAGTAATTTCAGCAACTTAAGGCGAGAGGCATGGTCTCCGACCAAGCTGTGTCTCGCTTATCCTCACCCTACCAAGGCCAGAGCCAGCTAACGCAGACTCCGTCCATGGCGGGGTTAATGCCCTACAGATTGGTCGGAGACCATGTCTCTGTACTGCCCGATACCTGACATAAGTTATAACGATTGGGGACCGAGATTGTTAATTTTAATCAAGGCTGCAATTAATTGTCCAAACATACGGCAAATTTGCGAAAAATTTCTTAATTTTGCAATCTAAAAGACAACCTATCAGTAATGATAGCATTTTTATTAGTAGCGGAAGCCGCTCAGATAACTGTGATGACTCTGAGGACTCTGATAAAACAAGATTAAGGATTAAAACCCAAAGATAAACCAAATACAAATCAACCCAAATTTTAAATACACCAAGCAATGACAAAGATTGGTATTAACGGATTCGGTCGTATCGGCCGTTTCGTATTCCGCGCCAGCACAAAGCGCGATGACCTCGAAGTAGTGGCAATCAACGACCTTCTTCCTGTAGACTACATGGCCTACATGCTGAAGTACGATACGATGCACGGACGTTTCGATGGCACCGTAGAGGCTGACATGGAGAAGAACGAGCTGATCGTAAACGGCAAGCGCATCCGCGTTACCGCATGCCGCGACCCGAAGGAGATCAACTGGGGCGCTGTAGGTGCTGAGTACGTTGTTGAGTCCACAGGTCTGTTCCTGACTCAGGAGAAGGCTCAGGCTCACATCGAGGCAGGTGCCAAGTATGTTGTTATGTCGGCTCCCTCCAAGGACGCTACTCCTATGTTCGTAGTTGGTGTCAACGAAAACACATACGCCGGCCAGCAGTTCGTTTCGAACGCTTCCTGCACCACCAACTGTCTCGCTCCCATCGCCAAGGTTCTGAACGACAAGTTCGGTATCGTTGAGGGTCTGATGACTACCGTTCACTCCACAACAGCTACACAGAAGACTGTTGACGGTCCCTCGATGAAGGACTGGCGTGGTGGCCGTGCCGCTTCCGGCAACATCATCCCCTCCACCACAGGTGCCGCCAAGGCTGTAGGCAAGGTTATCCCCGAGCTGAACGGCAAGCTGACAGGTATCTCCATGCGTGTCCCCACTCTGGACGTATCTGTTGTCGACCTGACCGCCAACCTGGCTAAGCCCGCTACGAAAGAGGATATCTGCGCTGCCATGAAGGAGGCTTCCGAGACCTACCTGAAGGGTGTGCTCGGCTACACCGAGGACGCTGTTGTCAGCTCCGACTTCCTGGGCTGCCCCCTGACCTCCATCTTCGACGCTAACGCCGGCGTTTACTTGACAGACAAGTTCGTCAAGGTAATCAGCTGGTATGACAACGAGATCGGTTACTCCAACAAGGTGCTCGACCTCATCGCCCACATGAAGAAGGTTAACGGCTAATCCCCGTTCACATCGTAACAAAAGGCTTCGCCGTCCGGCGAGGCCTTTTTTCGTATCCTTTTTTGTTTAAAGTTTAGGTTTAATGTTTAGAGAATGCCTTGTCCAGTGTATGATTGCCCGTTTATTACACAATTCTCTAAACTTTAAACTTAAACTTTAAACCCAAACTTTAAACCTAAACTTTAAAAACTGTTTATCCGGGTCATGATGTCGAGGGCGCGGCTGACGGTGGTGACATTGCCGATGACTATCAGGTTGCGCTCGCCGGCCTTGCGGAACTGCGTGTCGCGCGGATTGCCCTGCAGCCACTCCAGCACGCGCCCGAACGCGCGGCTCTGATAATACGCCTTGTTCTCCGCTCCGACGAAGTATGCCCGCATCTGGCCGTTCTTCAGCACCAGACGCTCTATGCCCGCCTTCTTCGCCTCAAACCGCAGAGGAACAACCTTGATCAGTTCCTCGCTCACCTCCGGTATGGCGCCGAAACGGTCGCGCAGCTCGGCGCGGAATTCCTCGACCTGCTCGGGCCGTTCCATGTTGTCGAGCTGCCTGTACAGCGTGATGCGCTCGTTCTCCTGCGGCACATACTCCGGCGGCAGACGCAATTCTAGGTCGCTCTCTATCGTCACCTCGTTCACATACTCCTCCTGCCCCGTCGCGGCGTCCGATACATCCTGAAATTCGTCGCCGAATTCCTCCGTCTTCAGCTCCGTCACCGACTCGCGCAGTATCTGCTGATACGCCTCGTAACCGAGGTCGGCTATGAAACCCGACTGCTCGGCGCCCAACAGATTGCCGGCACCGCGTATGTCCAGGTCCTGCATGGCTATGTGTATGCCGCTGCCAAGCTCGGAGAACGACTCGATGGCCTGCAGTCTGCGGCGCGCCACAGGTGTCATGGCGTCGCCCGGAGGCACGAACAGATAGCAGAACGCCTTGCGCGACGATCGCCCCACACGGCCGCGAAGCTGATGCAGCTCGCTGAGTCCGAAACGGTGCGCGTTGTTCACCAAGATGGTGTTCACGTTGGGCATGTCCACGCCGTTCTCGATGATGGTGGTGGACAGCAGCACATCATAGTCGCGGTTGGAGAAGTCGATGATGGCCTTCTCCATCTGCTCGGGAGGCATCTGGCCGTGGGCTATCACCACGCGCACGCCCGGCACCAGACGTTCTAATTTGGTCTGTAACTCGAAAAGATTCTGAATCCGATTGGTGACAAAGAACACCTGTCCGCCGCGGCTCAGCTCGAAGCTGACGGCTTCCTTCAGGGTATCGTCGTCCAGCACGGACACCGTGGTGTTGATAGGCTGGCGGTTTGCCGGCGGTGTGTTGAGGTTGGAGAGGTCGCGGGCGCCCATCAGCGAGAACTGAAGCGTACGCGGTATCGGGGTGGCCGACATGGTCAATGTGTCGACGTTGGTCTTGAGCTGCTTCAGCTTCTCCTTGACCGCCACGCCAAACTTCTGCTCCTCGTCTATCACCAGCAGGCCGAGGTCCTTGAACTCCACCTGCTTCCCTATTATCTTGTGCGTGCCTATCAGTATGTCGATCCTGCCGGCCTTGAGGTCGGAGAGTATCTGTCGCGTCTCGGCCGCCTTCTTGGCGCGGCTCAGGAACTCCACCCGCACCGGGAAATCCTTGAGACGGTCGCGGAACGTGTGGTAATGTTGCATCGCCAATACGGTGGTGGGCACCAACAGCGCGGTCTGCTTGTTGTCGCACGCGGCCTTGAAGGCAGCGCGCACGGCTATCTCCGTCTTGCCGAAACCCACGTCGCCGCACACTAAGCGGTCCATCGGACGCGGCGACTCCATGTCGGCCTTGACGGCTGCAGTGGCTTTCTGCTGGTCGGGCGTGTCCTCGTATGCGAACGACGCCTCAAGCTCATGCTGCAGATAGTTGTCGGCGGGAAATGCGTGTCCCTTCTCGTGGCGGCGCTGGGCGTACAGGCGTATCAGGTCGCGCGCCATGTCCTTCATCTTGGACTTGGTGCGCTCCTTCAGCCGCTGCCATGCGCCGGAGCCGAGTTTGCTCACCTTTGGCGCCGCGCCCTCCTGACCACGGTATTTCGACAGCTTGTGCAGCGCGTGGATCGACACCAACACCAGGTCGTTGTTCTGGAAGAACACCTTGATCATCTCCTGCGGATGCCCGTTTGTCGCCGTCTTTACCAGGCCGCCGAATATGCCGATGCCGTGGTCTATGTGCACTATGTAGTCGCCCGGCTCTATCTGGTTCAGTTCCTTGAGGCTGAGCGCCACGCGGCCGCTGCGGGCACGGTCGGCCTTCAGCGTGTAGTTGTGGAAGCGGTCGAATATCTGATGGTCGGTGAAGAAACAGCTTTTCGTTCCGCGGTCGATGAAGCCTTCGTGAAGCGTCGGCTCTACGGGAGTGAATACGATGTCGTCGCCGCGGTCCTCGAATATCTCCTTCAGACGGTCGGTCTGACGCGCCGAGTCGCTCAGCACCATTATGCGGTATCCTTTGGCCAAGAAGTCGGCGAAGGAATCGGCTATGAGGTCGAAATTCTTGTGATACAGCGTCTGCGGCGCGGTGTCGAACACCATGCGGGCCAGTCCGGCCATGTTCTCCCCGGCCTCGCGGTTGGGGGTGAACTGCGCCACGCGCATCGCCTCGAAGCGGGCGCGGAACTCATCGGGATCCACCACCTTCTGCATTGAGTCGGGGTCTCCCTCGCCGGCTATTACGGCTGAATCTGAATATGTCTGCGCGGCTACGGACGCCACGCGCGCCGTGACGAATTCCGGATCGGCGCAGAACAGCACAGTGTCCGTGTCGAGAGTGTCGAGCAGCGACACGCCTCCGGTGGCGTCCGAGGCGCGGGCCGAGAGTATCACGGCCTCTTCCTCCTTCCCCTCCGACAGCTGTGTCTCGATGTTGAACGTGCGTATGGTGTCTATGTCCTCGTCGAAGAAATCGAAGCGATAGGGCATGTCGCGGCTGTAGCTGAATATGTCGAAGATGGAGCCACGAACGGCAAACTGTCCCGGCTCATAGACATAGTCCACCTTGTGGAAGCCCATGTCGAGCAGGCGTTGCAGAAGTTCGGAGATCCTGACGGTGTCGCCGGGATGGAAACGGAGCGTATCGCGCGCCATGGCCTCGGGTGCGGCCACACGTTCGGCCAGTGCCTCGGGATAGGTGACGATCCAGGTCAGCGTGCTCTTGTGGGCGTGCAGACGGTCCAGCGTCTCGGTGCGGAGTATCTGCTGCGGGCCGTCGGGCTGCCCATACTTGATGTCGCGCTTGTAGCCGCTGGGGAATATGGCCACGGCGTCGGGTCCGAGTATGGCGGTCAGGTCGCTGAACATATAGCCCGCGCCTGTCAGGTCGTTGCATACCACCACACCGAGCGGCAAGTCCAGGGTGCTGAGGAACACCGCCGGTGCGCTCCCCGACAGACCGGCGAACATCAGGCGTCTCAGGTCACGGTCCCGCAACATCCCTGCGGCGGCGCGCCGCTTGGAGTCAGTCACGAACTGTGACGCGCATTCCGTCAGCGTCATTTGCCCGAAAGTATTCGTTTGTACAGAGCCTTGTCTTTCAGGATGCCGCGCGCGGCGTCCACGCCCTCGTCGTCGCGGATGCCGTACTGCGTGCGCCCGCGGTCGAAGTAGTAGCGGCTCACTATCTCGCCGCCCAGGTATTCCTCTATATGCTTGCGGTGGGTGTCAAGGTCACGGTCCAGGTTGTGTGTCAGCAGCTTCTTGAGGCTGTCGAAAGCGGCTGTGGTCTCGTCGTTGATGTATCCCTCCTCGTCGGCCACCTTGCGCAGCTGTTCGGTGGCCTCCTCCATCGCGGAGTCGTACTTGAACTTCTTCGGGTCGATGAATGCCTTGAAGTCGTTGTACACCGAGTCGGTTATCACGAACTTGTCGGCGCTCGGGATGGTGGGATGCGTGGCCTTGAACTTGTTGGCGAAGTCCCACGACCAGTTGTCACTCACCACGTTGTAGACCAGACGGTTCACCTTCTTCCAGTTCACCGTGGAGTCGGGCTGGAGTCCGCCGCCGTCGCGTATGGTGCGGCCGTGCAGCGTCTTGTAGGCATGAGTCAGCGAGTCGGGTACGCGCGCCGCCGATCCGTCGGGATTGCGGTGCTTATAGTCCAGGCTCTGAATCAACCGGCCCGAGGGGGTGTAGTATTTGGCCACCGTCACCTTCAGCACGCCGCCGTAAGGGAGGGGGCGCGTGGTCTGCACCAGTCCCTTGCCGAAGCTGCGCGTGCCTACCAGGACGCCGCGGTCCAGGTCCTGCATGGCTCCTGCCAATATCTCGGAGGCCGAGGCGGTGCCGCCGTCGGTCAGCACGGCCACGGGCATGTCGGGATACAGCGGCTTGCGCATGGTCTTGTATATCTTGGTGGCGTCCTTGTCGCGTCCGATGGTGCGCACTATCTCGGTGCCCTTGGGCACGAAGTTGGAGGCCACATCCACCGCCTGTTCCAGCAGACCGCCGCCGTTGCCGCGCAGGTCGATTATGACGCCCTTAAGTCCGGGGGCGGTGGCATGGAACGAGTCGAGGGCGGCGCGGACATCCTTGCCGGTGTCCTCGATAAACTGCGTGATGCGTATGTAGCCGATGCTGTCGGGCAACACGCCGGCGTAAGGCACCGACGAATTGCGTATCTTGGCGCGGGTAACGGTCAGGTTCAGTATGGAATCCTGAACATACGGACGCTGCACGCGGATACGCACCTGCGTGTCGGGGCGTCCGCGCAGCAGCTTGCTGACCTTGTCGACGGTAAACTTCGACACATCGACGGTGTCCACCTTCAGCAGGCGGTCGCCGGCTCGGAGACCTCCCTTGTAGGCCGGACTGTTCTCGAACGGCTCCGACACGTATGTTCCGCCGTCCTTATACAGCAGCAGGGCGCCGATGCCGGCATATTCGCCGGTGGTCATCTGGCTGATGTCCTCCCGGTCCTCCTTGGGATAATACACAGTATACGGGTCCACCGTCTGCAACATCGCGTCGATGGCGTCCTTGAATGCCGTCTCCGAATTGATGGTGTCCACATAGTTCATTTCCAGCTCCTTGACTATGGAGCTGAACGTGTTCAGACCGCGGGCCACCGACATGTCCTTGCTTTTCTGCGCACTCACTATTCCGGCCGTCACGATGGCGGCACACAACAATGCGCCTCTGATAATCCTTTTCATATTCTATATAACAATCGGTGGTCCGGATGTATTATCCTGAATCGGGGTTATTTGTGTGGATAGTCGATGGTGTAGTGCAGTCCGCGGCTCTCCTTGCGGTCCATTGCCTGGCGCGTGACGAGATATGCCACGTTTATGATGTTGCGCAACTCGCACAACTGGCGCGTGGGCTTGCTGCGGCGGAACAGGTCCTCGGTCTCCTGATACAGGATGTCGAGGCGGTTCCAGGCGCGTTTCAGGCGCAGGTCGCTGCGTACGATGCCCACATAGTAGGCCATTATCTGGCTCACTTCCTTTTCCGACTGGGTGATGAGCACCATTTCCTCGTGCGGAATCGTCCCCTCGTCGTTCCATTCGGGCACGTCGTCGCGCCAGTCGTACCCCTTGATGGCCTCGATGGCGTGACGGGCGGCCGCGTCGGCATATACCACGGCCTCTATCAGCGAGTTGCTGGCCAGGCGGTTGCCGCCGTGCAGGCCGGTGCACGAGCATTCGCCGAGGGCGTACAGCCGGTTGATGCTCGACTCGCCGTCCAGGTTCACGGCGATACCGCCGCACAGGTAGTGCGCGGCCGGTGCCACGGGTATCATGTCCTTGGTGATGTCGATGCCCAGCGACAGGCACTTCTCATAGATATTGGGGAAATGCTTCTTTGTTTCCTCCGGATCCTTGTGCGTCACGTCGAGCATGACGTGGTCGGTACCGTTCAGCTTCATCTCCGAGTCGATGGCGCGGGCCACGATGTCGCGCGGAGCCAGCGACAGACGCTCGTCATACTTGTGCATGAATTCGGTGCCGTCTATGTTCTTCAGGATGGCGCCGTAGCCGCGCATGGCCTCGGTGATGAGGAAGCTGGGACGGTCGCCGGGATGATACAGGGCCGTGGGATGGAACTGTATGAATTCCATATCCTTGACCGTTCCCTTGGCGCGGTACACCATCGCGATGCCGTCGCCGGTGGCCACCAGAGGATTGGTGGTGGTGGTGTACACGGCTCCGACGCCGCCCGTGGCCATGACGGTCACTTTTGCCAGGAACGTATCGACATTGCCGGTAGCTTCGTTAAGGATGTATGCGCCATAGCACTGTATGTCGGGTGTGCGGCGGGTCACTACTTTGCCGAGATGGTGCTGGGTGATAATCTCTACCGCATAATGGTTCGTGAATACGGCGATGTTGGGATGGTTGTTTACCGTTTCTATCAAGCTCGTCTGTATCTCGGCTCCTGTATTGTCGGCATGGTGCAGGATACGAAACTCGGAGTGTCCTCCTTCTTTATGCAGATCGAATTCTCCGCTTTCTTTCTTATCGAAATTAACTCCCCATCGGATAAGCGCCTCGATCTGGGCAGGGGCCTCGCGCACGACTTTCTCCACGGCTGCCCGGTCACTGATCCAGTCGCCGGCGATCATCGTGTCTTCTATGTGCTTCTCGAAATTATCTACTTTCAAGTTGGTTACGGAAGCGATACCTCCTTGCGCGAAATATGTGTTGGCTTCTTCTTGTCCGGCTTTACAGATAAGTGCTACGCTCTTGCCTTCATTGGCTACTTTCAGAGCGAAACTCATACCGGCGATTCCTGAGCCTATCACTAAGTAATCGAATCTTTGTACCATGTTTTCTACTGTTTAGGCTCACAAAGTTAGGGATTAACTGATTAGGTTGTTCCTTTTGCGCTTGCTTTTCGTACAAAATAAATATGGACTACAGGTTTTCCGGATAGAGCCTTGCGGGTTGTGTTACTGCAACCCGGCTTGCAGTGGAGGTCTTTAGAATTGGACGGATAATCCCAGCGTGAAGGTACGGGCTACAGGATAGATGGAAGTGGTCTCGATACCGGGTTCTACGCCATTCACGTTGATATTAGCGGGATCGCCTCCGGTATATCCGGTAAGTGTAAATACATTATTTACCGAGAAATAGCAGCGTAACGATTGAATCCATTTATTGTCTGGGAGAGGGGACAAAAATATCATTATACGGGATTTAGCGCCGGTGCCCGTGGCTTTGAGACGGATTACTTCGGTTATAACAACCTGAAAGCGGGTGGTACAGTGAAATACGGAGACGTGACTTCTTTCCAAAACGAGAATCGTCTGGCCTCATTCATGGGTCGTTTCAATTATATGTATGACAACCGTTTTATCGCCACCGTGAACTTACGTGCGGACGGTTCCTCTAAATTGGGTATGAATAATAAATGGGGCTTCTTCCCTTCCGCTTCCGCCGCTTGGGTGTTGAATGAGGAGGCTTTCTTGAAAGACGTGGATTGGCTGAGCCAGTTGAAACTACGTGCGGGTTATGGTCTGACCGGTAACCAAGATGCTATCGAGGCTTATAACTCGTTGGCTTTGATGAGCCCGAACGGTGTGACTTCCGTCAATGGAAATTCTACCGCTACCTATGGCTTTACACGTAACTCGAACCCGGACTTGCGTTGGGAGGTGAAAAAGACATTCGATGTGGGTGTGGACGCCGGTATCCTCGATGGCCGCTTTACGTTGACTGCCGATTGGTATACTTCCAAGACTACGGATCTGTTGTATAAATACGCGGTTCCGGTTCCTCCGTTCGTATATCCGGAATTATTGGCGAACTTGGGAGAGATGACCAACTCCGGCGTGGAATTGGCTGTAAGCGGTGGTATCGTGAAGACAAAGGATTTCGATTTCAACATGGGCGTGAATTTCTCTTACCAGAAGAATAAATTGAACTCCTTGAGCGGTTCTTATATGGGACAAGAGTTGCAGGCGAAACAATATATGGATCTGTCCAGTATGAGTGGTGCCGGTTTCGTAGGAAACAACCGTGTGGTTTATCAGATGGTAGGCTATCCTGTCGGAGTGTTCTACATTCCTCGTTGCTTGGGCTTGACTCCGGCTTTGGATGAGAATGGAAACGCTATCGAAGGCCGCTATATCTACAACTTGGATCAGACGATCGATGGAAAAGAGGGTTTGGATACCAATGATGGTGGCGACCGTTATATCGCCGGACAAGCCATGCCGAAATATTATCTGGGAATGAACTTCAGCTTCCGCTACAAACGCTTTGACTTGATGACGCAGATGAACGGCGCTTTCGGTCATAAGATCTTCAACGGTACATCGCTAGCTTATATGAACTTGAGCCAGTTCCCTACATACAACGCATTGGCTAAGGCTCCGGAAAGCAAGATCTACGACCAGTCGATCTCTGATTATTGGTTGGAAAAGGGTAATTATTTGAATATCGATTATATTACGTTGGGTTACAACATCGATTGCAAAAAGATCGAGAAATACGTGAAGAATATCCGTGTGACATTCTCGGTGAACAACGTAGCTACGATCACGGGTTACTCCGGTTTGTCTCCGATGATTAACAGTACGACGGTCGATAAAGATAATAATGACCTAGGTATGGATAACAAACGTTTCTATCCGTTATCCCGTACGTATTCATTAGGTTTGAGTGTTAACTTCTAAATCCATTTAAAGAGTCATGAAAAAGAAATTTATATATAGCTTTATGATAGCCGCTGCCGCCGCGGCATTTTCTTCCTGTTCTAATTTTTTGGAAGAGCGTCCTACAGACGCGTTTGATGAGGAGACCGCGTTCCAAAGCCCTACGTTGGTCTATGTAAACACGGTTGCGAGCTTGTACAATAATATGTTTAAGATCATGGGTAACGACCGTCATGTATATGACTTGAATACCTTCTCCAGCGATGAGGCTATGCTCCCTTGTCGTATCGGCGACTGGGAAGATGGCGGTTTATGGCAGAATATTTTCTTACACCGTTGGGGCACGATGAATGATTTGACCAAGAACTCTTGGGATTTCTTGTATGAGCAGATCGGAAAATGCAACCAGAGTGTTGATAAGTTGCAAGCCTTTGCCGAGGAACAACCGGACGTGGAATATTTCAAGGTTTATCTGGAAGAGGTCCGTGCGGTCCGTGCGTTTTTCTATTATGAGTTGTTGGATTTGTTCGCTCGTGTTCCGTTGGTAACTTCCTCTACGACACCGATGTCTGAGGTAAAGCAATCTGAGCGTAGCGTTGTATTTAACTTTGTCCGTTCGGAGTTGGAGGAGGCGTTGCCTTATCTTTCAGATAACCGCAGTAACCAAAAAGGTGAGTATTACGGACGTATTACCAAGCCGGTGGCTTATATGATCTTGGCTAAGTTGGCGTTGAATGCGGAGGTTTATGCGGACGACAATTGGACGGACGGCAATCGTCCGGCTGGAAAGAACATCAAGTTTACCGTTGACGGTAAAGAGATGAACGCTTGGGAAGCTACGATCGCTTATGTGGATAAGCTGGAGGCTTTGGGCTATAAATTGCAGGGAAACTTCTCGGAGAATTTCGCCGTAGCGAACGAGACCTCGGTTGAGAATATTTTCACGGTTCCTA
>OIGD01002109.1_pt1 | contig 16420 bp, 11 predicted proteins | sample 1582211 | NCBI WGS metagenome assembly OIGD01 (sample SAMN04414078, study PRJEB24778) | human gut metagenome | material: faecal | host: Homo sapiens
TCCGGTATCATAAAGGGTGTCGGTGAGGCACTGGCAAAACGTATCGTTAAAAAATTCAAGATGGATTCTCTGCGCATAATTGAAGAAGAACCGGAACGACTGGCGGAAGTTAAAGGTATCTCGGAACGAAAAGCAAGAGATATCGCTGTTTCTTATAATGAAAAGAAAGAGATGCAGGATGCGATTATTTTCCTGACCGGATATGGAATATCAATCAATCTGGCGGTAAAGATCTTCAATGAATATGGACAGGAGATGTATAAGATCATCCGGTCAAATCCGTATAAGATTGCAGAGGACATAAACGGTGTCGGATTTAAGACGGCAGATGAGATCGCGGAGCGAATGGGGATCAGCAGTGACTCGGATTTTCGTATCCGCTCGGCACTGTTATATACATTGTTAAATGCGAGCCAGCTCGGACATATGTATCTTCCGAAGCAGATGCTGGTGGCAAAGACCTATTCGCTCTTGGTTGCTGACAATGTACCATATAATGAAGAACTGGAAGATGAGATCGGAAGCCAGATTATAGAACTTCAGATGACGGGTAAGGCGATCGTAAAGGAGCTTGCCGGAGATGTTACTGCTGTCTATGCGGCGGCAAATTATTATATTGAACTGAATTCGGCGAGGATACTGTCAGATATCGATCTGGATTTCACATCAGAGGATCGACCGTTGGATAAGATGCTTGCGCAAATCGAGGAAGCAGAGAAGATCACACTGGAAGAAAAACAAAAACTTGCGATCAAGAATGCGGTCAACAATGGTGTGGCAGTGATCACAGGTGGACCGGGTACCGGTAAAACAACAACGATCAATGCCATGATCAAGATGTTTGAGAAGCTGAATTTGGAACTGCTGCTTGCGGCACCGACCGGACGCGCGGCAAAGAGAATCACCGAGGCAACCGGATATACGGCACAAACGATTCATCGCCTGTTGGAGCTGTCCGGTGGCGGGATTGATGAAGAAGGCAACCGCTCTGCTTATACATTTGTAAGAAATTCAAATAATCCGTTAGAAGCGGATGTGATCATAATAGATGAGATGTCGATGGTAGACAGCAGTCTGTTCTACAGCCTGCTGCAAGCGATCATGCCGGGAACCAGGCTGGTACTGGTAGGAGATTCCAATCAGCTTCCATCGGTCGGACCGGGCAATGTATTAAAGGATATCATTCGTTCGGGGGTATTCTCTGTAACGGTGCTGGACAAGATATTCCGACAGGGTGAGAATAGTGACATTATTACGAATGCCCATTTGATCAATGCGGGAAAGCAGCTTGAGATCAATAATAAGAGCAGGGATTTCTTCTATATTCCAAGACAGGGATCACAGGATATCATTGCGGAATTGAAGCATTTAATCTTAGACAGTCTGCCGGGCTTCTTTCAGGTCGACCCGATGAATATCCAGGTGCTTACTCCGATGCGTAAGTATGAGCTGGGTGTCGAGAATCTGAATAAACGATTGCAGGAGATCCTGAATCCTTCGAGCAGAAGCATACCGGAGAAAGAGAAAAATGATGTTGTATTCCGTAAGGGTGACAAGGTCATGCAGATCAAGAACAACTATAAGCTGGAGTGGAAGATCATGGATGCAAAGGGCCGCTTTGTGAAGGAAGAGGGCGTAGGTGTATTTAACGGAGATGTTGGTTTTATAAAAGAAATCGATGAATTCGATCAGAAGATCGTTGTCGAATACGACGACGGAAGACTGGTAGATTACCTTTATTCCCAGCTTGATGAACTGGAACATGCTTATGCCATCACGATACATAAATCACAGGGAAGCGAATATCCGGTCGTAGTGATTCCACTTCTTACAGGACCGGCAAAGCTGTTGAATCGGAATCTGCTCTATACGGCAGTTACGAGAGCCAGAAAAGGTGTTGTGATCGTAGGAAATATCGGTCTGGTTAAGACGATGATCGATAATATCGATGAACAGAAGCGGTATACGACATTTGCTGAACGACTGGCAGAACTGGCATAAATCCAGAGTGATAAAGGGGGATAAAATATGCGGGAACAGAATATGTGGAACCGGACGCTTATGGATCTTGTATTCCCAAGGAGATGTCCGATCTGTGATGTAGTTATGGCATATGGCGAACAGGGCATCTGTAACAGGCATAAGACGCTGCCATATGTGACCGGGCCGGTCTGTATGAAATGCGGGAAGGAGCTTTCGGAAGCTGAACAGGAATATTGTGAAGACTGCAGGCGACACACCAGAAGCTTCGAGCGGGCATATCCGGTCTTTCGTTATGAGGAGCCGGTTGCATCCAGTGTGCTTGCTATTAAATATCATAATAAACGGGAATATGTGGATTATTATGGCAACCTTGTGGCAGAACGTCTCAGAAAAGCAGGGGTTGCAGACCGGATACAGATTATTCTTCCGGTGCCGATACATAAGCGCAGAAGAAAGAAACGTGGCTATAATCAGGCTGAGCTTTTGGCCGAGGTGGTAGGACGACAGCTTCATCTTCCGGTAGATAAGACGCATTTGCTCCGGGTATCAGAGACAGCACCGCAGAAGGAATTATCTCCGCTTGAACGCGCTAATAATATTAAACAGGCATTAGAAGTTAAGATGCTTCCGGTGGAATGGAAGACAGTGTTATTAATAGATGATATCTATACGACAGGGGCAACGGTGCAGGCATGTACAGAAGCCTTGCAGGAGGCCGGAGCGGAACAGGTCTATGTCGGAGTGATATGCGTAGGAGAAGGCCGATGAGAGGACTTGGCTTATAGTCGGTTCTGTGATAGAATAAATGATATCTGCGGATGTTTAAAAGAATCGGCAGGAGAAATATACAGAAATGGAAAAGGCGTATCAGCCGGGGTGAGAGATGAGATTTCGTCCGTGTATCGATATACATAATGGAAAAGTAAAACAGATCGTTGGCAGCAGCCTTCAGGATGAAGGCAATACTGCGAAGGAGAATTTTGTATCTGAGTATGACGGGGCTGCATTTGCAAGGATGTATAAGGCTGCCGGGCTACATGGTGGACATATCATTTTATTGAATCCTGCGGGGAGCGGGTACTACGAAGCGGACTGCCATCAGGCAGAGCTTGCGCTTGCGGAATATCCGGGAGGGCTGCAGATCGGCGGCGGAATCAATGCCGAGAATGCCGGACGGTTTCTTGATATGGGAGCATCCCATGTGATCGTCACATCCTATGTCTTTAAGAATGGTGAGATCAACTACGATAATCTGACTGCGATCAGACGGGCAGTCGGAAAGGAACATCTGGTGTTGGACTTAAGCTGTAGAAAACGCGAGGACGGATACTACATTGTGACAGATCGCTGGCAGAAGTTTACAAATGTGAAGATAACAGCAGATACATTGGACATGCTTTCCGATTATTGTGATGAATATCTGATCCATGCTGTAGATGTGGAAGGTAAGGCATCCGGTATAGAGATGCATATCGCAAAGCTTCTTGGAGATTGGGGCAGAATACCTGTAACTTATGCAGGTGGTATTGCATCATTTGATGATCTGGATAAGCTCCGTGTGTTGGGGCAGAATCGGATTGATTTCACGATAGGCAGTGCACTTGATATTTTTGGAGGACATATGAAGTATCAGGATGTTTTGCAGTATTCAGATCAGTAATGAAGTGTTGAATGAACATGATTCATGAGATAGAGTTATATGTACAGTTGAGAAGGAAGGTACATAGCAATATAGAAAACATGGAGGGACAATAAGACATGAGAAAAATGAAGAAGGTTGCAGTCATGTGCCTGACAGCAGCGATGACGATGTCATTGCTTGCAGGCTGTGGCGGAGCAAAGAAGGATACCGATGGTTCGACTTCTGAGACAGAAGTGACAACAGAGGTATCAACCGAAGAAGAGACAACCGAAGCTACGACCGAAGAAGCAACAACAGAGGAGGAACTCGGGGTGTCAGACGGCGATAAGGTGATCAATATCAACTTTGATGATAAAGATACCGATGGTTTCCATACTTATACAAATGGTGGAAATGAAGAAATGACCAATGAAGATGGAGAACTTCGTATTAATATTAAGAAGACGGGAAGCGTAGACTATGCGAACCAGATCTATTATGATGGATTCCGTCTGTATCAGGGTTGTGTCTATGAATATTCCTTCGATGTCCGTTCTGATCTGGAACGTACGATTGAATGGAGATTACAGATCAATGGTGGAGATTATCATGCATACACCAGTGATGTGATCACGATCGGACCGGAGACACAGCATATCACAGCACAGTTTAAGATGGAGGAGGATTCCGATCCTGCACCAAGACTTTGCTTCAACATGGGAAAACAGGAAGGTATGACCGGAGATGAAGCAGAGCATAATATTTATTTTGATAATATTTTATTAGAGGCAGTTGATGCTTCCGGCGCACAGCAGGTAGAAGCAACACCTGATCCTATGGCTATCAATGTGAACCAGGTGGGCTACATGACCGGTGACTCCAAGGTCGCTACCGTGATCGGAAAAAATGCGAAATCATTTGAAGTAATTGATGTGGCATCAGGAAAATCTGTATATTCAGCAGATCTGCCGGAAGAAGCTACCTACGATCCACCATCAGAGATGTTCTGTAAGCAGGCGGATTTCTCATCCGTAAAGGATGCAGGAACCTATAAGATCAAGACAGATGATGGAGAAGAATCAGTGGAATTCAAGATCGGTGACGACATTTACGGAGATCTGTATAAGGATGTCGTGCTGATGCTTTATAATCAGCGTTGCGGTGTGGAGCTTGATAGCAGCATTGCAGGTGAATTTGCACATCCCGCCTGCCATACAGGTGAAGCGGTTGTATACGGAACAGATAAGAAGATCGATGTAACAGGCGGCTGGCATGATGCCGGTGATTATGGACGCTATGTTGTATCAGGTGCAAAGACAGTACAGGATCTGTTCTTAACATATGAAGACAATGGATATAAGGCAGATGACATCGGTATTCCGGAGAGCGGAAACGGTGTGCCGGATGTCTTAGATGAAGCAAGATTTGAGCTGGACTGGTTGCTCAAGATGCAGGATGCAAATGGTGGTGTATATCATAAGGTAACCTGTGATGTATTCCCTGAGACAGTTATGCCGGAAGAAGAAACCGCACAGCTGATCGCATGTCCGATCTCAAATACAGCGACCGGAGATTTTGCGGCTGTTATGGCAAAGGCTTCAGTTCTTTATAAAGATTACGATGCGGATTTTGCAGCAAAATGTCTGGATGCATCAAAGAAGGCATATGAATACCTGAGCGGGAATATGGATGCTTACGGATTCTCAAATCCGGACGATATCGTAACAGGTGAATATCCGGATACGATCTTCCGTGATGAGACGATCTGGGCAGCGGTAGAATTATATGCAGCAACCGGAGATGCTTCCTATAAGAAGGCTGCCGATGCGATCATTGAGGGTAGCGATATCGTAAACTATGGACTTGGATGGGCAGATGTCGGATATTACGCTCTGTATGACTACATCAAATATGACGGCGGTTCTGCCAAGGCAAACGAATTGTTCTTCAATGAAGTAGATAAGACCGTAGATCAGATTAAAGACAACGGTTTCGGTGTATGGGTATCACCAACCAAGACATTTGCATGGGGAAGCAATATGAACATTGCAAATAAAGGAATGTTACTTCTGATGGCAAATAAGCTTAAGCCAAATGCAGATTATGTAAAATATGCTTCATACCAAAGAGACTATCTGCTTGGAAGAAATGCAGTCGGCTACTGTTATGTAACAGGCTATGGTACAAGAACTCCGCTTCATCCGCACCACAGACCATCTCAGGTATTAGAGGTAGCAATGCCGGGTATGTTAGTAGGTGGCGCAGACAGTAATCTGGAAGATCCATATGCAAAGGCTGTTCTTCTGGGCAAAGCACCGGAGAGCAGATATGCAGACAATGCGCAGTCATTCTCCTGTAATGAGGTGACGATCTATTGGAATTCTCCGATGATCTATCTGATGTCAGGACTTGGCAACACGAAATAAACACACAAAATAACACACACATAAATAGCACAGCCGATCGGGATAACTGTTCGGCTGTAGCTGGTATAAGAGAGTTTTCATTATGGACAAAATAAAGAAGTTATTAGAAAAAGAAATTGTCAGATATGTAATAGCAGGCGGGGCAACTACGGTTGTAAATATTGTATCTTTTTATCTGCTGCGTCTGTTTACCGATTTGTCAAGAAGCGTAGCGAATATCATAGCTATATCACTGGCGATTTTATTCGCATTCTTTGCAAATAAGTTTTTTGTGTTCACAGAGAGCAGTAAAAAAGATGCAGGAACGCTGATACGGGAATTTATCTCCTTTGTCGGAACAAGGCTTCTTGCGATGCTGGTTGAAGTTGTCGGCACGAATCTGTTATGTGATTCGTTCCGCTACAATGAATTTATATCGAAGATCATTGTTCAGTTCTTTGTAGTCATAATCAATTATGTATTCGGTAAGTGCTTTGTCTTTAAGAAAGAAAAAACGTCAATCCGGATATTTATGAGAAGAAATTATCTTATCCTGCTTGCGGGAGTGATTCCTGCGTGCTTCCTTTTAGGGGTATGGATCGCGGAAAAGATCGGACCGTTTGGAGGAAACAGTCTGACTATGGTAGACAGTCTTCATCAGTATCTTCCGTTTTTCTCAGATTATTATGACAAGTTAAAGAATGAAGGCAGTCTGTTCTATACATGGGATATCGGACTTGGAAGTAATATGTTGGCGATCATCGCATATTATATTGCATGTCCGATCAATTTCCTTGTTGTATTATTCAAAAGAGAACATATCTATATAGCAATGAGTTTGTTCATCGGAATCAAGATCGTACTTTCCGGTATGTCATTTGCATATTATATGCGTGAGAAATGCAGGAATTATAAGACATATGATGCTGCGATCCTGATCTTCTCAACGGCATATGCGATCAGTAATTATGTGATCGGATATTCATGGAATCTGATGTGGATGGACTGTATCATGATCCTTCCGCTCATCATGGCAGGCTTTGAGCGTATGACAGAGAGTGGGGATTATAAGCTCTATGTTCTGTCTTTGTTCTATGCGCTGATGTGTAACTATTATATGAGTTTTATGATCTGTATCTTCCTCGTTATGGTCTTTCTGCTGACGAACCATAAGAGTGTGAAGAGATTCTTTACCGATGGCTTCCGATTTGCCGGATGCTCTCTGCTGGCAGCGGGTATGTCGGCATTTCTGTTGATCCCGGCATATCTGGGATTGAATACAACAGCGTCGGCGACCAGAGTATTTCCGAAATGGGAATGGTATGGAAGTATATGGGATCAGATCAAACAGCTGTTTTATCTGACGAAGCCGATCAAGAACCAGCAGTTTGACGGCGGCCTGAACATTTATTGCGGAACGATCTGTTTTGTTCTGGTATTTGTCTATCTGTTTAACCGGAACATTAAGCTGTGGGATAAGATAAAGAATGTGATCATTCTGGTAGTGATCTTTGCAAGCTTTAATAATAAGCTGTTGAATTATATCTGGCATGGCTTTCATGATCAGTACGGAATTCCGAACCGATTCTCATTCCTGTTCATTTTCCTGATGCTTGCCATGTGCTGTGAGGTGCTTCTGCTTCTGGATAAGAAAGATACCTTTGCGGTACTTCTGGCTGTAGCGTTTGGATATGGTTTTCTGATCTTATCCTATAAGAAATGTACGATTGAGCGTCAGACCCTGATCTGGACTGAGATATTCCTGACGGTATATGCATTGTTAATACTGGCATTTACCCTGACAAAGGGAGTCTGGCGGAAGCTTGTCATATATGTACTGACCATAGCCTGTCTGGTAGAGACGGTCACAAATGGAATTAAGGGATATGACAGCAACGGATATGTCGATATCAGCCAGTATTTTGGCATGGAATCATCGATGAATCAGGCGATCGATACACTGGACTGTAAGGATAAGGCATATAGGGTAGAGCTGATGAATACAAAGATCGTAGATGAGCCTACTTATTATAATCTTAAGAGCGTCTGTCTGTTCGGATCGACAGTGTCCGCTGATCTGGTTGATATGATGCATGACCTTGGATATTACACAGGCGCAAATGAATTCCTGTTCGACGGCGGTAACACCTTATCCAATTCATTACTGGGTGTGCGTTATCTGTTACAGAGAGAGGGCGAATATAATTATTTTGATGTCAACTATGTAACAGATGTAGATGGAGTGAACATATATGAAAATCCATATGCGTTAAGTCTTGGCTACATGGTAAATAATGACCTGTTAGATTATGATGGTACGATCGGTAACATGTTCGATACCTTAAATCAGTTCGTGAAGCTGTCAACCGGTGTGCCGGGTGTATTCTCACAGTTATATCCGGAAGTAACGATGTACAGTGATAACTGCGAGCTGTCACATGATAGTGATACCAGTGAGTATTATTCCTATACAAGAACGGACAACAGTAAGTGCGATTTCCAGCTGAGCTTTGATGTGACGGACGAGTCTGCAGATATCTATATTCTGGCAAACAGCTCCGGTATCAATAAGGTAAGGATCTATGTAGACGGAGAGGAACAGAATTATGAGAGACTTCAGAACCAGACTTACCATGTCGGACATCTGGTTCAGGGACAGACCGTAACGGTTGAGTATTGTTTTCAGAGTTCACAGGCGAACAGCGGAAGTGCCAGATTGGTCGTATCTTCCTTTAACTGGGATTCCTTCTTACAGGCATATGATATATTAAGTGCTCAGCAGATGCTGGTTGGTAAAATGGAAGATGGTTATGTGAAAGGATATATGACGATCGACTATCCGGGACTGCTGTTTACATCCATCCCGTATGATAAGGGTTGGACAGCTTATGTAGATGGCAAGAAGTATGAGATCGATACGGTAGGAAATGCTTTCATAGCCTTGAAGCTTGCGGCCGGAGAGCATGTGATCGAGTTCAGGTATTTCCCACCGGGCTTGAAGCTTGGACTGATTCTTACATTTGCATGCTGGATCTTGTTCGGATTCTTATGCGGAAGAACACAGCTTCAGAATCGCCTGGAAGGTGCGGCATCCGGCAAGCGGAGACGCAGAAGTCGGTCAGGTGAAATCTCCGATGTAGAGCCATCAGATATAATAGAGGTATCAAAGGATGATGAGAGGCTTCCGGAGTCTGTACGGAATGAAGCTGAACCGTCGACAGATGATGATTATTACAAGCATGTAGATGAGATCCTTAAGGATGTATTTGACGATGACAAGAAGTAGAAATCGGGAATCTGAGCATCTGCAAGGCGACCATTTGAAGGCTGTAGATAGGATGTATAACATAGATAAAAAATGAGTGGCGTACATCCGGTAAATTTGTTTATATCTGACATATTATAAAAAGAAACAGAATAATGTTGTTAGTTATATATAGTAAAAAATATCAAAAAAGACCTATAGATTTTATGAAAAATCTATAGGTTTTTTTATCATCTCGTTGACCTTAACATTCATTTATAATATAATAACATGTGGAGTCAAAGTATTAGATTCAAAAAAGTAGAAATAGAGGTGCATCAATGGAGAAAATTAAGGAGTTGGGTTGGAAACCGGTCGCAGCAGCCGGTGCGGTACTTGGTCTTCTGGCTGGTATCTTAGGTGTTGCAGGGGTAGGAGCGGGTGCTCTGATCGTTGGAATACTTGCTGCGATTGTAACATTTGGAGGCTTGTTTATCGTCTGCGGTGACAGTGCCGGAGGCAATGGTGGCAAGGGAGATAAATATAAGAAATTATTTATGAATCTGCCAATCGGATTTGCACAGGCAAAGATCATAGAAGATCCTGTAAACGGAACCAGTTATCAGATCGTAGATGCAAACGAGATCTTTGGCGAGTACTTCAAACTCGATGTCAGTGATTACACCGGCAAGAATCTGAAGGAGAGTAAGATTGAAGTCCTTCAGGATATCAATGCATGGTTCACGGCATATAATAACTCCGGAACAAAAGAAGGAGATCTGATGGATGTCGAGATCACGATGGAATCCCTTCAGAAGGTATTCAATACCGTAATGTATAAGTCAGAAGCAGATTACATTAACATGGTCGTTATCGATATCACAGATCAGAAAGATACAGAGAACAAATTGTCCAAGGCAATTGTTGATGCGAATGCAGCCTATAAGACACAGGCTGAGTTCCTTGCAAATATGAGCCATGAGATCCGTACACCTATCAATGGTATTCTGGGTATGCTCCAGCTTACATTGATGGCAGATGATCTTCAGGCAGATTACAGAGATAATCTTGTAACCGCAAAGAACTGTGCGGATACATTGCTCCGACTGATCAATGATATTCTTGATATCAGTAAACTGGAAGCAGGAAAATACAAGATCAAAGAAGAAACATTTGATATCAAGCAGGCGATCGAGGAGACGGTTGCTGCACAGGTACCACTTGCAAATAATAAGGGGTTACAGCTCGACTGTTCATTTGGAAACAATATTCCAAAGCTGGTAAAGGGCGATGGACAGAGAATTCAGCAGGTATTAAACTGCCTGTTATCAAACGCGATCAAGTTCACCTCCGAAGGAAGTGTCCGTGTTAAGATCGCATCCATGGATATGGAAGGGGAAAATAAAGTTAAGATCCGTATGGCGGTTGCAGATACCGGAATCGGTATTTCAGAAGCAAACATGAGCAAGCTGTTCATCCGTTTCAGTCAGGTTGATTCTTCTGATACAAGAAGATACGGCGGATCAGGACTTGGACTTGTAATCACAAAGCAGATCGTTGAACTGATGGGTGGTAACATTCAGGTTCAGAGTAAAGAAGATATTGGTTCTACTTTCATCGTAGAAGTACCTATGAAGGTTGTAAAGGCATCTGATGATGCATTAGAAGAGGTTGAAAAGGAAGAAGAACCGGCAGTATTCTCAATCAATGCACACAGCAAAGCAAGAATCCTTGTAGCAGAGGATGAACCGGTTAATCAGCAGGTAATCGGTAAGCTGCTTGGTATGGCAGGCTTCTCTTATGATATTGCAGAGAATGGTCAAAAAGCAGTTGAACTCTTCAAGCAGAAGATCTACGATGCCGCTTTATTCGATGTACAGATGCCTGTTATGGATGGTATCGCAGCTACGCAGGAGATCCGTGAGATCGAGCAGAAGGAAAAGAGAAAGAGACTTCCAATTATCGCAGTAACGGCGAGAGCGATGTTCGGCGATAAGGAACGAATCCTTGAGAATAAACTGGACGATTACATAGCTAAGCCATACAATCTGAATGATGTTGTTGAGACATTAAATAAATATATTGATGATTAACGTAAGGAGGTCATTTGAAAATGGCAGGTAATTTTTTTCAGAATGCATTTGAAAAGACAAAGTCATTAGCCAATCAGGCAGTTGACAGTACAAAATGTGCTGCACAGAAGACGAAGATAAAAGGTAAGATTTCATCTGAGAATTCAAATCTTGACAGAATCTATACAGAGATCGGAAGATATTATTACAATCTGAATAAGGAAGAAGCACCGGAGGAGATCAAGCATCTGTTCGACAGCGCTGCAAAGGGCCTGGAGAACATCGCAGCTCTGGAGAAAGAGTACAGAGAAGTAGAGGAACAGGAACACCGTATTATGAACAGTGGCAACCAGTATCAGCAGACGCCACCACAGGGCATGTACAATCAGCAGATGAACGGAATGCCACCACAGGGCATGTACAATCCACAGATGAACGGAATGCCACCACAGGGCATGGCACCACAGATGAACGGAATGCCACCACAGGGCATGGCACCACAGATGAATGGAATGCCACCACAGGGTATGGCACCACAGATGAATGGAATGCCACCACAGGGTATGGCACCACAGACGAATGAGATGCCACCGCAGCAGAATGTCGCACCTGCACCACAGGCAGAGCCTGTACAGGAATCCGCACCGGCAGCTGCACCTACATCCCAGCCGGAAGCAGTTCCACAGAACGAAGAAAACGTTTAAATAAGAAAACAGACATAAAAACACAGCCCCCATATAGCCAGGTTAGTTATATGGGGGCTGTATTTTTATGTTGAAATTTGTTTTTCTATGAAAGCGTTCCGGTTGGAGAACAGGTCAGTTTAACGGTCTTTGTAACAGACTTTACTAGTTTATTATTAATATATTCCTGACCGGTGGCTGTGGCTGTTCCATAATTAGAACAGCGTGTGCTGTATTTATTGGATATCTTCCAAGTCGAATCCTTAATAGTAGCGGATACAGATGAAGATGTACAGGTTGCGGTTGTACCATTGTATGAGAAACGAGCAGTTACTGTTACAGACCAGAGAACTGTACCATTAGCATTCTTACAATAAGTTGTTTTGTAGCCAGTCTTTGTTTTTGCCGTATTTGATGCCATAGGAGAAAAAGAAGCAGTTTCTTCTATAACTGTCTCATAATATAAGGTATCATCTGCCAATGTTTCAATTGTTGCAGCTTGAGCAGTCGCAGTCGGTGCAAAAATTAGATGCAGACAAAGAATGATACCTGCGATAATACTTATTTTTTTCATTTGTATATTACCTCTGTGTTTGTTAATTTGTTGTTTCTGTTGTCGTTGATTCTTCGGTTGGTAATACTGCATCTCCGGGAGGATTTCCATCTTCCCATTCACAATCCGGAAGTTCCCCAATTACTGTTTCGGTATAAGCAAGCTGAGATTCATTCGCCATGCGGTATATATTATATTCATAACAAAGCCCTGCAAAGAGGAGAGTTAAGATCGCGATCATTAAGAGAACCAATGTAGATCTGATATAAGCAGAGGTTGAAAGATCTTTTTGCAGGGTCTCTCCATCCTTTGATGTAAGATAAGTGATCATTTGATCTTTGGGCTCTCCAAATTCTTGTTTTAATGTAGTTAAAGTGATAACAGCACCTGTCTCGGCATATTCCTCTATCGTAGAACGGATATCTGAAAGAAATTGTCGCTCCATTTTACGATACACAGGAAGTGTTCGTTTTATATCATGTAAATAACGCTTAACTGCATGTTGTTCCTGCTTATTCATGGATTTCCTCATCTCCTGTATAGTTTAAAATATTATTGATCGCCTCGTGTGTTTCCCGGTAATCTTTTAACAGAAGCTCTAAACGCTTTTTACCCGAAGCTTCCAGATGATAGTATACACGCATTAGACGTTTCCCGGCAGGCATCTTATAATCAGAGATCAAGCCTGCATCAATTAATTTGTATAGTGCCGGATACAGTGATCCTACAGGTATATCCATGACACCATTTGTCTGTTCTTTTAAAATCTGAGTTAATTCATATCCATAATAGTCTCTCAGACTTAACAGATACAGAACCATAAGTTCAACAGATCCCCTCCTGAAATTACTTTTGTTGTTGTCCATAGCAACACCTCGCTTATATTTGAATCTATTAATTCTTAAGGTTATGTGTTCCGAATATAGACTTATAGATTCCTAATATATTATAACATAGGATTTTTATAAGTAAAGTATTATATGATATAAAAGTTAAACTTATATATAGAAATACTTTATTTAGAAAAGCTAAAATATTGTTGACAAAGGGATAATGCAGAGTTAATATAGTGCGTGTAATGATACAGGGATTTATGAGCATGCAATTATATTATCTATCTGGTTACAGATTGGTAAGTCAAAAGAAGTGTACAATTTTAAGAATCATTGTGAAGACTTGTCAATAGTATTTAAATGAAGGAGGGAGGATAACGAAAAGCAAATTTTTTGGTAATGGGTATAGTAATATTCGTTAGACATAGAAAAATATTCAAAAAAATGTTTCAGATAAAAGAGGTAAAAACGAATAGTAATGAATTACAATACTAAAGAAAGGGGTATATGATAATTAATTTAAAATTATCATACAGTGTAAAATGAAATATAATTTAAAAGGTTTAATAACAATATTACTTGTAGTAATTCTTTTGTTTAATGTTACTGGTATAGTAAAGGCAGAAACGACAACTGATAAGAATACAATAGACTATCCATATACTATATTTGCGGAATCTGATGAGAACGGTGCTATTACAATTAATGCAGATAATTTTTGCATAAATGGCAATATAGCCACGAATGGCACAATTGTTTCTAGTGGCAATATGAATATTAATGGAAGTAAAAAAGAAAATGTTAATAAGAATGTAATTTATATTTTTGATAAAATTGAATCGCAATATTTTACTAATTGTAAAATTGAGAAATATACCGATGATTATATGGTTAAAGATCAAAATATAGATATTAACACACCTGTGGAGGTAAAGGGAGATATTACTCTTAGTGGAAATGTAAACATTAATGCGCCAATTAAAGCTTATAGGGATATTTCACTGCAGGGTGAAGTGAAAAATTCAAATGATTCTATAATTTATTCAAAATATGGAGATATTGTTATTGATAGTTTAAATGTAAATTTAAATGGATTAATTTATGCTCCGTTTGGTAATGTTGAGATTAAGGCTCAAAATCTTAATCTTAATAATATTGTTATTATTGCAAATAGTATAACATTTGAATGTTCAAGTATAAACGCTAATTATAATAAAAAAATAGCAAATTTTGTGGGGGTTAATTCAGAGAATTTTGTTATTCCATATGAAGATTATATTTATTTTTTGAAATCACGTAGTGATTTATATGATAACACAGAATGCGGTGATATTGATGTTGATAAGTTTATTCAATTAAGTGATGATATAAGCGAGTATGCAAATGTAGATATAGAATATGATGGAATGCAGGTGAAGAAATATATTACAGATTTGGATGAAATATATGGTGATAGCATTACATCCCTAACTGGTTTTAGCTATGAAGAAATTGCTAAAAAAGTACTTTCTATGCAATATGGAGTTGATAAGGGTCAAGTTGTATTGGGAAAATCTATAAATCTTTTAGATGCGAATAATATAAACACATATAAGGGCTTTAACTATGTTATAGAAGGAAATAAAGGCTATATTACAGTTGCAACACATTCAAAGGAAGCTTTAATCAAAGATGTTGTTGAGGGAGAAATTTTACCAGAAAAATATGGTGATTTATATTATTTATCATCTGGTGAATTATATTATAAAAATATAGATTATTATACATTAGATGGTGTGTGTATAGATAAAGATGAATTTTCTGAATTTTTAAGAGAAAGGAAAGAACAGTATTACAATCTTACTTTGAATTTGCTTGCTGACTTAGAGACAGAATGTGTTTATCAGTTAAATAATCTTATATATGTTGATAATTATAACTATGATGATATGTTATTGCAAAAAAGATATGATGGACAATCTGGTTCGGGATATGGTGGTATCGATAACTGTGCCAAATATTTGAAAGATAGATATGGCGGAACTATAACTAAAACATCTTCAAAATCTTTAACAATGGCAACTTTTTCACAAAGTAGTCTTGATAATGGTTCTAATTGCTCTTTAGCAGCAATAACTAGAGTGTTATATTATTATAACAAAAATGGATATACCAAAATAAGTAATGATTATAAAACTATATATAGTAAGGTTAAAAAAATTGCAAAAAAATATGGATATACATCTCGTGATGGAATTTCAGCAACAAAAATAAATAATGTCGTTAATGATGTACTTAAAGATTATGGATATAGTAAAAGTAATTGTAAAGGAATATATGTATGGAATTTTAAAAATCAGGTAAAGAAAGAAATTGATAATAATAGACCAGTAATTATGAATATAGCTAGAGGGTATTATGGTAATCACACAGTAACGGTATGTGGTTATGCAATATATAAAAGAAGTTCAAAAAAATCTAAAATCAGTTCAAATAAAACCTATAATATGATACAGGTTTATGATGGTTGGACAACATACAAAAGATTTATTGATTATTCAGCATTTGCTTATGACTTAGTAACATCAGGATTCGGTTCTTTTAATACCGTAACAATGAAAAAGTAAGGGAAAAATTATGTGGAGTTTTCATTTATTAATTATAGTGTTTATAATAATATTGATTATCACTATGGTTATGTTTTTAATAAAAAAGAAATCTGTGGGTTTAATTATGTTGATAGCAATATTAATTTTGTGTGGAGCGGGAGTAGTACTTTATAATACGGTTTTTTACAATAATTCGAAATATATTACAATTACAAATAAAAACAATAAAGAATTTACTATAAATATAAAAAACCATTTGTTGCAATATGAATACACATATGCCCAATTCAGTTGTGACGTATCTTTTGATATTCTTCAAAAAGAGTTAAAATCACATTATAATAATGCGTATTATGATGATACATTAGATCAGTATGTATTTATAGAAGATAATGTGATATATACCATTAAATATTATGAACATTCTAAGTTTTTATG
>OIGD01002110.1_pt1 | contig 16407 bp, 9 predicted proteins | sample 1582211 | NCBI WGS metagenome assembly OIGD01 (sample SAMN04414078, study PRJEB24778) | human gut metagenome | material: faecal | host: Homo sapiens
AAAAACGAATCACTTTACACAAGAAGTTACTTTTATACCAAAAGCGCAATACGTTAGATATAATACGCAGGCCAACGTCACCACAACACCACCGATAATACCTACAGTACCGATGGCAAAACCGACAACTGGAGTTACCACTCCCCCCCCGGCAACAGCTGTAATCATTAGACCGGAAATCTGATTTGCCTTCTCCGGACACGCCTGCAAAGCCATTGAATAAATAATAGAGAAAACTGATGAAGCAAAAAAGCCTACTGCACCAATACAAACTATATTCACCACATCCTTTTCCACTCCTATTAAAACTAGCAGCGAAACAACACAAGCTACAATATTTATACGAAAGTACCTCATTTCTGCAATACGGGTCAATAAGAACGCCCCTAACAAAGCGCCAATCGTACGACTGAGGAAATAGACTTGAGGAGCAAATTTTACTTGCTCATCAGACCATCCAAAACGGATAGACATAAGTTTCGAACTAATAAAGTTTGTCGCCACATCCACGCCTACAATAAAGAAAATTCCTAAAAACAGTAATAGAATAGTCCGGTCTTTCAGCAAAGCAAACGTATTCCTCATGGAAAGATCACTGTTCGACACAACATTTCTTTCCCGTTCAATAGGGGTTGCAATCAGCCAAACTGTCGACAATAAAGTGATGAAGCCAAGAATGGGGAAGCAATAATACCATTTATCCATCCCCCAATAATGGACAGCCAGCAATACAATCTCCGGACCGACTAAAGAAGAAGCCGCTTTTATTACCTGCCCAACTGTCAAACTACTTGTCAGGAAAGCTTTGTTAGTTATAACATTATTAAGCAACGGATTTAAAGAAACTTGTAAAATAGCATTTCCTATACCCAACAAGGCATAAGCCACCATGCAAGTTACACCATCATACGCCAATAATGGCAGAATCATACCTACAATTGTAATCACCATACTAACAAGTACGGTATTCTTACGTCCCCATTTATTCATCCGATTACCTATCGGAATTCCTAAAAACAAGAACCAAACAAACACCATTGAAGGTACAAACCCGGTCATCATAGGTGACCAGTTAAAACTACGCTGAACATAGTCTGATGAAATACCGACAATATCACAGAAGCCCATCACAAAGAAACCGAAAAGTACCGGAAAGGCTGTCATTATAGAGTTTTGTTTTTTCATTTTCATGGATTTTTATATAAAATGTCTATTCTGTCACTCCCACGTCTTTACGCAGTTTTTCCAATTGAACAGTCAGTGCTTCCCGTACTTTTACATACTTCGGGTTATCATATACATTATTGACCTCCATCACATCTTTTTTCAAATCATACAATTCCCAAAAGTCAATAGCTTCATCATTCCCACTACCCTCTCCATGCCAATGAATCAATTTGTAGCGTTTAGTGCGAATGCCATCATGTTTGCGTACACTACCCACTGCCGGATAATCGTAAAAATGATAGTATAACTCATTTCGCCAATTTTCCGCCTTTCCATTTTTAAACAACGGTAATAAAGAGCGCCCAGACATCTCTTTCGGCACCTCCACTCCTGCAAGGCTCAGGAAAGTCGGTGCCAAATCAATATTCTGCACCAGCTCTTTGCATACCGAATGTTTCTTGACTAAAGAAGGGCACGAAATAATCAGAGGTGTACGGAAAGACTCCTCATACATAAAGCGCTTGTCATACAGTCCATGCTCTCCCAACAGAAAACCTTGATCAGAGGTATAAACTATCACTGTATTATCCAGAACTCCTTTTTCTTCCAAATAATCAAGCAAACGGCCCACTTGTTCATCTACCGAACGGATAGTCCGACAATACTCTTTTACATACCGTTGATATTTCCACCGAAGCAAATCCTTTCCAACCGGAGGATTTTTCAGGAATTCTTCATTTTTCTTGTCATAAATAGCTTCCCATGTAGCACGCTGTTCGCTATCCATCTCAGCCATTGCCATCAGCCAACTGTCTCTAATATATTGCAATGTAGGTTCGTTCTTCAATTCTCTCACCTTAAAATCGAACGCATATCCCATGTGCCGATCAATTGTCAGCTCCTGAGTTTTCATCTGCGGACCACGTGTCGTATAGTCATCAAATAGCGTTTCAGGTTCCGGAAAATCCACATCCTCAAATAAATGCATATTGGGAAAGTCAGGCATCCAATTACGATGAGGTGCCTTGTGATTTACAAGGACACAGAAAGGCTTCTCATCGGAGATGTTTTTCTCCAACCACTCTATGGCATGATCGGTTATCAACGTGGTAGCATATCCTTTTTCTTTTATATATTCTCCGTTTGTATCAGGACGACGGAACTTGGGATTATAGTATTCACCCTGATCAAAAAGAATGTCATAATGGTCAAACCCCTTCGGCTCAACATTCAAATGCCACTTTCCAAAGACTGAAGTTACATATCCTTTTTTTTGTAGCAGCTCAGTAAACCATTGTTTCTGTGGATTCAAACAGCACCCCAACCTCGTCTGTCCGTGCTGATGACTATACAAGCCCGTTAAAAGGGTCGCCCGGCTTGGAGCTGAAATGGAATTCTCTACAAAAGATTGCGTAAAAAGCATGCCATTCCCAGCCAAACGATCAATGTTAGGTGTCGGAGCCAACTTTGAAATAGGATGTCCGTAAGCACTTATGGTCTGGAAAGCATGGTCATCCGTAAAAATACAAACAATATTCAACGGTTTATTGGACACTTTCTGGGCCCAAATAGGTTGTACTGCCGATATTATCGGCAGTACAACCATAGAAGTGGAAAACAGATTATTTTTCATAACATATTTCTCAGTGAGTCAATTCCTCATTAGGTGAAGCTCCCAAACCTAAAACCAATTTTCCTCCTTTTACGACCTCACTAAAGGGCAATTGTACAGTATCTTGCGGACGGTTGTTCAAAGATATATCCTGCAAATAACAATCACCTACCGCCTGCTTCTTAGCTTCGATTACAAATTTCTCTCCCGGATAATAATCTTTATTCAAACGGACAGTGATTTTGTCAAACAAAGGGGCACCTATCTGGAATTTCGGATCAATCTCCGTCAATCCCTTTACATCAAATAAGCCCAATGCAGACATTACGTACCAAGCCCCCAATTGTCCTTGATCCTCATCCTGTCCATAACCATAGCCATGTATACCTTCGAGGCCATAGAACTCATCCAAAATAGCACGTACCCACTTTTGAGACAGATATGGTTTACCCGAAAAGTTAAACAACCAAGAAATATGCAAATTAGGCTGATTACCATGATTATACACCGTCTTCAATCCGGCAAACGCATCCACTTCTTTCCCACCTCCAAAAATATTTTTCTGTGAAAGCAAAAAGATACTATCCAGACGATTATTAAACGTTTCTTGCCCTACCAAATCTACCAATTCGTCTATCTGGTGAGGGACATAAAATGTATATTGCACGGCATTTCCTTCTTGAAATCCCTTCCAAGGAGCCAATGGATTAAAATCTTCCAGAAAATTTCCTTTAGTATCCTTGGGACGAATCAAACGGGTCTCCGGATCATAAAGATTCTTCCAGCCATTCGACAAATTAGAGAGTAACTTATAGTCATCCTCTTTACCCAAATGTTTGGCAAATTGGGACACAGCAAAACTACTGAAACTGTATTCCATTGTATGTGAAGCACCAAACCCAGATCCTTCCTCACGAGTCACCATATCAAACCGTTTTTCATAAGGAGAATATCCACGTTCCACAAACTGACGTACATCCATCTTACCTGCACCTTCAAGTCTTCCACGCCATTCCACTTCATTCTTCAAAGCAGCTTCATATCCCTGCTTTACGTCAAAATCACGAATACCGCAATTATATGCAGCAGCAATAGCCAAGCTAGTAAAATTCGTCCCTACTCCAGACACATATTTACTGCATGCGATTCCATCACCCAACCAACCGGTATCCTGATAAACCAACAACTGACTTTTTATCCAATCAGAATAATATTCGGGATAAGCCAATGACCATAATTGCGTCAGATTCCAGAAACCACCCCAAATGGCATCCGTATTATAATGCTGATGTACCGGATTACCTTCTTCATCAAGAGCAATACGACCGACCGTTCCATTATTTTTAGGATAATATCCATTTGCATCACTAGCCAATCCACGTCCCAAAAGCGCATGGAACAATCCGGTGTAAAACTTCACTTTATCAGTTTCCTTCCCTCCTTCCACATAAATCCTGCTCAGAGATTCATTCCACACATCTGTTGCATTCTTCTTGGCTTGGTCAAAGGTAACATCCGCAGCCTCGGTTTCCCGGTTGAAACGAGCATTCTCTATGGAAGTATAGGATAGGCCCACTTTGACTTCCACAGCCTCTTGTTCTTCTGTAGAGAATGTCATGTAAAGACCCGCGCCTGGTCCTTTTTCCTGATGTTTACCCGGATTAACCACATCTTTTACAAAAGTACCTACCTGAACCGGCTTCTTATTAAGAACAGCCGAGAAATACATACGTACATCCGCCCCTTTCTGATAAATATTAACATATACGGGGGAAGTGATTACATAACCTTCCACCCGGCCATCTTCAAAATATTGTACTTCGGCATCTTTCACCTCACCACTTTCTCCTTGCTTGTTACCTATATCGAAGATAAGGTTTGCCTGTTCTGTTTTGGGATAGGTATAACGATGAAATCCCACTCGTTTCATAGCAGTCAATTCAGCCTTTACTCCATAGTCCTTCAACAAAACAGAATAGTACCCGGGAGCTGCCACTTCATCTTTCTTATCGAAACGTGAACGATAACCGCCATCCGGATTTTCCAACTCACCCGGTACTGTCTGCAATTCTCCGACAGTCGGTGCAAATACGACACCGCCTACCTGGAACTCGTGAAAATTGGCAAAGCCTTCGATGGAAGTATGACGAAAATCATACCCCACTGCTTGCCAACCACCGGGATTTCCCAAATGCGCATCGGTAGAAGGAGCCAGTTTTGCCATGCCAAACGGAATAGCAGCCGGTGTATAAAAGAACCAACGACAATGCGCAGTTCCAATGTTTGGGTCTACATAGTCCACCAAAGCTTTAGTGCTTGAAGTACTTGTTGAACACCCCATAATGATACTCATACATATCACCAAAAAACAAAGTCGTTTCATGATATTAATTTATTAAGACGGTAGACACTAACATTATTTATTTTCCGAGCATGGAGCAATCCCCCATGACTTATTCGGTTTATCACCCATTTCCAGTATCAATTCTCCACCTTTTAGCAATTCTGCAGCGGGGAAATAGAAACGTTCCAACTTCTCACCATTCAGAGTGGCACTCTGAACGTACTTATTTTTTCTGGATACATTTTTAGCCTCAATTGTAAATGTTTCACCACGATTATAGCGTTTGCCCAAATCAATAACCACTTTCTCATACAATGGACTGGCAATTTCATAAATAGGTTCGACACTGCAACCGCCATCAGTCTGAAACAGTCCCAAAGCCGCCATCACAAACCAAGCACTCATCTGGCCCTGATCTTCGTCACCCAAATAGGCATTGGCAACGCCACAACCATAATATCTATCAATAATGGAACGGGACCATTTTTGTGTCAGCCAAGGTTTATTGGCCCAATTGAACAAGAAAGCAAAATGCATGGACTGCTGGTTGCCCTGAACCACCGGATAATCCCAATATTGGTCATTGGGAGCATTGTATCTCCAAGGTTCACTTACTTCAAAACCCCAGTTCAGACGATCCACAAATGATTTTTCTCCCATTATGTCAATCAAGGCCGGTACATCCTGAGGCACAAAGTAGCTAAGCTGCCAAGAATTACCTTCTACATAGTGGTGATTACGTCCGGTTTGAAATGCATCAAAATCAGGGATAAAGTTACCGACCGAATCACGCATGTGAGCATATCCATTTTCCGGATTAATAGCATTTTTCCACCAATATCCGCGATCATTGAATGTAGCATATTCCGAGAATTTACCTAATGCTTTCGCCATCTGTCCCACAGTCCAATCATCGTAAGAATACTCCAATGTATTAGAAAAACGTCCCAATTCAATAGGTACGTATTTATATTTCATATAAGACACCAAATCGCGATTACCGGCAAAACCACCTGCAACATGTGTAGCTGGAGTAGTCTGCATTTTTTTCATGGCTTCAAATGCCTTTTCCACATCATAATCACGAATACCCATCTGATAGGTAGATACCATCTGTGGAATTTCGTGTTCGGCCACCATTACCGGAATATATTCCATTCCGGCAGGACCTTTTGCCAACCACCCGTTTGCATCGTACAATGCCAACTGAGAGTTCACCCATTTGGAGCTCCATTCGGGTGTCACTAAATTCCAGAACTGATTCAAATTCCAGAAAGTGTTCCAAAAAGCATCACATCCTAAAGCTACATGTTCAGGATTTGTAAATTTACGTACCTTTTCGTCCGGAGACACCCATTCGCCATTCACATCACTCCACAAATTTCGGCAAAGTGCACGATACATATTAGTGTAAAAGCGCACCTTCTCCAGACGGTCATAGGTAGTTATATCCAGACGGTTGAAAATACCATTCCATACATCTTTCTGATTTTGCACTACCGCATCAAAATCCCAACCAAATCTATCAGAGATTTCCTTTTGCAGATTTTCAGAAGCATTTGAAATACTCACCAACGAAATACCGGCACGAGCCTGCACCACCGGATGCTTTTTCGTATCAAATTCGACATAAAGTCCTGCATCTTTCAAGTTCTTACCCAATATATGGCCTCCATCCAATATTTGCTTATTCTTCCAGCCACCTACTTTCTTAATCGGTGCATCAAACTCTATTACGAAGTTCACTACATATTCCTGATCAGCGTCATTACTCCACACATAAGGACGAGGAGAAATCTGATGAGAGCGTCCCTCAATTCTATAATCACTTACCTTCTTAATATCTACATCCAGCAGATTATAATCATATTCAGCTTGCACATGAAGGTCAATCATTACACGTCCATCTTTATCTTTCGGGAAGGTATATTTCTGGAAACTTGCTCTTTCTGTAGCTGTCACCTCCGCCCAGATTTCTGTATCGGTCAAGAAGACCTTATAATATCCTAACGGAGCTTCTTCTGTCCTCTTGTCAATACGCGAACGGTAACCTTCATCTGGACGGAACTGATCGCCAACCTGAGTAAACAACTTGCCGTTAGTAGGCATTAACCCTAATCCGCCCATTGTCCACTCATGGATATGACTGAAACAACCCAAAGTTTCAAAAGTTGGTTGATAACCGGCCTGCCAGCCCATATTTTGATTGTCCGGACTCAGCTTCACCATACTGAAAGGCATCCAAGGTCCCGGTGCAATCATCCATCGAGAATGTGCCGTACCTATTTTGGTATCTACATAGTCGGCAAATGTCTGTATCTTTTGCGGAGAACGTATAATAATACCCTTTTCCAGCAATTGTCCATCTACAAACACTTGATATTCACTCTTTCTACTTTTTTTCACAGCAGGCATAGGTACTTCAAATACATAACGTGCCGTGTCCAACTGCGCAGAAAAAACATCTATACCGTCTAATTTTACACTCAATTTCGGGTTACCGGATAGATGCTCTACATCAACCAATAAAGGCTGTATTTTTGCTCCATCCATTTCCATTTCATATTCTGCCGGAGCCACATTGCGCAAGAAAGCATATTCATTATTCTTTTCCAGAACAAGTTCGTCAGCACCTTCCAAACGTATCTGATCGAAAACAATCCAGCCCCCTTCAAGAACAGAAACAGTGACCATATTTCCACCTTTTTTCAAATCATCGGCTGAAATTGGAAATTCAAGAATTTGTTCCTTGGCATCTTGAAGATTACCCTCCAGTACTCCTTTCGAATGCCCTTTAATTTCAAACTTCTTTTCGGCAGAATTCACCATAACTTTAACCACCGAACGGCTCGGATTGGCATCCACCAAGTCTACCACCAATTTCCATTTGCCATGTTTCGGCAATTTTTTAATGCCAAACAATATATTTGCATCATGAGTTCTCCAACCGGAAGTACTCCATGTACCTCCCCAAGTATCATCAGGCCCTGGCAACACATAAGGGAAATCATTTTTGTCAACAGAAGTCCCCACTAAAAAGTAACGATCTTCATAACCAAAATCATGAGCCAGGAACTTTTTATACTCAGAAGGGCCCAAAGCCAGTTCTGTTCCGGAATTATCCGCAACGCCAATTTGCCATACCACTTTTGCAGCAGTTGCACACATAGCGCAACAAGCAACGATAAAAAAAGATATTATTTTTTTCATATTCATAATGAGTCTTATTATTTTTTGTTATCCGTGAAAACAATCTTATCTACTTAAAAAGCAAACTAACCCTTATATCTTCTTGTCTATCTGTTGTAAAGCAAAAGCATATGCTCCCAGTGCAATAGCCTTGTTTGCTCCCAAAGTTGAAATCGCCACCCCTATACGTTTAGTACAATCATAGGATACTTTCTTGTCAGTAAAAGGTACCTCAACCCAAGAACTTGTATCTTCTAAAAACTTCTTATATTCGTCCGGCTCCATCAAATTACAAACTTCCATCTGCAGACAATCGAAATCCCGTCCGGAGAAAGTCGATATGGAACGACGCATTTCACGCATCATACCTGGCAGAATATATTTAGCTGCACCGGCAACTCCTCCTCCTATAACCACCATCCCATCTACAATATGAAGTGCACTGACAATGGCAGCACCCGCCATTTCACCTAATTCATCAAAACTCCGCACAGCCGCTTCACGATTCCCCGTGAGTATGCCCTCGGCAATGTCATATATATCCTTTGGAGTCAGATTATCAACCGCCTCACCGCTCAGTTCTCCGTACACACGGCGTACTGCACGGATACTGACACTTTCTTCGGCTATCAAGTCGGTATATTTTTTATTCCTCATAATCCAGACATCACCACCACAGCCGTTATCACCGGCCAGCAAACAATTATCAATCACCACTCCCGCTCCAAAACCGGTTCCCAACGTAATGCCTAACAAGTTTTTATAACGTTTAGGATTACCGACAGCCTTAAGTTCCTCATTAATGGAAGGTAATATTCCGGCCAACGCTTCACCGTAAGCAAACAAGTTACCATCGTTATTTATATATACCGGAATACCAAATTCTTCTTCCAGAAAAGCTCCCAAAGCCACACCTCCACGAAAAACCGGAAAGTTCGGTAAATCGCCTATCACACCATTCTTATAGTCTGCTGGACCAGGAAATGCAAAACTGATAGCTACCGGCTCATTTTCCAATTGTCTTTTCACTGCAGAAAAGCCTTTTTTCAAAACAGTCAGACATCCATTCAAATTGTCCGAAACCGCTGGCAAACAAATAGTTTCCACAATATTCTGATTTCCCCGGATAGCTGAAAAAACGAAATTCGTGCCTCCTGCATCCAAGGTCATTACTGTACGTTGGTCATGTCTATACATATTATATCAGATTTAATTAATACCATTTTCCGGTTAAAACCTCACATAAGCCTTGATGGTTCCACACTCTTTTCCCACAGACTTGCCACAAGGAGTTATTGTATATTCACCCACACTTGCCGGAACTATGAAGGTTTCAGCATAATGTACCACAAATGGTTTAAAAGCGTTTGTCGGACTTTCAACAACCACTTCTTCACCTTCCACCAAATTCAGTACATTCACACTATTATTCGTATGATGTGTAACAGATTTGGAGAACCAGTGACGGCGTGTTTCAATGAATTCATTCGGGTGTAATCCAGTACGCTCCTCGCTCCATCCTTCTCCTTCGGCAATCTGAGTGAAATGATTTGCCAGATATTCTTTTACATATTCCGTATTACGTTTCCAGTCTATTACTTCTTTACCTCTTTCCACATTAATGGGGCGCGGTTTGCCATCCAACCCCAAACGTTGCCAATCCCAGAGTTTGAATGTAAACAAATTGGGTGTTGAGCTGATTTCCAATACAAGTGCCTCCGAACCTGAGCAATGCACCGTACCTCCCGGAATCAAATAATGATCATGTTTTTTAGCAGGCAGTTTATTTACATACTTTTCTGTATCGAAAACGATTTCACCTTTCTGAGCCTCACGCAAATCACGAATCATGTCATCTTTATTAATACCATTCTTCAAACCAAGATAGACCGAAGCTCCTTCTTTAGCATCCAGCAGATAATAGCTTTCGTCCTGAGTATAATACATACCAAAGTTTTCACGGATAAACTGTGTGGTAGGATGCACTTGTACACTCAAATTTCCACCACCTACCGTATCTAGAAAATCGAAACGAATCGGGAAATCCTTACCAAAACGCGCTTCTACCGGTTCACCTAAAAGCTCTCTAGATTTCAACAAAACCAAATCTACCGACGGCAATTCAAAACGTACACCGTTCACCTCAAAATAAAGACTATTCTCTTCGGGCACACAATCGAAACACCAACCATAATTTTCTTTTTCAGGATTTAATCCACACACTTCTTTCATCCATTGTCCGCCCCATGGTGCCGGGTCAAAGAAAGGCACTACGCGAAAAGGAGTCTTAATTGTTTCTTCTATTCCTTTAAAGAAAGTCTCCCTATCAATCATTCTCGGATCGTTTGCAATGTGCGTATCCAACCAGAAATCGGCTTTATCAAACAAGCCTTCCTTATACTTATCAAGAACTCTCCAATCATTAAAATACCCTCTCTTATATTGTAAAGACACAGCATCTTCACGATTATCCACTCCCAAAGCCTTTACTTCGTGAGCACGAAAACGCTGTTGTATCTCCCAACGGGCCATATCAACATACACCAGCGTTGCTTCTGCCTGAGCTATCATAGCAGCACCCGAACCGACCACAATCACTCTATCATTTGCCGCTACCTGCTTCCGGGCTACCTCCAGCTTACCTGCATCAAAGTAGTCTTTCAGAGATAGGTTCGTCACATAACCAAAAAGAACATCCTTTGTCATAAAACGTTCTGTCATTTCCTTAATCTCATTCTCCGGCTTCATCAAGTCACGTGTATTAATAAGTAAGGTAGGTGACAGCGATTTCAATTCATTTATAACTTCATCTTCACGCACTCCTGCATAGAGTTCAACAGCCAGTACCTTTCTACTCTTAAAGCACTCCATCAGTAAGGTATGAATATCATTCCATCCCCGAAGAATCGTTCCCGAAATCTTTGTAGAAGGGAACTTGTCGTAATTTACTTTTCTCATAATTATATATACTTGATTTTATTATATGTATGAACATACTGGTATTTTGTGCAAATATATACTCTTTAAAAATAAAATAAAAGAATCTTCTCATATTTTTTTGATAAAAAAAGAATTATCTTTGCAATATTAAAAAAATAACAGAAAAAGTATAACCATGAAATTAGACCCAAACTCAGAAAAACCTCTTCACATTCAAGCAGAAGAAGTGCTGAGAAAACTTATAGAATCAGAGGAATACAAAAATGGGAAACTTCTTCCCAATGAGGTTTTATTGTCTGAACAATTAAACATATCGAGAAATACACTTCGCCAAGCAATCAACAAACTGGTATTCGAGGGATTATTGGTCAGAAAAAAAGGGCATGGTACAAAGGCTGTAAAAAAAGGTATTATAGGAGGAGTAAAGAACTGGTTGAGCTTCTCACAAGAAATGAAAATGCTAGGTATCGAAATTAAAAACTTCGAATTGCATGTCAGTTTTAAGAAAGCATCCGAAGAAATATGTACCTTTTTCAATATAGACCCTGAAAAGGGAACAAAATGTATGGTATTGGAAAGAGTACGCGGTAATAAAGAATACCCTTTTGTCTCCTTCATCTCTTATTTCAATCCGAGTATACCACTGACCGGTGATGAGGACTTCACCCAACCTCTTTATGGAATACTTGAAAATAAATATGACATCATCGTAAAAACCAGTAAAGAGGAAGTATCCGCACGGTTGGCCGGAGAATATATCGCAGAAAAACTGGACATCAAATCCAGCGACCCTATATTAATAAGGAAAAGATTTGTTTATGATATCAATGGAACTCCCATTGAATACAATATAGGATACTATCGTGCAGACAGCTTTACCTACACCATAGAGGCAGAAAGATAAATATACAAGAAAGTTTAATCTATAACAGAAATGACTATGAATACAACAGAAATCCCCGTACTGCTGTTGACCGGTTATCTGGGTAGTGGCAAAACGACGTTGGTAAATCACATCCTTTCTAATAAACGTGGCATTAAGTTTGCCGTTATCGTCAATGACATAGGCGAGGTGAACATTGATGCAGACCTTATACAGAAAGGTGGCGTGGTGGGAAAGAAAGACGACAGCCTGGTAGCTCTGCAGAATGGCTGTATCTGCTGTACGCTGAAGACAGACTTGATAGAGCAGATGTTCGAAATCATGAAGATGCAACGCTTCGACTACATCGTGATTGAAGCGAGTGGCATCTGTGAACCGGAGCCTATTGCCCAAACACTCTGCTCCATTCCTCATATGGGAGGAGCGTATACTAAATACGGTATTTGCCGCTTAGACTGCATTACCACCGTGGTGGACGCCTTACGTCTGCAAAGTGAATTTTCTTGCGGAGATGATTTGACACGCAAAGGCATTGATGAAGAAGATATAGAAAACCTCATCATTCAGCAGATTGAGTTCTGCAATATTATCCTGCTGAACAAAGCAGCAGAAGTACAGCCCGAGGAATTAAAACGTATCAGGCAGATTATCCACACCTTGCAACCCGGTGCCCAAATTATAGAGTGCAACTATGCAGATGTAGACCTGGATAAGATTATCCATACCCACCTCTTTAACTTTGAGCGTGCCGCAACTTCTGCCGGATGGATTCGTGGCATAGAGCAACAAGTAAGCGAAGAGGAGGAAAAAGAGGCGCATTACCATCATGAAGAGGGTCATCATCACCATCACGAAGATGAACATCATCATGAAAGCGAACATCATCACGAGAAATGTCATCACCACCATCACGAAGGAGGTGAAGTAGAAGAATACGGTATTGGCACATTTGTCTACTACCGCCGTCCTGCATTCGACATTCATAAGTTCGACCACTATGTCGCTACCAAATGGCCCCGCAGCGTTATCCGCGCCAAGGGTGTCTGCTACTTCAGCCACAACCGCGACATGTCCTTCCTCTTTGAACAAGCAGGTATACAGAAGAAAATAACTGAAGCCGGACAATGGTATGCCACCGCTCCCGAAGAAGACATGATAGAACTGATGCGCCAAGAACCGGGATTGCTAAGAGACTGGGACGAACAATACGGCGACCGCATGCTGAAGATAGTATTCATCGGACAAAATATGGATAAAGAGCAAATCATCCGCGACTTGGACAAATGCCTTGAATAACTTCCTAAAAAAGTGCTCCCCGTCATTCCGATCTTAAGAACAACGGGGAGCATCGTCCCACGCGCGTAACTCTATTTTAAGAATCAGGAACCATATCAATTCTCCGTAAAACGGAACATTTTGAAATACACCTTCTGCTCTGTGTCGGATACATTCACCAACCTCATCTTCGCAACACTCAACTCCTTGAGAGATGCCTTCACCTGCGTTCTGTATCCCGGTTTCAAATCCACCGCCTGCCAGTTTGTGCCATCCGAAGTTACTTCCAGTTTAAACTTCGAATCAGTAACCTCCGCATCTCCCAAATCGATAAGCACCGAACTCAACTGGCGGGCATAATCCATCGAAATGGTCAGCACACCGCCTGCCTGCCAGTTGATGACTTCATTGGACGGAATAATTGTATTCACCTTTCCCTTCTGCTGAATAGGAAGCGAAGCCAACTGATTCACGTCGCTCTTCAACGTGTAGGGAGAATAAACAGCCTTTGTATCAAGCCCGGCATGGAACGCTGCATTATAGCCCGTTGTCGCCGCTTCGAACAAAGCATTGAAAGTAGGCATCAGATGCAGGCTGCCGCTCTTTATGCCCGCTTTATATTGGGCATCCGTCTCACCCATCAGCACCAGCAGGGCGCGGGCGTGTTCGTAGCTACCTATAAATGCATCCTTCTGCTGGCGCAGGCGTATCATGTTCAGCACCTCCGCACCATACTCTCCCACTTGTTTGAACTGAATGAGCCAAGGCCTTATTTCAGTTATCAACGGACGATTCTCATTTCCCGATGCAAGCAATCCATCAGCGGCAACGATTATCTTCCGGCATTCCTCAGCTACCTGCCGATAGGCATCTTCATCTATCTCGTTTTTCTCTTGATAAGCTTTCAACAAGGCAGAGAGAGCAGGCTGAATGGCAACGGACTCTTCACGGCGGAAACGATGTCCATTCTGTCCCGGGTCGGAATTATGAGCAGCGAAGATTTCCAAATATTCGGCATGAAGTGGCATAAGGTCTCTGACTGCATGTTTCCAAGAAGTTTCACTATCATAATTCTCCATATTCCAAGTATAATCAGCTACACTGTACAGAGAGATTTTGGAAGCCTCGGCATGTTCCATCGGATTGGAAACAAAAGCAGACATATCATCTTTTATATCAAGCCCGTTTCCATAAACCGGCCCTAGCAGCAAATGGTCTTGTACATAATCCGAAACGGGGAAATTCCACCAAATGTACGCCTTACGTTTCAGCAGCGGATTGACGAAGTCCAGCGTAGACTTATCTATAGTAGCAACTACCATATCACCGGTCCACATCACCTTGATACCCTCGTTCAACTTATCACCAAGCGTAGTGAGATAGCCTCCTTCTACATCGGTCCATGACTTGTTGTACTCTGTGGGACACAATATCAATGGTGCAACATCCCGCTTGACTTTTACAAAATGGTCGTCAATATAGTTCAACAGTTCAGCCTGCTTGTCCGCCTTTGTCCCTTCACCCGAAATATCATCAAAGAAAACGGCAAAACCACGCACACCCAACTGGTACATGCTTTCGAACTTCTGCAACAATAACGAGCGGTCTTCTTCATTCCAGCGAATATCCTGACCCGGATGAATGGCCCAATAGAAAATGACATTGTTCTCCTTCGCCCTATTTACCAATACCTTCAGTTGTTCTCCTTCTTGGGCAGGATAAGGCTTGCGCCAGTTGGGAGTCCGGTGATAAGGGTCGTCTTTCGGTCCATAGATATAGACATTCATTTTGTTCCGACCATAAAAATCAAGCTGGCGTATACGCGCCTCCTGACTCCAAGGAGCACCGTAAAACCCTTCCACCACACCCCGATAGGGAACATCGGGATAGTCCGTCACTTCAGCCAAAGGCAGCTTACCCAAAGCAAGCAACTGCGCAAGAGTCTGTACACCATAGTACGCTCCCCGCTCGTCAGCACCGGCTATGACGATGCAGTCTTTTTCTATTTTCAGGAAATAACCTTCGGATTTGCGTGGAATCCTATGTTGGTATTTCTTAATAATCTTATCTCCTTTCACTCCTATATATACACGGAAAGAAGCGCCAAGCACCTCTTCCGGCATCAATGAACGGAGTAAAGGCAACGCAGGTCCGTCCTGCACGGAATTGCCGGAAAGGATCTGGTATTGTCGGGGAATATCAACAGAATCTTTTTGCGTAATATATTCTTGGGGAGTAGGTTGCAAATGAAATTCTTGCGCACAAAGCGTCGCTGTCGTCAACATACCGAATGCTCCCAGTAATAGTAATTTTTTTCTCATAAGCGGATTATTAAATTAAGGAATATCTATGTATTAAGAAAACTCTTCCATGCATTCAAGGTTGATACGTTCAAAAATAAGAAATAAATATGAAAACACGTACAAATACAGACATTTATTTCAGTTTAAAGATTCATTTATTCTGCATCCGTTTGAGTTCATCGCACACTGCCGGATGCAGGAAGTAGCGTACATCTTTTCCCTCCTCCATGGCTCGACGGATAAAAGTGGAGCTGATTTCGAATACCGGAGAAGAAACAGTCCGTACATTCTGCGGTAAAGAGGCAGTCTCTACCGGATAGCCGGGACGAGGATAAACCAGAAGATGATTTTCGGCAATAATGCGTTCCGACTCGTACCAACGGTGGAACAGCTTCCAGTTGTCCGAACCAATAACAAGATGGAAAGTGTGTTGGGGATAAGTCCGTTTCAGCGCGTCCAACGTATGAACAGTATAAGAAGGCCGAGGCAGATGGAATTCAAAATCGGAAGCGCGAAACTTGGGATAACCCTCGGTGGCTAGCTGCACCAGCTTCAAACGTAACTTGTCATCCATCAGATCGTTTTCTTCCTTCAGCGGATTGTGGGGGGTGACCATAAACCACACTTCATCCAGGTCCCCGTATTCGCAAAGATAGTTGGCGAGGGCCAAATGTCCGATGTGTATCGGGTTGAA